>Ga0209452_1000156_pt1 | contig 20894 bp, 21 predicted proteins | sample WorMetimpBELIZE1_FD_187388 | JGI IMG/M metagenome (GOLD analysis project Ga0209452, IMG submission 187388) | Marine gutless worms symbiont microbial communities from Max Planck institute for Marine Microbiology, Germany - Olavius imperfectus... | ecosystem: Host-associated > Annelida > Digestive... | reverse complement strand
AGAAATAACGTAAATAGTTACCTAATGTAGTGAATTGGGGGTGTAATACTCCTAATTTGCTTACTTCTTCTAAAGTAGAGCTATGCATATATGAAAGCTCGGATTCTCTAACATTCTATTCAAGCGAATATCTTCTTCAAAATTCAGAAATGGAAATAAGTTTTACCAAACCTATTATTAAGCTGACTAAAACAAAGAGGAATAACTCTTTATCCACTGGAGCTTAATATGAAAATTAGAAACGTATTGTTTCCTTTAATCTTGGCCGCAGCTTCTGTAAGCGCAAATGATGAAGGTAACGCAGAGAAAGGAAAGGAGTTATCTCGCTTTTGTAGTGGTTGTCATGGTGAAAATGGAATAGCAGGAAACCCTGCAAACCCAAACCTAGCTGGACAGAATGAGAAATACTTAAAATATGCATTAAAGTCTTATAGAGATGGAGTCAGAAAAGGTGGACTAGCTGTAGTAATGCGCCCAAATGCAGCGACCCTAACTGATCAGGAAATTAGTGATTTAGCTGCTTACTTTTCATCTTTACCAGGTAGAAATGCTAATTAGGAGCCAAATATGAAATTATCTAAAACTTTATCACTAATAGCCGTTTTATCAGCTTTATCTTTTCATACTGATGCGGCGGACTTAATCGTTCATAATGCAAAAATTACTGATTTTGAAGGGAAAGACTACTCCAGCTTTTCTATTGAAGACGGTGTTTTTAAAACGTTATCAAATAATGCTCAACAATTATTAGCGACGAGAGGTGCTGATACTATTGTGATCGATGCTAAAGGTAATCGAATTATACCCGGCATTAATGATTCACATACTCACGCTGTTCGGGGGGGCCGTTTCTATAACCTAGAGACTCGTTGGGAAGGGGTAAAAAGTTTAAAGCAAGCGATTAATCTCATTGAGAAAAACGCTAGAGTTACTCCTGAAGGCAATTGGGTAAGAGTCATAGGAGGCTGGAGTCCATATCAATTTGATGAAAAACGAATGCCAACATCTGAAGAGTTGACTAAAGCTGCTCCAAATACGCCTGTTTTTGTTTTGCACCTGTATTCGGGCGGTGTTTTAAACAAAAAAGCAATGGAAGTATTGGAAGTAAACGCCGATAGCGTTGCTCCTAAAGGAAGTTATTATGAAAAGGATAGTAAGGGAAACTTAACTGGTCGTTTAGTCGCCGCACCGAACCCTATGATTTTGTATAGGACGATTGGCGCTTTGCCGCATATGACCCAAGAGCAGCAGTTAAATTCGAGTATCCTTTATTATAACGAATTACTTAGCCTTGGCATGACAAGTGCGGTCGATGCAGGTGGTGGTGGTCATGTTTTTCCAACCAACTACCAAGCTTCTCTTGAGCTTGCTGCAAGTGGAAAGTTACCAATGCGTGTATCAAATTTCTTATTCCCTCAAAAACCGGGGGAAGAGCTAAATGATTTCATGAAGTGGATGGATAACTATAGTAGTAACCAGAACTCCCATATTCATCTACACGATGGGTATGTAATTGAAGGTGGTGGTGAGCTACTTGCTTGGAAAGCATCGGATTATGAAAACTTTACAGCAAAAAGACCAGAGCTACACAAGGAAGCTGAAGCTGAGTTGGAAGAGGTAGTGAGATTACACCTATTAAATGGCTGGCCCTTTAGGCTTCATGCTACTTATGACGAGTCGATAACTCGGATACTAAATGTTTTTGAAAAGATAAATAAATCACAACCTCTTAATAAAGTTCGTTGGATATTAGATCATGCGGAAACCATCTCTGATGCAAACTTAACAAGAGTCAAAAACCTTGGTGGGTCAATTGCAGTACAGGGCAGAATGGCGTTTGCGGGAGAAGACTTTCTTGAACGTTATGGTACAGAGCAAACGAATCGAACTCCTCCAATTAAGAAAATGTTAGAGATGGGTATTCCTGTTGGTTTAGGTACTGATGGAACAAGGGTGTCTAGCTTTAACCCTTGGCCGACATATTACTGGGCCGTGTCAGGTCGAACTGTCGGCGGAACAAAGCTTGTTGAAGATGAAAACCGATTAAGCAGACTGAAAGCTTTAGAATTATTTACAGTGGGTAGTGCGTATATTTCAGGGGAAGAATCAGTTAAAGGCCAATTTAAACCAGGCATGTATGCTGATTTTGCAATCCTTGATAGGGATATATTATCCGTTAAGGAAAGTGCGCTTTTAGATACAAAGTCACTGTTAACGGTCGTTGGCGGTGAAATAAAATTTGCTAATAGCAACATGTACCCAGAGTATTTTGTTGAACTGCCAAAAGCCATTCCAAATTGGTCTCCAGTAAATCAAACTAAATAACTATCTGAAAAGGCGATACGAATGTGTCGCCTATAATTATATCTAGAGGTTTATGGCTAGTATTCGTGCTCGTACTAACATGTTAATTGGCAAATATGGAAATATCTTCGTTGATGTAATCACATTTCATGGATTAAGGGGGTGATAAAGAGCATATTTCTCTTGCGTTAAATAAAGTAGATGTAGATATAGCGCCCTTTGTTAGGCTTCACTACGAGTGCTTGACGGGAGATGCCTTCAAATCGTCTATGTTTGATTGCGGAAATCAGCTAGAGGAAAGGATTAACCTTATGACGAAAAGGGGAAGAGTACTTTTATATCTTCGACAAGAAGGCCGAGGAATTGGCATACACAATTAGAAAAAAGGTAATGCTAATCATCTAATGCTAAATTAGTACACGATAGACATAACATCGAATTATAACTCTTTGAGGCTCATTTTTCGTTTTAATTTATCGATAATAAACGAGATTGCATCAGGGTTTTTAAAAGAATTATGAGATGATTTTACTAGTATGGTGTCTGTTGAGTTTTCGATATAAGCGCTGGAATAATCAACGACTCCATCGCTTATACTGTTACACTCAACGTAGTTCTTGCACGTTAATCGAGTTGTAGACCCTATGATGGAATAACTCTCTCCACTGATTGGTAATGTAAGCAAGCCATTCATTAGTGGATGACCAGGCCTTAGTACTTGAACACTGTTAGGTCCATGTTCGATAAGAAATGGCTTCATTAAATTTGTGATCTTCTCTAGTCCAACCGTTTGAATAAAATGTTTGAATATATTCTTAAAGCTGTCTGGCAGTGTTACAAATGCTGAACCAATTGAACCAATAACGGAATTTGCCACTTTTGAACCTCTATGTGGAGTATCAAGAAAAAATACAGTGCTTTCGTCAAAAACAGGAGTGAATATGAAAATATCTGTTACTAATTTATTAGTTTCACTTTTCAAGTCATTGTAACTGTTTGTAAAAGTAATGTTCCATAACGTGTCTTTCGAGTCTGTGGAAAGCGTTCTTGATATAATCCCCCCCATGCTGTGACCTATAATTACGGCTTTTGAAGACAAGTCTTTAGCGCCCAATTGATGTAAAAGCTCATTAAGTTCATTTCTTATTCGCATAGCATTAAAAAAGGGAGGTGGGCCTGATGGATAATATACATGCCATATTTGAAATTTTTCATAGAGCTGTTTGTCATTCAATAGAGCCATTGTTAAGGTTCGCCATATCAGGGGATCTGAATTCAAGCCATGTATCATGACTATTGGTATTTTTTTCTCAGATAATTTGCCTATACTGAAAACGCCTCGTCGTTTTTCAGCTTGTGTAGCTTCGGTAAACCCTAACCAGCTATAGTCATCTATCGTTGCACTCTCAATTAATGTTAAAAAAGCTGCACTGGGAGAGTATTTTAGCTCATACCTATTTTTTTCTATTTTCAACTCTCTCTCTTTTTTAAGTGCTAGATTGACGACTAAAAGGTTGTTCTCAATAGTTATGTTTTCTAACAGAATGGTCTTACAAGAGTAGATACCTTCTGCGGGATAGTATTTGTTTAGTCCTTGTTGGTCATTATCTTGGCGTAATATCACTGCTACACCGAGTTCTCCAAAGGTAATTGGGTTAAGCCCTTTTTCTTTTGCTATGATTTCGTTTACTACTAAAAGTTGGTTTCGTTGAGCAAGATTAATTTGTACTTTTGAGCTGGTTGATCTGTTGATTTTAATTAAGTTTTGAATGGTATTATTGTACTCAGTTAATGCATACTTTTTTAATGCTGGAGACAAGTCATCCCTACCCAGTAGTTCTTTAGCACAATGAGCTAGTAGCGCATTGCCAACATCTGTAGCACTGTTGATTGATAAACAGAAGTTATGAATGTCTACAGTCGACTTAGATTTCAACTCGATAATTTCAATGTTTTGTTGTTCTTTTATTTTTATGGTGTTTGCTTTTAAATCAAAAAAGCGAATTGATGAACAACCGCATATGGTAAAAGCTATAAAAGAAGTTAATAGTACTTTTAACATTTTCTGTCATTAGGGTTATGAATTGCTTTTTTTCACTATAAATCGTTGTTGCTATATTTTACAAATAATTAGTAGGGAAAGCTGAGGGGATAACTTCGAGAGATAGGTTTCATTCTTAAAATCAGATTAAAGAGCACTGTTTTATCAAATTTTATTCTCTTTGATGCAAGTCTAAGATTTGATTGTGGCAATTGATCACAACAACTTAAAAATTGAGGACAAAATTATGTTGCATATCAAAAGAACTCTTAAGTCTGTAATAACAACAGTATTATTTACATCAGCAATTGCTGGTCAAGCACACGCAGGAGAACCAGCTAAATCACTTTTAACCCCTAAAAACCACTCGTTAATATTGATTGACCATCAACCACAAATGGCATTTGCAACTCGTTCACATACTGTGGAAGAAGTAAGAAATAATGTTACAGGCTTGGCAAAAGCTGCCAAAGCATTTGAAGTTCCTACTATTTTGACAACCGTAGCGGAAAAATCTTTTAGTGGTCCGTTATTTCCAGAGTTAAAGGCCGTTTTTCCAAATCAAACACCTATTGATAGAACGACAATGAACACTTGGGAAGACAAGCGTGTAACAAACAAAATTAAGAAATTCAAAAAGAATAAAATTGTAATGGCTGCATTGTGGACAGAAGTTTGTGGTGTTGGACCAGTACTATCAGCTTTAGAAGATGGTTATGAAGTGTATTTTGTAACAGATGCATCAGGTGGTGTTTCAAAAGAAGCTCACGACATGGCTGTACAGCGTATGGTACAGGCAGGTGCAAAACCTATTACATGGTTACAGTATATGCTTGAATTACAAAGAGATTGGGCACGCACAGAAACTTATGTTGATGTTACTTCTATTGCTAAAGAACACGCAGGTGGCTACGGTTTAGGTATCATTTACGCGACTGAAATGTTCAATGCCAAAGAAGGCAAATAACATTTAAAATGCTCTGCTCCCTTTATGATAGGCTTTGAGTATGCCTATCATTAGGGTGCTTACCAACTTTGTTATCTCTCAAAAAAACTTATGTTAAATACCCTTCGGCTTAAGAACTCCAGGTTTCCTCCTAATAGTTGATAAATTTCCCTCTAACATCGAGGAGCTTCTAATATCGATGTAACTTGCCTTCATCATCGCCTATCGGGCCATACTCACTGGACAGACATTCAAGTTGTTGTATCATCCATTGATGAATTTTACTTTTACCTGTTCTTGGGTGCCAACCTACAATTACTTCGAAGGTAGGGGGGAGTTCTACCAATTCAATGATACCAACCTTGTCATTTGGTAATAGTCTAGATGGATAAAAGGCAACCATATCAGTAGCGTAAAGTATTTCTGGGACTGATGAGAAGCTTGGAACTGACATAATGATATTCCTCTTCAAACCAAAGCTATTAAACCACTGTTCTAAAGAGCCTCTTAAGTTTGCCCTAGATGGGGATACAATTACTTGAGGGCTGCTGGATATATCTTTTAATGAGGTGTTCTTTTTAAGTAGTTTAGAACACCTACTAGCAATACAAATATGCTGTTCGTCAAAGAGCTTTTTATAAGGCAGGCTTTCTGGGACAAACTCGGGAAAGCTCAATACTAGGTCAAGCTCACCTGAACTGAGTAGCTCATTAACATTATCACTTTCAAAATCCCGAACAATTATTTTTAGACCAGGCGCTTCTGTTCTAAGTTTATTCATCAGCCTTGGTAATAGCGCATGAATAGCATAGTCTGTTGCACTAATTGTAAATATTCCTTCAAATTTAATAGGGCTAAACTCTTCAGGCGCTAGCATATCTTCTAGTTTGCTCAGTATTTCTAGAATAGGGATTTGTAAAGATAGTGCCTTCGTTGTAGGTACCATTTTATTACCCTGTCTTATAAACAAGTGATCTTCAAATGTATCTCTAAGTTTTCTCAATTGTTCGCTTATAGCTTGTTGTGTTAACCCCATTTTTTTAGCTACTTGTGACAAGCTCTGTAGCTCAATCAAGTAGTTTAAAACACGGAGTTGCTTTATATCTAATCTATGTAAACCATTCATAGTTGTAGCCTTAACAATGAGTGCTTGTTTCAAATGGTATCTATAGGCATTTATGATTTCAACACTTTTTAAAGAGCCACTTAACTATTTGGAGATTGGTATGGATGATTTAAGGCTAGAATTCAAAGCACAAGAAAGCTACAAACTATTTATTAATAATGACTGGGTTGACAATGTTTCAGGTAAAACTGTAGATAGCATTAACCCTGCAACATCTGAGCTTTTCACTACAGTCGCATTAGGTGACAGTAAAGATGTAGATTTGGCGGTTCAATCAGCCAAAACTGCATTAGAAACTTGGAGATTGACTAGTCCAATCGAGCGCCAAGACGCTTTACTTAAAATTGCTGATCTATTAGAAGCTGAGAAAGACAAGTTTGCATATTTAGAAGCCGCAGAAACTGGTAAGCCAATTAGGGAAACAAGTCACATAGACGTACCTTTAGCTATAGATCATTTCCGTTATTTCGCAGGCGTTATTCGCTCACATAGTGATGAAGCTGATATGTTAAATGAAGAAACGATGAGCTTAGTTTTAAGTGAACCACTTGGTGTAGTTGGGCAGGTAATTCCTTGGAATTATCCATTATTAATGGCGGCTTGGAAAATTTCACCTGCAATAGCAGCGGGTAACACCGTAATCATCAAGCCTTCTGAAATGACTTCGACAACACTTTTAGAGCTTTGTAAAATTTTCCAGAAAGTTTTACCTGCTGGAGTTGTTAACGTTGTTACGGGTATTGGTCAAGAAGCTGGACAAGCTATTTTAGAGCACCCTGACATCAGCAAAGTTGCATTTACTGGTTCAACAGGTGTTGGTTATACGGTAGCTGCGGAAGCAGCGAAGAAACTAATTCCTGCAACGCTTGAATTAGGTGGAAAGTCTGCGAACATCGTATTTGAAGATGCAAACTGGGATAAAGCGTTAGAAGGTGCCGCGTTATCAATTCTATTAAACCAAGGACAAGTTTGTGAATCAGGTGCTCGTTTATTTGTTCACGAAACAATCTATGACAAATTTATTGCAGACCTTAAAGCGAAGTTTGAAAAGGTAAATGTTGGCTCACCATTAGATCCTGCAACTCAAATGGGGTCTCAAGTAAGTGAAGCCCAGATGAACCGCATCCTTTCTTATGTTGATTTAGCTAAAGAAGAAGGCGCTGAGATTGTAACAGGTGGCTATCGACTAACGGGTGGTGTATACGATTCAGGTAGTTTTATTGCCCCTACAATTATTTCTAATGCCAATAACAGCATGCGAGTTTCGCAGGAAGAAATCTTTGGTCCTGTTGTCGTTGTAATGCCATTTAAAGATGAAGAAGAGGTTATCCAAAAAGCAAATGACTCAGATTATGGGTTAGCAGGTGGCGTCTGGACTCAAGATATTAATCGAGCCATTCGAGTATCTCGTGCCGTAGAAACAGGAAGAATGTGGGTTAATACATATCACGAACTACCTGCTCACGCTCCATTCGGAGGATATAAGAAATCAGGTATTGGTCGTGAGACACACAAGTCAATGCTTGATGCATATACACAGAAGAAAAACATCATCATTAGCTTAAGCGAAACGCCATTCGGTTTATTTTAAGGAATTATAAAATGACAACTCAACAAAATACAGACGCACTATTTGAAGGTGTGACATTAGGCAAATATAAGCTGAAAAATCGCATTGTACTGCCGCCATTAACTCGTTCACGTAGCTCTCAGCCTGGAAATATTCCAAATGACTTAATGGCAGAATATTACGGTCAACGAGCTGGAGCTGGCTTTATGGTGACTGAGGGAACTCAGATTGAGCCTAGAGGTCAAGGTTATGCATGGACACCTGGTATTTATTCTAAAGAGCAAATTGAAGGTTGGAAAAAAGTTACCAACTCAGTGCATGCAAAGGGTGGAATTATTTTTGCTCAACTTTGGCACGTTGGTCGAGTATCTCATTCAAGCCTTCAGCCAAACGGTGATAAGCCAGTAGGACCAAGTGCTATAACAGCTGATGCTGTAAAAGTCTTTATCGAGACAGGGCCTGGTGAAGGCGCACTTGCAGATCCAAGTGAACCAAGAGAGCTAACTACTGAGGAAGTACGTGAATTAGTTGCGCTATATGCACAAGCTGCACGCAATGCTCTGGAAGCAGGTTTTGATGGTGTTGAACTTCACTGTGCCAATGGTTATTTAATTAATCAGTTTATATCTGAGCATACTAACAAACGCACAGATGAATACGGTGGTTCACTAAGCAATCGTTTAAGGTTTTTAAAAGAAGTAGTAGATGCCGTAAGTGAGGTTGTTGGACCTGAACGCTTAGGTGTTCGTTTCGCTCCATTATTTGCAACGACTGAAGAAGACCGTGTTTATTTAGGTTTGGTAGAATCAAACCCTCATGAAACATATCTCGAGGCAGTTAAAATATTGGAAAGTGCTGGAATTGCATATTTATCGCTTGCAGAAGCCGATTGGGATAACGCTCCAGACTTACCAAGTGATTTTTACCAAGCAGTACGCGAAACTTTCTCAGGCCGTATTCTATACGCTGGTAAATATACAGTTGAGAAAGCTTTAAGAGTTTTAGGTAATGGTCATGGTGATTTGTTTGCTTTTGGTCGTCCATTTATAGCAAACCCAGACTTACCTTCACGTATTAAAAATAATTGGTCATTTAATGATGTTGATCCAACTACAATGTACGGTGGTACAGATAAGGGATATGTAGATTATCCATCTTATTCTGCTGGCTAATATTCGGAAGATAAAGTATGTCAAGGACGAACATACTTTATTAGTTCCCTTCAAATACCTCTTTCGAAAGAACAGAATTTTCCTATTATTCAAGTTTAACATTTTGTTGCTCCTGCTATAGCAGAAGAAAAACTTAATTCACTGTCCGGAATTAGTTGACCACAACAACTACTCTTTTGCGGAAATTCATATGGTGCAAAAACTCATCAAGATTTTATAGCTCCCCCCCCAGCGCAGTAGTTATTGAAAAACGCCATGATGATAGACTTGAAAAAAGCAAACTTAGTACAGCAGCACGAAACCTAATAGCGATTGTGAGGGGTTTTAATCTGAATATTTGAGGTTAATTAGTGATGCTTTTTCCTAAAATGATGTCTTACCAAACTATTTTATGAAAACACAATTTGTAATTTTAAAAGCTTCACTGATAGCTATAAAAAGCTATATATTGAAACAATTGCTTAGGATCCTTAACTAACAATTTCTCCTCAAAAATTAGTTCGCTTGTATTGAAAAGTTCCACCACAAAGTTTCCCTGTATCTATTACAAAGAATTATTGTTTCAAGCGATCAAACACAAAGAATAACATAGCCATACTTTATAAGAATTGAGGTGTCTATGTTTTCAGTAAATTATGTTAACTCTAGTGACGAGCTTGTATTTGACCAACGTGAGTCTGGCCCTGGTAGTACAAAACTTACCGACGCCATAGACACTCGCCTAATTGAAATACATGACTTGAGAAACAGAGAAAAAAACTTCTCGATAGATGTACAAGGCTTTGAGCCTGTTTATCTTGATTTAGAGTTTAACTCTTTTGAAGATGATGAGGCCGTGGTATCTGAATTATACCCGAAAATTAAAGCCTTTCTGTCTAAGATGTTAGGAGTTAAAGATAGTGTGGTATTTGATCACACATATCGTTCTTCTTCACGAAAAGCCAAAACGGTGCACAATAGGGCACCAGTTAAAACTGTTCACAATGATTATACAGAGTCATCGGCTAAGCGTATGTTTGAGTTACAAACCGATAGTAAGCCTGAACTCCAAGATAAACCATATCAATTTATAAACTTATGGCTGCCTGTTCTTCATAAAGTCGAAGAATCACCATTGGCTTTCATTGACCTTTCTACCGTAGAGCCTGATGACTTTAGAAAACTTAAACTCATTTATCCAGATAGAGTCGGTGAGATTTCAGGGATTAAATATAACCCCAAACATAGTTGGTTTTACAAATCATTCATGACACCGGGGGAAGGAATGTTGTTTAAAGTCTTTGATTCAGAGTCGCAGAACAATATTGTCGGAGTACCTCATTCAGCAGTTGATTTGCATGATAGTAACGAGAATAAAGTAACAAATACACGAAGTAGTATCGAATTTCGTGCAATAGTATTTAAGGAGTAAACATGAACAATTTATTAGTTTCAACTAACCCGCTAAATAACGAAGAGATTGGAAGTGTTATTAAATCTTCTTCTACGGACATATCTGATGTTGTTGCAAAAGCAAAGGAAGCTCAAATAGGTTGGGCCGCTTTAGATGTAAAGGAGCGTAAGTCGCTCGTTGATAGTGCATATCAAAATCTCGAAACAATGTCTGATGACTTGATTCAATTGATTTCTCTTGAAATGGGGAAAGACTATCGAAGAGCAAGTTATGAAGTTATGGGAGTGATTCAAAGTGCTTCTTATTTAACTAGTGAAGTCATGGAATCAATCAGGTCAACGCCTAAAGGTCGAGGTGTCGAAATTCAATACCGTCCATTAGGTGTAGTTGGTGTTATTTCGCCTTGGAACTATCCATTAGCTATGGCAAATAACCTAATAATCCCAGCATTAATAGCTGGAAACACAGTTGTATTAAAACCTTCGGAAGTAACTCCATTGGTAGCTGATAACTTTGTTAAGTTGTTATCGGAAGTCTTACCGCCAAATGTCATAAATATTGTTCATGGTGATGAAGAAGCAGGTAAAGCTCTGGTTCAAAGCGATATTAATATGATCGCGTTCACAGGCTCAGTGAATGCAGGTAAAGACATAATGAAAAGTGCATCTTCAAGTTTACACCGATTAGTGATGGAACTAGGAGGGAACGATCCAATGATAGTGCTTCATGATGCAGATGTACAAGCCGCAGCGCGTTTTGCAGTAGCTAGTAGTTTTGAAAACGCTGGACAAATGTGCACATCTACAGAGCGCGTTTATGTTGATGAATCAATCTATGACATGTTCATTAAAAGGGTGGTCGAGATTGCATCTCAATACAAGGTTGGGGCATGGAATGAAAATCGAGTAAATATAGGGCCACTAGCGAGTCAACAACAGCATGAGCATGTTCTTAAACATTTAGAAGATGCTGCCGAAAAAGGGGCAAAGTTCGAACTAGGGGCTTCTTCATACAATGCTCCATTTATACAACCAACGGTTGTTTCAGACATAACTGATAACATGCTGATAGAGCAGGACGAAACTTTTGGGCCTGTTGTTGCCATCGCTAAATTTAACTCGGTAGAAGATGCGATTGCACGAGCAAACAATTCAATTTATGGACTTGGAGCCGTTGTTTTCGGTCATCGCGACGCCAAAAAAGTTGCTGATGAAATGGAGGCAGGAATGGTTTCAGTTAACGGGGGAGTTGGCAGTGGTGATGCACCATGGGTTGGCGCTAAGCAAAGTGGCTTTGGATATCACGGTGGTATAGAAGGGCACCGTCAATTCACCCAGATTAGAGTAATGAGTTTATAAGGTAAAAAAATGACTAAAGACAATTTTTTTGTAATAGCGCGTGAACCAGGCGCACAGAATCCATCTATTCCAACATGGGCTAGTATGACAGATAACGCATTTTCATTGGATATTACAGATAGAGAAGTAGAACGAGTAGAAGTTCCTGAAGTGCCAGGAGCATACAAGTTGTTAAATGTTTTTTCAAATGAAGAAGTTAAGAAAATTATCGAACTTTCTGAGTCACTTGGTTATCTGCAAGATGCAGCAGTTTCGCTACCTAGGGAAGTGAGACATAACGACAATGTAACAATTGTAGTGGATGACAAAACTGAAAAAATTTTGTGGGATCGTGTTGCTGATGCTGTAAATAATAACTTGGAAATATTTGAAGGAAAGAAACCTTTAGGAATAAACACTAGATTTCGTTTCTATCGATATAGTGAGGGGGATTTTTTTAAATTTCACATAGATGGAGATTGGCCTGGATCGAAAGTTCAAGGCAAGGAATTGATCACCAATGCTTACTCGGATAGGTATAGTAAAATGACATTTTTAATTTTACTAAATGAAGATTTCGAGGGAGGGGAAACTCGATTTCTAGTAAATGAAGATAACCCAGGTCAACCTGCTAGACGAGGAGACTCAACAAAAGAAGTTGATGTAAGAACACCTGCTGGAGCTGTACTACTATTTCCGCATGGTCGACATCCGTTACATTGTGTACATAGTTCAGTCCCAATAACTAAAGGTACGAAATATATCATCAGAACAGATATGTTATTCGAACTTTAAACAGAGGTTTATTTAACTCCTAAAATAGAATAATTTCAGATATTTAAATAATTTTAAGATTAGTATTTATAAAACGCATAACTGTATTATCTATATCATAAAGTCTGTTCTTTTGGTTAAAGGTGAGGGCTGATTTATCAGTCTTCTCCTTGCATTAACCTGTTATTAAGCCGTCCAGAATGATTTATTACTTATAAGTTATCTGTACTTTAACGGCTAGCTTAATATCAACCCGCAATAACACTTAATCATTTTGATGGGGATGTGGATTGCTGAGAATAAAGGTGCCAAATTCTGGTTAAATGTGCTGACCGAACTTCAACAGCGTGGTGTAGAAGACATCCTCATAGCGTGTGTTGATGGCCTAAAAGGCTTTCTTGATGCAATCAATACAGTCTTCCCTCAAACCAACATTCAACTGTGTATTGTGCATATGGTGCGAAATTCATTGAAATATGTTTCATGGAAAGACTATAAGGCTGTTACAGCAGACCTCAGGCGCGTTTATCGTTCAGCTACAGAAGATGAAGCCTTACTTGAATTAGGGCGTTTCGGTGATGCTTGGGATAGCCAGTATCCGCAGATTACAAAATCATGGCGCAATCATTGGCAAAATCTAAATACGCTTTTTGATTATCCTGAGGATATTCGAAAGGCAATCTACACAACCAATGCGATAGAGTCGCTTAACAGTGTGATTAGGAAAGAGATTAAGAAGCGAAAAATCTTCCCGAGTGATGACTCAGCAAGAAAGATGGTTTACCTTGCGATTAAAGATGCCAGTAAAAAATGGGCAATGCCCATTTTTTACTGGCGTCAGGCGATGAGTCGATTTATCCTCGAGTTCGAGGAACGCCTAGAAAGACATATTAACTAAGTGGCAGTTACACAGAATCTGTTACAGGGTCAGTTGTAATTCATATATTCAATATAAACCTAAAGAGTGCTTTTCGGATTGAGTATAGATAACGTGAAACTCACAAACTTTGAAGAGCTGCCGTAATGTTATCTAATAAACATTTCTATTTTCGAGCAGACATGGTGATAGAGGTGATTAACTTTATTTATAATCACCTCTATCACCATTTATGTTTATCTGAGAACTCTCCAAGTTAGATGCCTATTAGAAACGAAGGGCTCGTAAAGCAAAATTCCAGTCAAATGGTTTCATAGTTTTTGTTGTTGTTCTTTTAGTTCTTTGTGAAGCAGGTTAAACATTAAAGTCTTTTAATAAAAACTTCTTGCAAAATGATGGCAAAATCTACAGGCAGAGTTTATTTGCCTTCGTCTCTTTTGAGTATTTTCTCATTTACCCAATCTTCTACTTCACTTTCCACCCAAGCTACAGAGTTGCCACCTAGCTCCACTTTTATAGGGAATCCACCAGCAGCCATAAAACGGTATACCGTTGCGCGGCTTAGGCCTGTTATGTGTAAAACTTCTTTTAATTTGATTAAACGCATGGATTTTCTCCGGTTAGTTATTAGTTCATAACATTTCCGGAGCTCGTATTTTTTTATGCCATAAAACTAAAATTTTATAGCTATACATCATCTACTTGCATTCACCACAATGGAGACAAAAAAATGCAAGAGAAAAAACCTTTGTATGAGTTTCAGCACCCTGTCGATGATGAAAAAATTCTTGAGGCAGCAGCATACATTATTGCTCAGAAGCAGTTTCGTGATGGTGTATTAAATTGCCCGAACGATTGCGAGAGCTACCTGAGACATAAGTTGGCATTACATGAATACGAAGTGTTCGCTGTAATGTTTTTAGATAGTCAAAACCGCGTCATCGCTTTTAAAGAGCTTTTCAGGGGAACCATTAATGCGGCGAGCGTTTATCCTCGAGAAGTTGTAAAAGAAGTTTTGTCGTTAAATGCAGCTTCAGTCATTTTGTCTCATAACCATCCTTCTGGTGTTGCTACACCATCTCAAGCAGACAAATTAATCACAAACAAGCTGCGCGATGCATTAAATCTAATAGATGTCTCTGTTCTTGATCACATCATAATCGGTGAAACAAGTTATTCATTTGCTGAGCATGGCTTAATTTAAAAGGAGTTAAATATGGCGTTACAAATAGAGCAAGTACCAGGCTTAAAAGTGCCTGACTCTTTAATTGAAATAGTTAGTAGGGAGGTTGCGTTTAGTGAGTGTTCTAATGACCAAACGAAGTTGTTAACGCTTAACTTTAAAGATCCTGAGTACGGGCCTGAAACTGGGGGCTTTCATCCAGTTGAAGTGCGATTAGAAAAGCATACTAACAATTGGCAATTCGCATATATTACTGATTTTTCTTACCAGGGAAATGTTTACACTGAATTGGTTAAAGAAATTGATATTTGCTTTTCTAGCAAGCGAGTTTTTCATTTGCTTGTCGGCTGGTTGAATCATCATGAAGCTAAGGAACTTTTTGCTTTATTTATTTCAAACTTTGTTGAGTATTACCGCACAGGCTGTTATCAGGTATCAATAACTTGTGACTAGGAGGGAATATGTCTGAAGTCCAGGCAGTTAAAGATCTAGATACGGTTAAATTAATAAGTTATTTACTAGAGAAGCGTAGCTCTAAGCAGATGAGTGATGTTTGGAATATCGGTTTAAATTTAGCTCTGAGAATATCTGATTTGTTATCGGTTAAATTTACAGATATACAAAATGATCGGCTACTCCTTTTTGAAAGTAAGACAGGCAAGCTTGCCGAGATTAAACTAAATAATAAGGCATTGAGCTTTATAAATGAGATTCGCTCAACTCATCCTACTCACGTTTACCTTTTTCAGTCCTACCGTAATCAGCAAGCAAAATACTCTAAACCTAGGCCATTATCACGAAGGGCTGTTACAAGGGCATTTGCACTTGTAGGCGAAGAACTGAACATTAAATTAGGCACGCATTCAATGCGTAAAACACGTGGGTATCACCTTTACCATAAAACGCATGATATAGCGCGGGTAATGAAAATGCTTCGCCATAGCTCCGAGGCAACAACACTTCGCTACATTGGCATAACACAGGAGGAAATAGATAAAGATTTTGAAGAGTTAGAGCTATAGCAGGGTAGTGCATTAGGTGCTACTTTCAATTTAATAGGAGGAATTATGTCTTTAAATAAAGCCGTAGCGTGTGGACTCGTTGGCAACGAGTTATCAAAACAGATTACGGGTAAATGCGAGGCCAGTATTGGTCGTACAGCCGTTGCTGTTGGCTCTGGAGCCGCAGCTGGGGCAATTACATCCGGTGCGATCATCATTGGGGTTGGTGCAGTCTCAGCACCGGTTACTGTTCCATTGGCGGTTGCTGGTGGCGTAATTGCTGGTATTGCTAGTTTATTTGACTAGTATCAAACGAAGAACGCATTTTTATGAGTGCGTTCTTTTTTTGTTTTTGACTGTATTTTTAGCTTCTCGTAATGCTATTTTGGGAACTTGCCAGCCCTTATATAATAAGGGCTTGAGCTTATTTAGCTAGTTGAAGGTCTCAAAAGCTCGTTAAAACGAAATATGAGAAGCACAGGTCTTTATCAAATGTATTATCTTTGACTATAACCAAAACACCGCTGTCCTAATCCGTATTGCTTAGTATTAAGCTTAGTGAAGTAACTCAGGCGATAAAATAGAGCATGGAAGTCTTGAGTAAAATTAGGGTTATTAGCGTCAAGGTAGTAATGAGCATTTTGAGGCAAATGAACTAATCGCATCGTTTCATCCAGCGGTAAGTGCAACGCACTTGCCCAAGCCTTAACAATTCGAGTAAACAGATTATCGCTCTCCTCATTTATTTTACCCGTACAGTGATATCGGTCCTTGTTAAAAAATAGAACAAGATGATAATGCTGATGATGAGCAGTGCTCTGTTCTCTTGCCCAAATATACCTAACATTGCAAGGGTGTGGTGTTCTACCTTCACGAGTTTTACGAGCTTTACGTTTTGTATCAGCTTTAATCTGCGCCCCAAGAGAAGCAATAAACCGCTTAATAACTTTATTGCTATCTAAATCAATTGTATTTGAGTAAGCAGGTAGCCTTAAATCAATTCTCACAGCAAACGTTCTTTTATGCTCAGCACATGCAGCAAGCATGACTTTCTCACTAGCATCTAAGTAGGGAATAACTAAAGGCTGATTTACTCTAGCGAGTGTTTGATATTGCTTGTAAGTAGAGTTAGTAGTTACTGAGTATTGTGTTTGATTATTCATCTTCTTTGTCCTGAAAGTATGGGTTCATATCAGGTGGATGAATCGTATTTTTTTAATTTGTGTTTGCTGTGATAATTCCTTCGTTACTAGTAACTCTAATAAATACTACCAAACCGAAATTTTCACTAACAGAACCACCTTAATTTGTGATGGTTAAATACAGAAATGCATTACTGATAAGTTGTTCAGTGTATTTAGAATTACTCTGAAGTTATATGTGCTTTTGCTAGGCTTATTGTTTTAATTACAAGTAGCCCCGAATTTAGATAATAAGTCCACCACTCATGGTTAAACGGTGAGAAGAGATCAACTGCCTGTTGGTGGTACTCTATCGTCGCCAAACAAACAGAAGCATTTACCATGAGTTACAAGCAGTGATCGCAGGACAAAGATACCAGATAGAAGCCTACTTACGCGAGGGCTTTAGTTATCGTGAGATAGGCAAACGCCTGAAAGTCAGTCATAGCACCATTAGCCGAGAAATCAGACGAAATAGGATCCGGGAAAATCACTATCTACCCGAAGTCGCCCAAGCAAAGACACTCAAAAGGCGCGTTCAGCCGCAAAGTGGTGTCTATCTAAGCTGACCATCACCTTTGTTGAGTTCGGATTAAAACAAAAGTGGAGCCCCGAGCAAATTGCAGGCGTGGGCCGGGTTATTGGGCTTTCAGTGAGTCATGCGTGGATTTACGATTATGTGCAACGGGATAAACTGAGTGGCGGCAAGTTGTTTAGGCACTTACGACAAGGCCATCGACGATATCGCAAAGGTCGTCGTGCGAAGCGTGTCATAATCCCGAACCGGGTGGGCATTGAGCACCGCCCAGTGATTGTTGACAAGAAAAGACGGTTCGGTGACTGGGAAGCCGATACCGTACTGGGTAAGCATGGAACGGGTGCCATAGTCAGCCTAGTTGAACGCCAAAGCAAGCTTTATTTAATACGCAAAGAGCGCGGCAGACGTAAGCAGAGCCATGATAGGCATGCTGTGGCGATATCGCCGTCATGTGCATACGATAACCGCTGATAATGGCAGCGAGTTCTGTGACCACGAGCTAGTTGCAGATAAGCTCAACACTGATATTTATTTTGCGAATCCGTATTCCTCATGGGAGCGCGGATTGAATGAAAACTTCAACGGTTTACTGCGCCAGTACATACGCAAAGGCACGGATTTAAGAACGGTAAGGGATAAGCAGGTTGCCGATGTAGAACGTGCGCTAAACGCCAGACCTAGAAAGTGCCTAGGTTACAAACAGCCTGTCGTTGTGTTTAACGAATTACGCAATGCGGCCTAATTTAGCGAGTGGTGCACTTCGGGGTTGAATTCGCGGCTATTAAAGTTTCTCAATTTTTGAGTAGTAAATATCCTTAACATCATCTGAGTAACTCGAAAAATGAGTAATAATGAAAAGCTTGTATAATTTGATGGAAATATCAATTTTAATGTTAGATAGTTTTTTTAAGTAAGCTTTAATGTTGCGAAAGGAGAGCTGTTCAGAGCCAAAAAAAGCATGAAACAAAAAACTGTGTGAGTACAAATTTATATAATTGGTAATAAAACTACAAAGATGAAATAAGGTTGAGTTCATATTGAAAATATCGCGAGTACCAAAAAGAGAATTGCTAACATGTATAATGGATAATCTTTTTTTGGGGTTAGACGAAGGTAACTTAAGGAACTTATAAAATAGAAGGGATAAAGTGCTTCTAAGGTTATCTAATACGTTTTTAGGTTGCATATCCAAGTATATTTTAAAGGCGTTGTACATATCCTCAGACATTAATTTTTCTTGAATATTTTTGCTTGAATTTAAGCATTTTGATGAAGGAAATGCCTTAATAATATTGTTGATATATAAACCCTTGTCACCCTCAGCTACATTTAATACCGAGTTAAAGTTAATTGTAATACCAGTTGAAATGATTTTAACTTTACCGTTTATATGCAGAGACGATACTAAATATGCTGAGGGCCTTTTAGTCACATCTTGGTTTATGTAGTGAGTCATGAGTTCACTTTTTTTGTAGGTGCATCCTTTTGTTAATTCTAAAATTAGGCCTTCTTCAATAAGTTTAATAACGGCCGTTTTTGCCTCTATATTTTTTAATCCGCATACTTTAGCTATGGTCGGTACCGAAAAGTTTTCGACGTGCCCAAACTCATCTTGGTTTAATGCAAAGAAGTACCATACCAACTTTATAGGTACTCTTAGTTCAATTCCTTCTATCTTTGCTAGCATTTCAGTAAATTTTAATCGATCAATTTTGTCAAGGCTATTGTAACTAAACGTATATGAAAGTGTCGGCCGCCCACGCTTAGAGTGCTTAGCCTCGAGTTTTGATATTGCATTAATTTCTTGTAGCTCTTCTATTACTTTTTTAAATTTATTGTGTGGGCATCCTAATTCTATCAGATCAGATTTAGATAATTCGTCTCCAATAGTTTTCTTCGAAATTAAACGAATTAAAACCCATTTCGAATGTGCTGATAGACTTGTGGTTAAGTTGAAAAACTCACTCATTAGATTGTTTCCATGCAGTGTGCTGTTACTCCATAGTAGAGTAATAATACTCCAATTAACACAATAACAGGGTGTTATTTTGTAATTATATGGTAGGCTGAAATTTTATCTCAATTAGAGTTTATTTAGACGTTTATTTGTCGAAAGAAATCTTATTGGGTAGTTAATTGATGGGTTAATTGAGAGGCTAACTGAGTTTTTAATATGGTATCTAAGGGCGTTAATTGAAATTTTTATGTGAGCATTAATAAACATCTAACTTAGATTTTAGGTAGTGTTTAATTGCACATCTAATAAGAAGGGATTTTGGTTTTTGACTGTAAAGTAGTTGCTTATAGATTAGTGTTGGATTATTGTTTTTTATAACAGTAACAAATGCTAAAGCACATGGATGAATTAATGACAGGTTGGATTGATAGCAAGAATATTTTGAAGTGGGTTAAGGAAGATAACGAAGACTTGCGCAACTGGCTAGCTTATCGATTTTCAAGCTATGCTGAATATTTTAAATCTGAAAATGCTTCGTTAAATAGCTTCATTAGATATGAAGTTAAAAGGTACAGTTCTAATGAGGATACTCAAAAAGTTGAGGTGCAAAGGCTGCATAAAGCCTGGAAAAGCTATGAAAGAGGCTTGAAGAATACATCTAATAAAGTGTGTAAACTTCAGCTGGAGGTGTCTAAATCAGCGCGTGATAAATTAAAGGTGCTTAGTGACGCGGATGAAATATCCCAGTCTAAATATATTGAAAAACTAATAAATTACGCTAGGAAAAACCCTAAACTGATTTCTAAAGATACAAAAGTACAAGAACCTTATAAACACAAACAGAGAACTTTTGATGATAGCCTTGACTATAAAGCTATAAGAGAAAACTTATCAACAATTGATGCTAAGGTTACTAGATTATTAAATGCTTGGGAGGATTAGGGCAAGGAGAACTCCTTTCGGCCGTCTTGATTATTTTTAGAATCTGTTACAGTTACAGGGTCTTACGGGGTCGTGCTTTATCTTCATCATGTAGTCTAAGTTTTCTTCATGTTTTTGTTAAGAAATGGAATGCTAAATTTATAGTATTCCATTTGGTATTCCACTGGTTGTTTTCTTTGTTTCTTTTTACTATAAAACAAAGCCTTATTGTTTTTTTAAGAATCTCTCCGTCATTTCTTAAATTTACCCCACCATTGCAAAGTGTTTTTCAAGGTTACATTTAGCGCGCATCGCTATGTGGCTACTGACCTTTCTGGCAAGTTCTATCACTAATAATTCAAGTTGTTCATGGCTATAACCAAGCAGTACACAGCGTTTAAGTTGCTCGCTAACTAAGTTGCTGGCATCGTCTAATGCAAACAAAGCGCCTAAAGAGGCAAGCTCAAAAACTCTGTTGTTTTGCTGTTCTATGCCAAAAGGTAGTTGGCCAAATGTGAGTGCGGTTTTTAGCTGCTGCTCTGTGCGTTTGATAAGCAACGCATTTGAACCTTG
>Ga0209452_1000155_pt1 | contig 20954 bp, 16 predicted proteins | sample WorMetimpBELIZE1_FD_187388 | JGI IMG/M metagenome (GOLD analysis project Ga0209452, IMG submission 187388) | Marine gutless worms symbiont microbial communities from Max Planck institute for Marine Microbiology, Germany - Olavius imperfectus... | ecosystem: Host-associated > Annelida > Digestive... | reverse complement strand
ACTTGCAAGCGTTAAATATGTGGCCGTGGGTTACAACAAGCAAGACGACGCCGGAATAGCACAGGCGCACGACTTGCAATACACGCCAACGTTTGTTGTTAAACAAAATGATAAAGAGTTAGTACGCGTAGTTGAAAAACCAACAGGGTCATTAGCGCAAGATTTAACGCAGGGCTTGTGAGTAGAATTTAAGAATATGAGAGCTTACCGGTTAGCTGATAGGTTATTAGTTAGCTGGTTGGCTGTTATGACTAGCTCTTGAGTATTTTAATGTGTGAAGTCGAGATTTCACCCGTTTGGTATTTTCATTTTAGAAATGGGAAGGTTTCAATGCTAGAAGGCATAAAAAGCCCATATAAATAGCTTAGCTTCAGCACTTTTCTCTGAATTCTTCTGCAATTTTTTTAAAGTCTCTCATTGTGCTGTGATTTCTGCATTTTTTATGCGCGCCATCTTTAATTATTGCCATTACTAGATGAGCATCTTCATTCATATAACCGTACGTGTAAACGATGTAGGAGTCTGAAGTTTTACTTTTTTCCCAGGTATCAAGGCAAGAAATACCTTCTATAAAAACGTGTAAATGGTGAACCTCTGCACTTTCAATTCCTTCAGGTCTTTCAAATGGGGCATCTTTACCAAGGTAGTGTGGCTTTTTAATTCCAGAAAAATAAGCTTCAAGATCGGCTTGAAGAGGCTTTATTTTAAATCCATATTGCTCAATGCCTGCTTCAAGCTTCGCACTAAACTCGACGCTTACTTCCATGTTTTACTCTTTAGTGTATGTTAAACATATTATTCGTAACAGTATCTGCAGCAGTAAAAAACTCAGCAGAAGCTGTGAATTCATTACTATCTGAGGTACTTACTTGCCCCTGAGCTTCTTTCAACACTCTTAAAATATTAGAGATGTTTTTACGAAGCTGAGCTGTTTTCGCAACTAACGACTTGATATTAGAATAGATCTCTACACCATGATTTGCATAAATCTCTTCATTGTGCTGAGCCCAATTACGTTTTAGAAACTGTGAAATAGCTCTTAAAACAGCATCTGCTGTTTCTAGATCAGCCATATTTTCAAAAGTACCAGCTTCTAGATCATTATCATTTGCGATTTCAAAGTAAGCTTTCTTAGCAATTAAAAGCGTCTCGTCTAAACGGGCTAATTTAACTGCAAGTTTTTGATTTATATCTACGTTGCAAATCTCATCCTGAGCAACAATAGCGGTAGAATTAAATAACTCTGCTTCGTCATGTGCAGTAGCAGCACTTAAAGCACTGGAAACTAAAGTTGCTAACAACATAACAGTCCCCTTAATCATAGCGATACTCCTAGTATAGCGTATTAAACTATCCTGCGTTAGTTGGATTATATAGTAATGCAGGTTTGCGAATTATCCATGTATTGAGGCAGAACACAAGAAAAAATTGATAAAACAGGTAAGGGATTATAGTTTTTTAGTCTTAACCTGCTCTTAATTTATTTTATATAGGTCAATTACTACAATCTACATTAGCAGGGGAGTGATATCTTTATCAAGTAACTATAGTTATTTTCATCAGCTATAATTCTCTTCATAAAGATTAAGAAATAATTGTTATCAAAGGTAAAATATGTTTCCGATTATGAGAAGTCAAAGGGGCAAATCTTGATTTCACACATATTATGTAATTAGTAGATACGCAACATACATATAACGGTTAAATTTATTCATCTATTCCCTAAACAGGCTTTTTTCAAATGCTTGCGCGGCATGCGAAGACGGTCTGTCTTTATAATGTAGTTGATAAAGAGGCCGAGAGAGTTGCTCGTTATTTTTTTGGCTCAGGCGCGTTAATTTACCTAGCTGTACTAAATCTTCTGTGACTACGTTTGGCAATAAAGCAACGCCCATACCTTGCGCGACGGCCCTGGCTATGGCTTCGTTGCTGCCCAATTGCATACTGCGCTCAGCCTGTACGCCATGCTCTGCTAATAACTTTACCGACATTTCTAACGTGCCCGAGCCTGGCTCGCGTAGTAGCCAAAACTGCTTATTTAACCATGCTTTTAAGTTTTTAGTGGGCTTAAAGTTGCTCGGTATAACCACACTCACTAAATCGTTTTGCCAGTGCTTACTTATTATATGTGGCTCGGTAGGTGTGCCTTCAACCAGTGCTAAATCAATAGTGCATTCAAGTAAGGCATGCTCAATTTGCGCGGTATTAGCCACTTGTACTTCTACTTTTATATGTGGGTATTGGGCGCAAAATTTAGCTAAATAGGGCGGTAGCCAATAGCTGGCAATGGTGGTGCTGGTACCAATAACGAGCGTACCGCGCTTAAGCCCTGTGCGCGATTTAATATCGTCAATAGCGGCTTTTTCGATAGCAAAAATACTGCGTGCATGTTCAAAAAGCGCTTGGCCGCCTTCGCTTAAGGTGAGCTTTTTACCTTTAGATGCACGTTCAATAAGCTGAATATTTAGCTGATGCTCAAGCTCTTTTAGCGCTTTAGAAACAGCGGGCTGGCTTATAAAAAGCGCCTCGGCTGCGCCTGAAAAGCTACCCAGTTTAGCTACTGTATAAAACACCCTAAGTGCATGCAAGTTCATTGTATAACCTTAAGTTATCAAATCATGATTTTAATATGTTGGAGTTATATTTTGAGCTTTCTTACAATTAAGTCAACACATCAATATGGTTTAAGTGAGGGAATAGTATGCTTAGCGCTATTAAAAATAGTTTTCAGCCTTTGGTTATTAATACTAAGCAATACGGCGATACGCGCTGGTGGTTAGGTATGCTGCTGGTGGTTGTGTTAGCGGGGGCATCTGTTGCATTAAGTAAGTTACCTATAATGCAAAGTGCGCAATTTAGCTCCTTAACAATTGGTATTGTGCTTGGCATTATTGTGGGTAACAGTGTGTTTTCGCGCATTGCTACACGTACCGATGTAGGTGTTGATTACGCTAAAAGTATATTACTCAAAGCGGGCGTTATTTTATTTGGGTTTAGAATTACTTTTGCGCAAGTAGCGGGTGTAGGCTGGAGTGGCTTACTAACCGACGTTGTTATGCTTGTTGGTACGTTTATATTAGCAATTCAACTTGGCAAACGTGTATTTAAGCTTGATGAGCAAACAACTATATTAATAGGTGCAGGTAGCTCTATTTGTGGCGCCGCAGCGGTAATGGCCACCGAGCCCGTTATAAAAGCACAGGCACATAAAGTATCTGTAGCGGTGGCAACGGTGGTGGTGTTTGGCACGTTAAGTATGTTTGCCTACCCAATTATGTTTGAATATATGGGTGTGAGTGAGCATGCGTACGGTATTTTTGTTGGCTCAACCATTCATGAAGTTGCACAAGTGGTAGCAGCAGGCACTGCGGTAAGTGGCAATGCGGCCGACACCGCTGTGATAGAAAAAATGCTACGCGTAATGATGCTTGCGCCATTTTTAGTGGGCTTATCGTTTTGGCAAAGTAAAAAGCATGCAAACATACACGCACAGGGCAGCGAGCAAAAAGCAGGTATTACTATCCCTTGGTTTGCGGTGTTATTTATAGTGGCAAGTGGCGTGCATTCGTTGTCGGTTATTTCGCAAGGTACTACAAACGCCATTGTATGGTTTGATAATATATTACTTACCATCGCGATGGTGGCTTTAGGTTTGCGCACACATGTTGGCGCTATTCGCCAAGCCGGTATTAAACCACTGTTATTAGCTGGCTGTTTGTTTTTGTTTTTAACCTTAGGTGGCTTTGCCACTAATGTTGGCATTGCGCAGCTGTTTTAAATATAACCAGGTGGAGGTAGATTGGCTTAAATAGGCCAATCTACTTCGTTTAAGTGATCGAGCTGTGCATTTGCGCTTTGATCGCCCCCCCATTTTTTGATGTAAATGGATTCAGGATCGAACTGCTGTGTTTGCTTTTCAATATTGAAGTGCCGCCCGCCACGAGGGTCAACCCCTACACCAGCTATGTATTGCCAGTTGCCCCAGTTTGCTGCTACATCGTAATCAATGAGTTGTTGCTCAAAATAGGCTGCGCCGTATCGCCAATCAAGACCAAGCTCGTTCACTAAACAACTTGCTGCAATTTGCCTTGCACGGTTTGATATATAACCCGTAATGTTTAGCTCTTTCATAATGGCATTTACAAGCGGGTAAGGTGTTGTGCCATTACACCAGGCTGCAAAACGTGTAGGTGTAAAAGTAGTAAGCGGTTTAGTTTGTTTTTGGCCTTTAAAGCTAAACAGGCTACTACCTGCTTTAAGTGCGTGCCATTTAAAATACTCTCGCCATAGCAATTCAAATTTAATCCAGTAAGTAGACTCGTTTGCCGTATTGCTTTGTTCGTAATCTTCTACGGCTTTATACACTTGTTTTGCACTTAGGCAGCCAAAGGCAAGCCAAGTACTAAACTTGGTGGTGTTGTTAAAACCATCGAGCTCGTTGCGAGTTATTTTATAAGTACTTGGCATTGCGCCTGTAAAGTACTGCTTTAAATGTGCTTGTGCACTATTAAGCCCGCCATGCATTACACCTTTATTTGTTATAGGTTCTATCGGTTTTTTTGCGCATAAGGTTATTGGTTGAGGGAGCAAACCGTTTGGCAAAGTTGTTGGTGTAATGGGGTTATTGGCGGCCTCTACCTTTTTACGAAACGGGGTAAAGTGTTTAGGTAATTCGCTTAAATCAAAGGGGAGCTCACTTTGCTTAAAGAGCGTGTCTTGCTGCGACCCTGTAAATTGTGTATTGGGGCAATGTGCTTTGAGTAAGTTTATTTGGCGTTGCTCGTACAGGCCAAATTGCTCGCTGTAGACCACTTCATTAATATTTTGCTCATTTATACGCGCTTTTAAAAGCGATACGGGGTCGCCCTCAAGCACATGCAGGGTTTGCCCGCGCTCAATAAGTGCTTGTTGTAGCTCGTACAAGCTTTGCAATAAAAACTGCTGCTTGTGTATGCCGTAAGGTTTTTGTTGATAGTTATTATTTTTAAACCAGTGCGGGTTAATAACAAATACAATATCAAGCGCGCATTGCTGCAACATAAGGTCACTAAAAATTGGGTTGTCGGTTAGGCGTAAATCGTTTTGTAGCCAATATAAAATACGTTTGCTCATACTTTTGCTCTGGTTTTTGTAATCATTAAGTTTACGAAGCAAAAGTGGGTAAGGATTAGTTTTGAGGTGTTTAAGAGGGTTTAAAAAAGAGGCGGCAATTAATACCGCCCTCATTAATGTTAAATAGCCGATTTTTGTTTTGCTATCCAATCGTTTATAACGTCTTCAAGTACTGCCATAGGCAGGGAGCCTTGGCCAATAACGGTGTCGTGAAAGCTGCGAATATCAAATTGTGCGCCGAGTTCTTTTTCGGCTTTTGCACGGAGTTCGCGTATTTTTATTTCGCCCATTTTGTAAGAGAGCGCTTGGCCTGGCCATGAAATATAACGATCTATCTGATCCTCCACGGCGCTTTGTGGTAAAGCTGTGTGGCTGGCTAAGTAATCAATCGCTTTTTGGCGACTCCAACCAAAGGCGTGAATACCGGTATCAACCACTAAGCGCACTGCCCGCCACATTTCGTAGCCTAAACGGCCAAAATCACTGTATGGGCTTTGATAAAAACCCGCTTCTTTACCTAAGCGCTCTGTGTAAAGTGCCCAACCTTCGCCAAATGCAGAGTGGCTAAGGGTGCGTCTAAATTCGGGTACATTTAGCTCCATAGCAATGGCGTTTTGTAAATGGTGCCCAGGTATGGCTTCGTGCAGGCTGAGTGCTTCTAAGTTATATAAAGGCTGCAGTTTAGGTGTTGAGGCTAAAAAGTAAGTACCTGGCGAGCGATTGTCGGCCGGTGGCATATAAAACGCCCCGCGACTCGCTGAGCCCTTAATAGTAAAGGTGTTACGCGGTAAGTGGCTAAAATAAGTGGGCAATTTGCCATACATTTTTTGCGTAATGAACGCGGTTTTTTCTAGCAAGTCTTGCGCGTCTTTTGCGTAAAATTGCTCATCGGTTGCTAAAAATTCTAAAAACTCATCATAGGTGCCATCAAAGCCTACTTCATCAATAATATTTTGCATTTGCGTTTTTATACGCGCCACTTCTTTAAGGCCTAGTTGGTGTATTTGCTTAGGTGTGGCGTTTGTTGTGGTGTAGTAATTAACTGTGTACTTGTAGTAATCAAGCCCGCCTTCAACGCTTGCAATACCCGGCTGCGTTCTACAATGTGGCATGTAGTCGTTCTTAAAAAAGTCGTAAAAATGCTGATACGCAGGAATGACTTTATCTTTAATTACAGCTTGGGCTTTTTGTTTTAAGCTTGCTTTTTGCGCGGCACTAAAGGTATTAGGTATACGGGTAAAGGGCTCGTAAAGGGCGCTGTTTTCGGGGTTTTTAACTATGTGCGCGCTAATGCTTTTGCTGTAATTTTCAAAGGTTTTACAGTAATGGGTAAAGCCTGTTTTTATACCTTCTTTCATTAAATCAATATTTTGCTGATTAAAGCGCGGGTAGTCGGCAAGGCTGATTAAAAATGCGTTGTAATCATCAGCTGTTAAAAAAGCCATATTAGCGGGCGCTTCTGCAAAGTAGGTATGCCAGCCACTTAAAAAATTAACCGGAAAATACTTATCTTGATAAAGGTAGCTTTGCTGCTCGGTTTCTCGCTCATATTTAAATAAGCGGTAGTTCATTAGCTGCTCGTTGTTGAGCGTTTTTGGGTCAATACTGGCTAAGCTTTTTAGCACGCTGTTGTTATACGCTTGGCGCTTTGCAATGGCTTGCTCGCTCCAATTGGGTAATGTGCCGTTGGGTTTCCAACCGTCTGGGTCGGTTCGAAAGAATATTTTTTCTGCTTTGGCGTTTTGCCAGTGGTTATCAATAATGGTTTTTAAATCGCTGTTGCCGTCGGCAAGGCTTGGTAGCGAGGTGGCTGCTAAGCACATAGCTAAAATACGTTTTTTAAACATAGTCATCCGTTATTGGCGAGTTAGTCGCGCTTTTTTATTTTAATATGTGCTCAATATAGTACCAAGTTAACTTAATCAATGCGCTTACTTTTGCAGCCCATATTTATTGTTTTTTGATTGAACAAATTTCACTGTGTAACCCTAGTTTATTGTTTTATCAGCGTTTAGAATGATTAAAACTTATTATAAAAAATGACCGTCATGTTTAATAAAGTAATCGCCCTAATTGATGAAGCAAACAACCAAGACCCAAACAGTGAGCAATTTAATGGGGAGATTGTCCCTAAAGAGTATTTATACTCACAGCGTATGAGCGATATGCTTAGCCGTTTTAAACCCGATGCTGACGAGCTTATGCAAATTGCAGTGCGTGGGCAGCATATACAACGTTGGAAGTCGCCGCGTAGTGACTTTGCAATGAACAAGCAAGGCTATCATCAGTGGCGCAGTGCGCTTTATATATTTCATGCAAGTAGTGTTGTTGCACTTATGCAGCAAGCTGGGTACAGCGAGGCTGAGCAAAACAGAGTGTACGATGCGGTTGCTAAAAAAAATATTAAACGTAATCCAGACAGCCAATTAGTAGAAGACGTAGCTAGCCTTGTATTTATTGAGCATTATATGCTTGGGTTTGCTAATAGTAAGCCAGATTACGATGAGCAAAAATGGATTGGTATTATTCGCCGTACATGGCAAAAAATGTCAGACGAAGCCCATGAGTTTGTATTGGCTGGCCATATTACATTGCCACCACCGCTTGTTGGGCTTATTCATAAAGCACTTGAGTAAAGTAGTGTAAGTTAAGTATTAAAATAAAAGGATTTTAGAATGTTATGCCCACGCACAAACACCTCGCTTGAACCGTTATTAATTGGCGGTATTACTGTTTATACCTCAGCCCAAGGCGGGGTATTTTTTGATAACAGCCAAATTTTTAAGTTCAGCTCGCCAGAGTTAAAGCATGGTCAGGTATTACTTAAGTATTTGAGTAATTACATTGAAGGCGAGGGTGATGTATCATCGCGAGTAAAGTGCCCTAAATGCCCAAGCATAGTGATGATGCGCCGGTATTTCTCACCACTCAAAGTGGTTGAGATAGACGAGTGCCCAGGTTGTGCAGGCATATGGCTTGATAGCGGCGAGCTTGCAAAAATACACGAAAACCATTTAACCCCCAAAGAACGAAAACTGCTAGCCCACGAAATGGCCACCAATCATGGGTTTATAACTATTGAGCCGCCAAAATCAAAATACTCCCCCAAAGCGCCCAAAAATACCCAAGCCACCACCGTTGAGCGCTTGGTACAATTGGCATTACTTAATCTTTAATACCAAGCCTCAAAATAGCTCACTTAATTAAGTGAATTGGTATTAATTTTAAGCAAGCAAGTGCTGCTAATAAAATATAACTCGTTATGAAAAAAGATGTAGCTCTTGGTTATTTTGGGTAATCAAATTTTCCGCAGGCTATATTAAAAACCCTCATTTAGGGCTGTATAAATTTGGAGTACAAAAGGTTAATTAATAAACACAACCTGATAAAAAATTCGCTTCACTACCCTCATGATTTACATACCTTAAAATAGATTACCTAAATAAGCAGTGCGGTAATAAGTCTACATGTGCAGCTTAAAATTCAACCGCTACAGCTAGCTACCCCATGATTAGAAAGGATAATGATTTTAATATTTGTTGGTTAAGTGGTTAACTTTATTTAAAAAATAACACCTTTGTAAATAAATGATTGGAAATAACTAAAAAGCATTGAAAATGATAATTAGTTTCATTAAGATCTCGCTGGAAATTAACAGGGAATTGACATGAAATTAAAATTTTTATCTATAGCAATAAGTACACTAATTCTAAGTGGGTGCGGCGGCTCAGGTTCAGAGTCAAACTCCGCACCACAATTTTCTCAGGCAGCGTACTCTTCATCTTTGGATGAAGATTCGAGCCTGACATTTACTGTAAGCGCAACAGACACTAACAATGATCAACTTAGTTACTCTTTAGCGAATGCTGCGAGTAATGGTAGCGTGAATGTTAATACCAGCACCGGCGAGGTAACGTATTTACCGGATAGCAACTTTAACGGCGCTGACGCGTTTCAAGTGATGGTGTCTGATGGCAAAGACTCAGCAACAACAACAGTATCAATCAACGTGCTAGCAGTGAATGATGACCCTGTTATTAGTATAGATAAAGTTCAGGTTAGTGGCGGCGAGACAAAAGTTGGAACGGTTGCTGCCACAGATATCGATGCAGATACACTTAAATATACAATTTCAAAACAAGCCATTAATGGTGATCTTACGCTTAATTCAGACACGGGTGAAATTACTTATTCGCCAATTACATTGTCGAATGCGGTTGATAGCTTTGAGCTAACAGTTGATGATGGAAATGGTGGTACTGTAAGTAAAACACTCGAAATATCGGCTAATTTATCGACTAATGCGGATCGTGCTTATTATTACTATGCGTCAGAACAGTCACATCTAAAGCGCTCAGAGCAGCTTAGTAATACATTACAAAATGATATTAATATTGGTGAAGTAAACTCAGCTTTGGCAATAGGGTACGCGGAGGCTGGGTTAGAAAACGAGACAGAGCGTTTAATTACACAAGATAGCATTATTCGTGATGAGGTACGCGCTTTAGCACTTGTTAATGTTGCAAATCAATACACTTTATTAGGTAAACTTGAAAGAGCGAATGAGCTTAGATTAGAGGCCAGTAACTTATACTCTACCTATATTGCGACCAAAGGTATTTCGGCATTTACAGCAGACGATCAAGATTTTTTCTATACTTTAGCTGAGTCATACCTAAACGCGGGTGAGCCCACGCTTGCACTACAAAGCTATAATATTCTAGATATCTTATTAAGCTCAGCACTTGATGAAGAACAGACTACTCAAGCGCTAAGATTATTTTTTGGATTTAGAAACACGGTTGAAGATGTAATTAATATTTGGCTTGAAACCCGTACTGAGCAAGATTTTCAATATGCTAAAGATATGGTGGATAGGCTATATACATTTGCCAATAAAATAGGTTACAGCTATGTGTCGAACGACAGAAATGGCAATGAAGGGGAAAAATATTACAGTATACGCCTTGTAGCATTAACTAATGTTGTAGAAAGCTATATAACCTTAAATGAAATAGATGACGCAAAAAATGCAATTGCAGACGCATTAGCCTTAAATGGCGTTGTAAATTACGATGATGCATACCCCCGAGAAGCAGATGAATATGCGCAAGTTACCCTTACCGAGTACCCTTTTGGACTAGTAGACTACGCCAAGCATTTGGTCACGCTTTATCCCGAAATAGATATTGAAACAGTACTATTAAGTAAGTTTGACAAGGATAGTTTTTACTATGATTGGGCTAAAGAAGATGCTGAGGAAGCACTTTTATTTGCATATGTTCGTAGCATTGAAGATGCAGATGAAAGTTTAGCGCTAATTCTTGCACAAAAAGATGAGAGTGATTTAAGAAATTTATTTACAACAATTACATCTTTTAATAGCTCTAACCCTGGTGGTTCTGCAATTTTGATTGAGCAAGGACGTTACGCAGATGCAGCAAAATACATTGCAGAGGGTTTAAGTGTTTTAAGCACTGAAGAATATTTAGCGCAAAATATAGCAACACAAGCATTTGTTACTGGCGCCACGGGGTGTCAGCTTATACTGGATCAGCTATCAACAATAATCAACTTTACGGATGAGCAAAAATACATCGATCAAGCCGTATCAACCTTAACGGTGTGCCGTGAAATTTCGCTGCAAAAATATGGGCAAATCAGTGGCACAGATGTAACCACTGATGAGATTGTTGATTCAAGTATTGATCTGATTAAATACCATTATTCATTAGGACAAGCTGAATTAGTAAGCCCGCTAGTTGAAAAAGCACAAAGCTTTATTACAGCATACGATGACAGTCAAATCACGCAAAAATTAATAGATACAGGTAAACTGGCTGCTGCTTTTGCTTATGGCGGTGACTTTGCTACAGCGTTGACTCATTACACTGAATATGTAGAACTAATTAAAGAAATAGAGTCGTTGGTAAGCAGTGAATATCAGTTTTCAGTGACGCAAGACTATTTTGAAGCAACCACTACAAAAGATGATTATCGCTTTGAATCCTACTATAAGTTATTGCTTAGACAAGCCGGAAAAATTGATAATTACCAGCAGCTTCATGAAGAGACGACAACTTTATGGGCAGATTTAGTGAAATGGAATATCACGCGTTTAGACGAAGCCTCACTACAAACACAGTTACAATATTATCCACAGTTTGCCGAGCAATACCTAGCTATCGGGCAATTTGATAGTGCACTTGAATTAAAAGACAAAGGTTCACTTGGGGTGGTTGAGCACGACTCTATTTTGACTTCTGTGATTGAGTCTCTAAGCCAGTTTGATGCGTTTACGGGTGTGAGCATTGCCACTGTAGATACAGATAACGATGGTAAAGCAAACTTCTTCTTACCGTATGCCAGTGAGCAAATGATCGCAGAGTCTGCAATTGAACTTGACTTAGATAGCGATAACGATGGTGTTGATGATCTAACCGATGCTTACCCATTAGATAAGACACGCCAGTAATGAGCTTTATAAATTCGACTTTAGGCATCGTTAGCTTTGCGCTCACGATGCCTACTCTTGCACAACAAGCCACAAGTGATGAGAAAGAAATTACCGAAAGTCGTTATGAAACGTGCGATGGCCAAGATTCTCATTGTGTTAAAAATATTGAGGTAATAGAGGTTAAGGGAGAAAAGTTAAACCCTATCTCTATGGGGGCTCAGGGTGTATATACGTTAGATCGTAAACTAATTAAAGATTACCGTTTTGGCAATGGTAATTTAAATGATCTTCTTGGTGTTTTACCCGGCGTTCAATATGGAGAGTCTGCGTATACGGCTGATCAAGTAAGCAATATTAAACCTGCTGAAGTATCTATTGCAGGAGCTGATGGTCGCGCCACTGCTTATCTTATTGATGGCGTTTCGAATAACTCAAACTTAAACAATGTTGCAGGGAACACCGATAGGAATTTACTCCAAGATGTTGCTGGTCATAGCCAAGAAGTGTTTTTAAACCTTGACCTAATTGAAAGTATAGAAGTTTACGATAGTAATATTCCTGCTAAATACGGTAACTTTAATGGTGGTTTAGTACAAGCACAAACCCGTAAAGCGCTTGATAAACTATCGTTTGGGATAAGCTATCGGCAAACAGCGGATGATTGGGTTGAGTATCATAATTATTACTCACCTGATTTTGATGGCTCAGACACCTTAGAAAATGCGGTGTTCCAAAAACGCGATTTTAGTACGTATATCTCAGCGCCAGTTACCGATAAGCTCGGTGTTGTGGCACAGTTTCAATACTTAGAGTCACAAGAAAGCCTAGAGCAGTTAGGTGCGCTAAGGTTACAAGAACAAACAAACTACAATGGTTTTATTAAGTTTGATTATGCTTTGACACCGAATGATGATATTTCACTGAGTTATTTATTTGCACCTTACGAGGGTAACTATTTTGATGTTAATGCGCTTAATAGCGATTATACCATTGAAGGTGGTGGCACAAATGCGGCACTTACTTGGCAAGCGGATAGAAGTTGGGGTTATATTAACTCACAATTAAGTTGGCGCAGCAGTGAAAACTCTAAAAATGCGAATTCAGCATGGTATACCTGGTTAAATACCGCAGGTAAAAACTGGGGTGAATATGACGGGTCTATAAACAGTCTTGAAGGTGGTTTTGGTGATATTAAGAAAACCCAAGAAACGCTAAGCGTTAAACAAGATTTTGAAATCCCTTTAGCAAAAGTATTGGACGGTGATTATAGTCTTTCAATAGGTTATGCATTAGAGCAGCAAACATCTGTATTTGAGCGTTTAGAAGATGCCATAGTGTATAACGGGTCAATTATCTCCCCAATGATTGATTGCGCAGGGTATCAGTTTGATTGCGTAGAAACACAGCTATATAGTTCTGTCGCTGATCTTGAAGAAGAGCTAGGGCGACCACTTGACTTGCAAAACAGTGACGACTTTTTACTGTACCAAAGTAATATTCAACAAACAGGGCAATATTTTCAAAGCCGCCAAGTAACGCCTAAAGCGAAAGCTGAGGCGCAAGTAAATGTGTTTTCAGCTTACCTTGAGAACCAACTTGAATGGCAAAACTATTCGTTAACATTGGGCTTTAGGTACGATTACAATGACTTTTTTACTAATCATAATTTAGCACCACGTTTACGTGGCACTGTTTCGCTGTTTGAAGGAGATGGCAAAATTGTACTTGGTGCAAATCGCTATTACGCAAGTGATGCAATTAATTATAAATTAAATGAAGCGATGCTCCCCACCCACAGTGAAGTGAGGGCTATTTATCAGCATAGGCCTCAGCAGTGGCAAACTTCACTTACGAACACTGGTTATCGCTATGTTTATAATGATTTAGAAACGCCGTTTAGTGATGAACTCACAGCAGCTTATCGACATCAACTGCTCGGTGGAACGCTTGAGTTAAAGTGGCTGTATCGTGATCAGCAAGACAGCATAAATCGCGTTAGAGGAACCAATGACCTAGGTGAAGCAATATTATATGGGGCTAACTCAGGCAGTAGTGAGTATCAGCGTTATAGCCTTTCATGGATGGCAACATATGATAATCAACACATTGAGTTTAATGTATCGCACGCAAGTAATACCACAAGCGCTGAACAATTCGATGGTGAAACACGCACTTATATTAATAGCAACGATTACTTCCTAAATTTTTCGTATGATGATAATGAACTAGTTTATTTAAGATCTGATAATTATGAGTTGAGCAGCCGAAGTGTGAACGATACTTATCACTTAATTACTCGTCATGATATGGAGCTTGAAAAACAAGATTTTAACCGACCAATAATTGCTAACTTAAGCTGGGGTGGCGATTTTGGTAATTGGGAGCTGTCTGCTTATGCGCGCTTTAACGGTGCGCAGGATGTAGTTTATGCAACAGGCACCACAAAATCAGTCAGTGAAGCCACCTCTATCTGCGATGGCTGTGCACCAAACAGAAAAGAATACCCCGTGTATCGAATAGAAAAGCGACCAAGTTTTTGGTTACTAAGCGCTAGCGTTAAATACTCGTTAGTAGTAGCACGTGATTACACAATGACTTTAAGTTTTGAAGGTGAAAATATTTTAAACGAGCGTACTTATCAAGTTAGCCCTTATACAACAGGTGTTGAGCTTGGACGACGCTTTTGGTTAGGCATTAATTTAGATTATTAAGAGGAAATTATTATGGCACCAATACTTGTATTAACCCTTTCGGCTACACAGCTATGCTATAACGCAGACGCTGACACCCATGCAATTAAAATAGAACAGTTTATTTCTGAGCCAGCAGCGTTAGTGTCTGCAAGAAAAAATCGCGAGGATATGTGTTTAGATATAAATGAATTACATATTGAAGAAGTTAAAAAGCTTGTTGCAGCTGATGGCAAAACTTTTTCCTTAGAAAAAAATAAGTAATGTTTAAACCCTTTCATTTATTTTTAGTGATATTAATAGGCTGGGCATGTAATTTAAGTGCTCAGCCAGTTAACTTTGAGTCTTTACGTGAGCAATACCTTCAATCTAGCGATAAGTGGCCAAAGCCTTTTTTAGACCCCGGTATTGCGCATAATGAGATTGGTTTATTACCAGAGATCACATTTCCTAAATCAAACCCTTTTTCAGTGGCTAAAATGCGCCTAGGGGAAGCGCTATTTCACGATCCTATTTTATCTTCATCTAAGCATATAGCGTGTGCGAGTTGCCACGATAGAGACTTAGGCTGGGCAGATGGTCGTGAAGTATCGTTTGGTCACAATCGTCGTTTTGGAAAACGTAATGCACCCAGCATTGAAAATGCAGCGCTATGGGAAAATTTATTTTGGGATGGCAGAGCAAGCTCATTAGAGCAACAAGCATTAATGCCGATACAAGATAGTAATGAAATGAATTTTTCGCTGTTTGAGTTAGCGCTAAGATTAAATATTAACGCGAACTATAAAAGTAAATTCAATGACGTATTTGGCAAAGATATAGTGGAGGTTAGTGATGTAGCAAAAGCGTTGGCTACTTTTCAACGGACTATTCGTTCGCGTAATTCAGACTTTGATTATTTTATGCATGCAATTGCGGAAGAAGACGAAGAGAAAAAGGCTTTTTATGCCAAACAATTAAGTGATCAAGCGTTGTGGGGTATGCACTTATTTAGAACCAAAGCGCGATGTATGAATTGTCATTCAGGCGCACTTTTTTCAGATAATAAGTTTCATAATATTGGCCTTACTTACTATAAAAGAGAGTATGAAGATCTTGGGTTATTTAATATCACCGGTATGCCTGATGATGTAGGTAAGTTTAAAACACCTAGTTTACGTGGCGTAATGAATACTAAACCGTGGATGCACAATGGTTTATTTGCAAGTATGGAAGGCGTCATCAATTTATATAATGCAGGTGGTGTTAGGATACCTAAGGACAAGAATGATGTTTTTTTTCCTGAAACATCATCTATTTTACAGCCGTTATCACTAACCGCAGAAGAAATGAAAGCATTAGAGGCATTTTTAAATGCCATTACTGCTCACCCGGCCAGAGGGCCGCATTTTTCATTCTTATCGCAATCCAAATAAAATTTATAGTGAGCCATAAAAAACCTTGTAGAGACGTACTCTACAAGGTTTATTTTACAGCTTACAGCTTACAGCTTACAGCTTACAGCTCTAAGACTTATTACGGTTTTCTTTTGCAAAGGCACGTATTTTACGCTTTTGCGAAAGCGTTACTTTGTTGGTACGCCCCGCATATGGGTTATCACCTTCTCTAAATTCAATTTTGATTGGGGTGCCCATAATTTTAAGTGCTTTACGGTAGTAGTTCATCAGGTAGCGTTTGTAGCTATCTGGTAAATCGTGAACTTGGTTACCGTGAATTACGATACGTGGCGGATTATAACCACCGGCATGCGCGTATTTAAGCTTAACACGGCGGCCACGCACAAGTGGCGGCTGGTGATCGGCTTGTGCCATGTCCATAATACGGCGAAGCATTGCGGTGCTAATACGCTTAGTTGCTGACTCGTACGCTTCATCTACCGACTCGAATAAGTGACCAACACCTGTACCGTGAAGTGCAGATATAAAGTGTAAGCGTGCAAAGTCAACAAAGCCTAAACGGCGATCAAGCTCTGTTTTAATACGATTTTTAACGTAATCGTCAAGCCCATCCCATTTGTTCACGGCAATAACCAATGAGCGGCCTGAGTTAAGTGCAAAACCTAATAAACTTAAGTCTTGATCAGAAATACCATCGCGTGCATCAACAACAAGTAGCACGACGTTGGCATCTTCAATGGCTTGCAGTGTTTTAATGACTGAGAACTTTTCAACGACATCGCTTACTTTTTTACGCTTACGCACACCTGCAGTATCTATTAAAATATATTCTTTGTCGTTGCGGGTCATCGGAATATAAATAGAGTCGCGGGTTGTCCCTGGCATATCGTACACAATAACACGTTCTTCACCGAGTATACGGTTTGTAAGTGTAGACTTACCAACGTTAGGGCGACCTATAATGGCTAATTTTACGGGTTTATCAGCAAAGGCTTGGTGGTCTGTATCATCGTCTTGCGTTTCTTGATAAAGGTCGATTAACTCGTCATCTTCATCGGCAACATCTTCATCAAGTGCGGCAAGCTCTGCAATTACAGGTTGTAATGTGTGCTCTAGAAGCTGTGTAATACCACGGCCATGCGCCGCTGCAATGTGGTGTACTTCGCCTAGTGATAGCTGGTAAAACTCAGCACAATTTGAGTCGGCATCTATTCCGTCTGTTTTGTTGGCTACAACAAAGCTTTTTTTCTCCTGCTTGCGCAAGTGATTAGCAATGGCTTGGTCAGCAACGGTCATACCTACACGGGCATCAACCAAAAACAGCACAATATCGGCTTCTTCAATGGCAAGTAGCGACTGGTCAGCCATTTCGGTTTCGATGCCTTCTTCAGTGCCATCAATACCACCCGTGTCTACCACGATAAATTCATAGCCATCGTAATCAGCTTGGCCATATTTTCTATCTCGTGTTAAACCTGGAAAATCGGCTACGAGTGCATCACGAGTACGTGTTAAACGGTTAAATAATGTGGATTTGCCCACATTGGGTCGCCCAACAAGAGCGATCACGGGAAGCATAAACTACCTCTTTAAAAAACAACAAAAGGCTTCGCAGTGCGAAGCCTTACAAAAAACCTTTAAGTGTTAGCTAGTTAGTTAGGTAGGGTTACCACACTAACTTCACCATCACGGGTGTATAAAATTAGCTTGTCGTCGGCTACAACAGGCTCTACAAAAAAGCCTGAGCTGTCAAATTCTTCACGAGATACTAACTCGCCAGTGTCTTTGTTAAGCCAATGTAGGTTACCTTCTTGGTCGCCTAAAGCTAAGTGGCTACCTGCAACGGCAGGGCCTGTTAAGTACCAGCCACGAAGAGCCGGTTGGCTCCAACGTTCAATACCTGAATTTTTATCTAATGCGTAAATTACGCCTTCGCTATCCACTACGTAAATAGTTTGTGCATCCATCGCAATTTCGCGGTAGCTGCTGTATTCACGTTTCCATACTACATTACCCGAGCGAATATCTACCGCTGCTAGGTTACCGTTATAAGCAATAGCATAAGCGTAAGGGCCGCTAATAAGTGGTTGCGTGTCTACATCAACCAAACGCTCAAACTCAGATGCGCCTTTAGCTACGGCAATTTCTGCACTCCATGCCGAGTAGCCACTTTCTGAAATTAGTACGCTTAATTTGCCTGTTTCTAGGCCCATTAATACACCACCGTTTGCAACGGTCGGTGAGCTTTGACCACGTAACGTAAGTGGTGGAACTTCTTGCTCAAAGTTCCAACGTTCATCGCCAGTATCTGGGTGAAGCGCTAATAATTTACCCGAGCCTAAATTAACAAAAATTAAGCCATCGCCAGCAGCGGGCTTAGATAGTGCTTCGCCTGGCACATTTTTACGCCAGACTTCTTCACCTGTTTCGCGGTCAAGAGCAATAACAAAGCCGTGCTCAGAGCCTATATAAATTTTACCATAAGCTTGTAATATACCGCCTGATAATTTTGCTGTACCGTTATCAGACCATGGCCAAAACGATAAGTCTTCACGTACATCGGTTTCCCACAGTGTATCGCCTGTTGTTAATGATAAAGCTTCAACTTGGCCTTCGCGGCTGGCTACAAACACAGTATCTTTGTATACAGCTGGCGATAAACGAGAGAAATAATGCTCTACACCGCTGCCAACCGACTCTTGCCACACTACGTCTGTTTCAAATTGATTAACAATTTCAGGAAGTACTAATTCGTCTTCGTCATCACTTGATGAACAACCAATTAGCGTTGCCATGCACAGTGCTAGAGTTGCTGTTGTTATTTTTTTCATACCTAAAACCTTATGCCGCTGGGCTAGTTACTGCTAGGTCGTCTAATTTAATTTGTAATAAAGGGTTTGTTGTTAAACCGCCTGCATCGGCAGCGGCTTGATACGCAGTGCGAGCTTGGTCTTTATTACCTTGTGCTATGTAAATATCGCCTTTAAGCTCAGCTACATTGGCATTGTAGGCCTCTGGTAGTGGCGAGTTTAATGTACTTAGGGCTTCGTCAAATTTACTCTGCGCAAGTTGAATGCGGGCTAAACGCGTAATGGCAATGGCTTTAAGCTCTTCGCTTTGGGCGTTTGTAACAATCCAGCTTAGTTTTTCGCTAGCTAAGTCTAATTTTTTTGCATCAACAGCGTCTTTTGCCGCAACAAAAGCGGCTAAAGTTGCATAGCTTGTATCTTGGTTGTTTTTAATGAATGTATCGGCTGAGCCAAGTACATCGTCACTTTGTACAAGTGTTGTATATTCGTCAGATGCTTGCTCGGCTGTTGTGATCTGATTTTGGTTATATGCTTTCCAGCCGTATAAACCACCTAAACCTACAATTACACCTAGCGCAAGTGAAATACCGTTTTCGCGAAAAAAGCGCTTAATGGCTTCTGCTTGTTGTTCTTCTGTTGAATAAATGTCCATTACTACCTCTTATGTTAGCTTAGCTATTGATAAGCTCAGCTAATAGCGCTTTAGCTTGTTCTAATTCTAGTGTGACTTGCTCTTTACGCTCGCGTAAATATTTTATGGTCACAACGCCTTTTTCTAATTCATCTTCGCCAATAATAACGGCTACGAGTGCATCGCTTTTATCGGCACGTTTTAGTTGTTTTTTAAAGTTACCACCGCCGGCATGCACCATAACGCGCAAACCTGGTACGTCGCTGCGCAGTTGCGCTGCAATAGCAGGGGCGTGTACGCTTGCTTTGTTACCCATTGCCGCTAAATATACATCAGCATTACGACGAATGTCACCCACACATTCAAGGGCTTGTAGGAGCAATACTAAGCGCTCTAGACCCATTGCAAAACCTACCGCAGGCGTGGCTTTACCACCAAGTTGTTCAACTAAGCCATCGTAGCGTCCGCCGGCACATACTGTACCTTGTGCGCCAAGGCTATCTGTTACCCACTCAAACACGGTGCGGTTATAGTAGTCTAAACCACGTACTAACTTTTCATTCACCGTGTATTTGACGCCAGCTGCGTCTAAACGTTCACATAAATTTGCAAAATGTTCTTTTGATTCAGCATCTAAATGCTCAGATAATTTAGGCGCATTTACTAAAATTGCTTGCACGTCTGGGTTTTTGCTATCAAGTACACGTAGTGGGTTTGAGTACATACGGCGCTTTGAATCTTCATCAAGCACATCGGTATGTTGTTCAAGGTAAGCTACAAGTGCATCGCGGTAATCAGCACGCGCTTCGTTAGAGCCCAATGAGTTAAGCTCTAAACGAACGTGTTCGTTAATGCCAAATGCTTTCCATAATTGCGCGGTAAGTAAAATAACCTCTGCGTCTATATCGGCTGTGGCAATGCCAAATGTTTCTAGGCCAAATTGGTGGAACTGACGGTAGCGACCTTTTTGCGGGCGCTCGTGACGAAACATCGGGCCCATGTACCACAGGCGTTGCTCTTGGTTGTACAGTAAGCCATTTTGGTTACCTGCACGTACACACACAGCGGTGCCTTCAGGGCGAAGGGTTAGCATGTCGCCGTTACGATCGGCAAAGGTGTACATTTCTTTTTCTACTATATCGGTTACTTCACCAATAGAGCGTTTAAATAAGTCGGTTGATTCTACAATAGGAAAACGAATTTCTTGATAACCGAACGATGCTACTGTCTCGCGTAAAATGTTTTCTACTTTCTGCCAAACTTGCGTGTCGCCCGGCAGACAATCGTTCATACCGCGAACTGCCTGAATTTGTTTTGCCACTGATAAATCCTAATTACTGTTTATGTGTAATAAAAAATGCTTACACAACAAGAATGCTAAATATTGACCCGTGATTATATACCCAAATGACCTCATGATGCGAGCGTCGTTGGAATTAAAAGCAATTTAAGCAAGGCATTGATTGAAATTAATAGTGGTTCTATTGCTAAAACCAATAACGCAGTATAAATCGCTTTTAAACCAACCCGTTGGGCGGTTCACAGACACTTACTCTCATCGTTGTTACTTTTTAAAAGGGATTGCCATTTTTAAAGTAACGCTTGATATTATGAGCCTGTGAAATGCTCAATTCTGTACCTTGGGGTCGTTTGGGTATCCTTTAGCTATAAAGGTAAATGCCAAACACCGTGGTTTGGCGTTTTATACGGTATTTATTCGACTATTTTAATATCGATAGGTGTTTGCTGCTCTTTTTGAGCAATAAAATCGCGCACGTAACCTTCGAGCTGATCAACAATGTTATTGTTATCAATACGCGCTTTTTGACGTTCGCCATTGATGTATAAACCAGAGCG
>Ga0209452_1000154_pt1 | contig 20978 bp, 14 predicted proteins | sample WorMetimpBELIZE1_FD_187388 | JGI IMG/M metagenome (GOLD analysis project Ga0209452, IMG submission 187388) | Marine gutless worms symbiont microbial communities from Max Planck institute for Marine Microbiology, Germany - Olavius imperfectus... | ecosystem: Host-associated > Annelida > Digestive... | reverse complement strand
GCTTAGCAACCATTACATCTGGAATAGGTTTGATATTTACACCTGCTGGCATATATATGATTTGGTATAGTCAACAATTGTTAAAGGCATATAAAATTGTTACTTCTGAATTGAAATTGGAGTTACGTAAATAATTGGGCTAATTTTCATCAGCTAACTTAAACAATTTAAATTTCTGTTATTTGAAAATTTCGACCTTCTAATTGATAGGAATCCAGCAAGAATCTTTTTATGAGGAAGTATCATAATTTAGATCTAAAACCTCATTTTAGACTTCGCCGTTTGAGGAAGCTTGCAGGCGTTTCAGAGTCATTTGACGCCATATACGAAGCTGCCGGCAGTGTTGACTGGGCTAAGTTTGTATAGCTAATGGCCGCCGTATTTTGCAAACGCGACGAACAGCCAATCAGACCGCTTTATCAAGAAAAGGTTGACGAAGAAACCGGTGAAATAAAGCAAAGTTACTTTGACGGCGTGATCACCCTCGCATTAAAAGGCGTGCAACATGCAGATAGAGAAATCATCACCCGCGTTCACGAATGGCGAATTGAACATCAGGCCAAAAGAGCCGCATAACGGCTCTTCTGCTTTTACTTGGAGTTCTGTAAATAAGTGTACTGACAAAGGTTAACTAAGCCTCGAAAAAATCCTTGCAACTATGCTTGCAAAAACTCTCGTAGATATCTTTAGGAGTGCACCTTTTACTTTTTATAATTTCGCAAGCGTTATCCTTCCAGATAAGGTCCCGTTGTTCCATCAAAGAGTCTCTCAGTAGCTCAATTGTTTCGATAGCATGCTTCGCCCATTGATAGAATTCTTCATTGGACATTGCAAAGACATCATCCAAGTGGAGAATAGCGCCGTCAGATAATTTCTTAGCAGGAGTTACTAATATTTTTACAATTTCTGTTTTCTCAGTGACTCCCGGTACATTTTCTCTTATCCAGTTGTCATGCAGACAGACTTGCCTAGCCTTTTCGACAGATAAAACTCCGCTTGTATTTTCAGTGTTGTCTTCGAAAACAAAACAAAGGCTTTCATCAATATACCACCAAGGATCTGGAGCAGCTGAGTACTCTTCATTACCAGCGATAAAACCAAGGAGTTCTCCAAGAAGAACCTGAGACTTCTCGAATTTTTTACTCTCAGACTGACCTAAACCGGAAAGTATTAAGTCTCGCTTTTGAATAAATTTTCTATTCGAACGTATTCCTAAACCATTAAGTTGCGTCTCTATTCCCTCAACCATTTTCAGGACTTGTTGGGCTTGAGTTTCATTCTCGTCAATTGAATTAGTCTTAACGGCAGCTAAATCGTTCAGCCAAGAAATTGCCCGAGTTGCTTCCTTCGCTTGCAAATAGTGATAATTTTGCGACTCAGCTGCGGATAACACGCGATTATTCGCTCTAGCTAATTCGATTGTTGATCCAGCTAGATAATGCCAAAGAGCCCTATACCCTCTCAAAGCTGGATTGTTTATCAACGACAATATCTCTCTGCAGTTTGTATATGCTTTTGCAAAATCGGAGGACCATAGCGCTTCAGCGTATTGCACTTCGAACCTTACAGCTTCTTGTAAAACTTCATATTCTTCTGGCTCAACTTGCTCACACTCAGATCTATAACTAACAATTTCATCTGCTGCATCCAGCCAATCGTCGTTCTGCAATTTAAACGACTGAATATTCTCAAGTAGATTTGCTAAATTTGTTTCTGACTGCTCATCGCCAAAACGAATTTCAGCTTGTATCTCAGCGTGGAGTAATGACCTGGTTTTATCATCTAATAAAAAATCTAGCCATTCATCACCCAATACGATAACCAGAGCAAAGTCGCTATTCGCCCTAGTACAACGACCAAATGCTTGAGTTATTCGTGTTTTTAAACGATCAGCAAATAGGACTTGGCATCCCATTTTATTGAATAAGAATTTCTCTTGTAGATTTTGCGCTTTAGGTAGCCCCTCTAAGACCAACATTGCACATTGCTCTCCGGGAAAATCGATTCCATCGTACCGATTAGCCAAGACGAGCGCCGCCTTATCGTTCGATAAAAATAAACTTTTGTCTTCAATGAACTGGTCTATTCCTAGAACTCCCAGATCATCTATTTCGTCCAGAACTTTAACGCGCTGATGCAAGGATTGGTTGTTTGGCGTGATGAACAGTGCCCGTCCAAAAATATCAATCGATTCAGCTATAAGCTGTTCTACTTCATCTTTTAAAAATGCGACCTCTGGAAAGAGAAAAAACCTTCGCCCTATCTCTTTAGATTCTATAGTATCAATGAGAATACGAGAGATATTATGTCTTCCAAATATTCTTTCTAAGTCGCCACCGCTCCCTAAAGTTGCAGACATGTATATACGCTGCTCGGGCTTTGAGAAAGCAGCATGCGAAAACGTTGGAGGAACCAACGGTCTTATTATTATTGAACCGGCATCAATGTAACAATGACATGCATCAAGGTGCTCTTTGATGACTGACCAATTGTAATACTGGCTAGACGTCTGCATTTCAGATGAAAAAAAGCTATCAATTTGAGTTCTGATGCTCTCGTGCATTTCTCGAAAAATAGGACTAGGTATTTTTTCTACCCAGCCCTCAGTATTCCTAGACATATATACTTTTCTTTCTAGGCCGAGCTCAGGATAATGTCCTTCAACAATAGATATTACAGAGCGATATAAATCCTCAAAGCCATCAAAGCTAGGAATATCTAACGTCCACATAGCCCCAACGTAGTTTTCGGCTGAGTGAGCATCATCAAATATCAAAATATCGGCATTTTGAAAAAAAGGATTTGAGTTAAATAGTGAAGAGTAAGTTGTTACAGAGACATGGCTATTTCTTGAATAAGATGCTTTTTGCTGAGGTGAATACCCACGCTTTGCACCAACAAAAGGCATAACTTCGATTCCGTAGTCAACTTTAGCTTGCTCTGTTACTTGAGCAACTAGTTGGACAGTAGGACACAGGAAAACAACTTTTTGACCAAATTTACGTCTTCTCCACTCTGCTAGAGCTATACCGACTAGAGTTTTACCAGCTCCTGTAGGCATCCTTATTGCGACGTCTTTGCTCTGAAGATTGTTGGCTACATACTCTCTCCAAATATCCGCTTGACTAGCCATTGGCCCAGCTATTTTCTTATTGCGTATGTCATGAAGCATAGCTTCTGGAGAGTCGGCAACGTTTTTCGTTGTACTTCTTTTATTAAAAGCCATATGAGAATCCATTTTCTTGAATTCTTCATAATAGCGCTGAACTCCTTTGAAACCAACTGCTACACATTTGCTACATATTTCAGAAAGGAAATTTTTAGAAGAAGAGAATCAGGCTACAGCCCTTTAAAATGGCGCACCCGAGAGGATTCGAACCTCTGACCTTTGCCTCCGGAGGGCAACGCTCTATCCAGCTGAGCTACGGGTGCGTAGAAGGGGGATTGAATGACAGTGGTTGTCTGCTCAATCGGGCGCTAATGATACTGATGCATTGCACCGGCTTCAACTGATTTATCCGTTATCGGGCATATTCGTTGTTTAAGAAGCCGGCCGTTGTATTTATTGCTGTTATCTTAACCAGCGTACGCACTTACACAGCAACCAGCTGAAGCTGCGTTTGGCGATGAATGCTGCGTACTGGCCGCGGCTCATCCTGTATTGTTTTACCTTCTCCAGAATCGCTGCCCATTCCTGCACAATCGCTTCGGGGTAATACTGCTTCGCTTTAACCGCCCCTTGCTGCTGCATATTACGGATGCGGTCGGGGTCGTTTTTAAGAGCAACGAGTTTGGCTTTTAAATCGTCGTAGTTGTTTATTACAACGGCCTGGGTATCGTTTTCAATTTCATCGACGTAAGCAGATTCCGGTGTACAAATTGGAATAGCACCGGTGATCCAGGCATTAAACAACTTGCTGGCGGGTTTGTTGATGTGTTTCTTGCCGGTGAAGTCTCTGGCGAATAACACACCGTCTACCTGACTGTAGTCCCGCCAGTTTGCCGGTGACGATTCCAGGTGCCATTTAAGGCCGTTTTCTTCCATGAACTGATGCCAGTCGTCTGATTTCAGCTCCGGCGCCAGGTTCTCGGCCAGGCCAAAGTAGTAAATGTTCTCAAAGGTATTGCCACGGGCAGGATCTCTGGGCGTCATACCCGGTTGTGGCCAGTGGTGCACGAAATAGGTTTCACCGGTGGCGAACCGTTCCGGCCGCGGTATACCGGACATTTTGGTTTGCGCCATATTCTGACAAATATGCAACTGGGCAAATGGATGACGGCTCCAGTCGGCCTGTATACACACCAGCACCTGCTTACGGGTTGGAATTATGGAGTCCGGCAGGAATGCCCGGTGCGCAATAATCACGCCTTCTTCCGGCAGTGTGTGGGTAAGTTCACAGGGTACGCCGGCCAGTTGCAAACGGTTATAGGTTTGCAGACCCCAGCAATATTTGCCCAGCGAATAATCTTTCCATGTGAAGTCGGTCTGCGCGGGTAACTGAGCAGGTTTCTGATCTTCCGGTAAATAGAAATACACGTTCATTGTTTAGCTGATACCACATCGGTAAGTGTTAGCGCTGATGACTGCTTAGAGCTGTTCACCTGTTTCAGGCATCGGCATTCCCTGAACAGGCAACATAGCAACGAAGCCTTTGTATTTCAAGCATTCACGGCGCTATGCAGTATGCCGTAAAAGGCGGTAAATACGGCCTTTGTCATCTGCCGGTAACTTGTGAGTTTAAGCTAATTTGGGTAATGTCCCGTATAGCTTTACTTGCAACACCATTTTACAGGGATTTCTATGCGCCGATGGCAACACGCAGTACCAGCACTTCTTTTCTCCATATTGTTTTCAGGCATCACACAGGCAAACGCGGCTGACGGTGAATGTCTGGTGAAAGATGTGTCTGATTATCAGTGGCGTGTACGTCATCCTGCCGATTTGCCGGCCCGTCTGGAACTGGCACCCGGCGCAATGGTGGAAGAATGCTTTACCATGAAAGGTGTAGGCAAATACCCGCTTACACTGACAGCCAGAGGCATTGCGATTTCAGTAAACGGTGCACCGGCTGTGAAAGATCAACCCGTTGAAGTAAAAGACGGCGACACGCTGCGGGTCAGTCTGCAGGCACCGGACAGATACAATACGATGTGGACAAACCGTCTGGAATTCAAAGAATCAGACACTGAGCGCCGCCGTGGGATTTACCGCATTGTATGGATAACACAAACCGCCAATACGCCCAGAAAACCTGAAACCTGGTACGTGGGCCCTTCCCGTCAGTACCGTCAGCTGAAGGACATTCTCCCGCAACTTGCCGCAGGCGATACAATTTATCTGGATCCGGATGCCGAATATGAGCCGGTTGAGATAAAAAACATCTCCGGCACAGAAGCGCTACCTATCCGGCTTATCGGTAACACAAAAAATGCCGGAGACAGACCGGTCTTCGCGGGCGGTACAGAGCGTTTCAACTGGACGCTGGCAGTGCGCCATTCTCATAACTGGACTATAGAAAACGTGGTCCTGCAGGACGGCGGGCTGTGTTTCCGGAATGAAGCCACGAATACCGTACTGAAGAATGTGCTTATTCGCCGTTGCAGTACCGGTGTGCTGTCCACTGACCGTAATTCCGGCAATTTATCGATGATCAATGTGGAAGTCACGGAAAGCGGCGGTAAGAAGCCGGGCCGCTCCTGGGGACATGCAGTGTACGTAGCCAGCGATCAGCACAGCTTTCCGGGCAGCCAGTTTCTGTTGAAAGACAGCTTTCTGCACGACAACCGTGGCAACAGTGTGAAATCCCGTTTTGAAAACACCCTGATTGAGAATAACTGGATTGAATCCGGTGAAGATCCTCAGGCGAAATATCTGGTAGAGCTTATCGGATACGATCAGAAATACGATTTTGCCGGCCAGCAATTTAAGGTAAAGGGCAACACAATGCTGATGCGCCCGCCGGGTCTGGGCAGCCGTACAGGCGGTGACGGTAACAGCGGGTCAAGAGGCGATACGCTGTACGAAAACAACCTGTTTTTGATAGATGAAGATTTTGGCCGCACCATTGTCAGAACCTTTCAGGGGCTGCACTCAGTAACGCTGCGCAATAATTCGATTGCCTTTATTGAAGATGAGAACGAGCCGGTACTGCTGACAGATGAAATTCCGGATGCAAACTGGGTAGAAGGCCACCCGGTGATCACCCTTGAGAACAATAACGTGACGGAAGATACCCGTCTGCTGAAGCGTGATGAAACCGGTGACGGCGACAACCGTTCTGCAGTGACCATTACCGGCAACCGGGAGTTGCCTCCTATTGTCACGACGATGGAAAAAATCGAAGAATTACGGCCACAGGAAGGTGGCTACATTGAAATTAAATCGTTCTGACGCACACGAATGGTGAAATACAGCAGCGCCTCAGCGGCGCTGTGCAGTATCGATAATACGCTGTGCTATGGCTTGTGGCGTGAGCATATTGCGGTAGTAGTTCAGGTTCGCATCACGCATTTTCTGCATGGCTTCAGGTGATTCCAGCAAGCTGGCTACCTGCTCAGTACATTCTTCTGCAGTAGTGTATTGCAGGTAATTCTGTTTATCCTGAATATCGCCGGGCAGGCTGTAGTTAAACACTTCGCTGACAATAGGTTTGCCCAGAGCAACATATTCCGCAAATTTTGCGCCCAGGGATTCATGTAAGCCGGTAGAGGCAATGCACACGCCGGCCTGTTTTACTCTTTCCAGATAGTTTTGTTTAGAAGTGTCGTTTGCAGCGATAACCAGATCCGGTGCAACCTTGCGGGCATACGCGTCATCCATCACCCCCACCAGCGCTCTGTCGCCAAAGCGTTCTTTCAGCTGGCGCACACAGGCGATACGCAGGGAATTAATTAACCGCCGGTCTTCGGCCTCTGCTTCACTGATTTCAAATTCTTTATCAAAATCCGGATCCCACAACCGCACATAAAACATCACGGTATTACCGGCCGGATACGGATTATCAAACTGGGCAGCACGGGGCATAAAGCTCATTTTGTTGGCCGTATCAACAGACTTAATAAACGTTTTCAGTTTATTGGATGCGCCGCTGTCAGAATAGGCCATGTACCGGCGGGTTGTGAGCACGGAACGGACTGACGGATAGATTTCAAAATACAGCCCGAATGGCTCCAGCTTGTTCATTGCCGCCGCATCTTCAGGCTTCAGGGTGCGCTTGAAGTAGACATCGCACTTATCGTAATCCTGCTGGCTGATTGCCGGCGAGTCGGCTGTATCGACAAACACTGAGCGGTTATCCACAGTAAATGACAACCCGCTTTTGTGATGACGTTGACAGTCGAACTGATAATCCAGCCTGATGTGCCCTTTTGCAGCCAGCGCTTCCATACCGGTGTAAACCTGCTGCAAATGTCGGGCATTGGATGCTAACGGAATAACAACGTGCGGCTTACTTGTACTCACAGTATTTCCTTATTGATGCAATCAGCGTTCACGGCACAGCGAATTACTTGCCGTGGATCACTTTATATTCTTCGTGCTGTATACCGAACAAACCGGCAATGGTGCCTGCGGCAGAGCACAGGCGGAACAGCCCGTCCACCCGGGTTGTTTTATTATTGGTAACAACACCGGTAATGAGTTTCGCCAGTCCGCGAAGCACTCTGACACCACTTAATGCCACGCAGCGGAGTAAGGCAGTTTTGTATGATTCTTCAAACACGTGAGAACGGGTATAGCCGATCCCGGAACGGAATCCCCGCCGGCAGAACCACTTAACGGATGCCCGTGAAGCGGGAAATTCTTCCACCACCGGTGCATCGATATAAACGCACTTATATCCCGCCTGTTTTGCCCGCAGGGCAAAGTGATAGTCACTGGCACCGGTCATGGCAAAACGGGCATCGAAACACGGCGTCAGGGCTTCTGTCATACGCCGGCTCAACAGCAAATTATTGGTGTAAAACACGTCAATAAACTGTCCGTGTTTGTACGGATTTTTACCGTAAATTAAATCGACAGCCCACTCCGGTGTGCCAGGCTCGCCCACAGAAATAACATGGCTGGTCACCACATCCACATTGAATTCACCCGCCGCACTGACCAGCCGGTTAAGCCAGTCGGGCTGCTGCGGCCATTCATCGTCATCAATGAACACCAGGTAATCACCATTCATCTGATGGAACAGTTCTACGCAGCGGTTGCGGGCAAATACAATACCCTGCTGTTTTTCCACGTCGTAAGACACCGGAATAGCCCCGTCCTGCTGACGGGAGATAACGACGTCCTTACTGCTCTCACTGGCATCGTTATCCACCACCAGAATGCGGGGGTTGATGTCTTCATCGCACTTAAGCGCAAGCAATCCGTCCAGTAACCGCCCCAGCCATTCCGGGCGGCGACAGGTTATAACGGCAATGACCACATTTTTCATTTGCTGTTCCTGTTTCTGACCAGGTTAATGAGCTCCATGCTCTCTTTTCGGGCACACAGTAAAGACAGACCGGTATAAATCACACCACCGGTAAAGACCTGAATAATAAATACCAGCCAGGGAGTCATGGATTGCATCAGGTACTGCCCCAGCCACCAGGTAGCGGTAAGCATACACAAGCCAATCAGATGGGGCTTGTACACTGCGCCGATAAAACGCTTAAAGCGGATATTCAGGCAGCGGCACGAACGGTAAGATGCAATCATAAAGCTGATAAAAAATGAGAACAGCCACGACAATGCCATGCCTCCGCTGCCAAACTGTGCACCGATATAAAAGCCGGGGATCAGAATAGCGGCGAAGATGATGGTGTTGACGATGATCACATTCATTTTATTCAGGGATTTCAGCACCGGCCCGAACAGCTGTTCCAGGCTCCGCATTGGCATAGATAAACAATACAGTGTGATGATCATTGCAGCCGGCACCCACTTCTCGCCGAAGAATGCCGGTACCATGGTATTGGCGGTGGCCGCGACGCCCCAAAAGACGGGAACGAATAGCAAGGCGCTCATGCGCTGACTTTTCAGGAAATAATATTCAATCTGCGAAGCCTGATCCTGAATCTTAGAATAAACCGGCAGCGCGACCTGCCTGAGCAGCGGTAAAACTTTTACCGCCGGCATCATCGCCAGCACGGCGGCGAACTGATAAAAACCAAGATCGGTAGTGCTTAAATATAAACCGGCAATGGCAATATCGAGATTAAAGATGCTGTAACCCACGGTAGCCTGTAGGGCCGCTTTCCATGAGAAATCGAGGATCCCTTTGATTTTAGAAGTAAGCTTGCCGGGCCGTACCCATTTACCGGCACGGATGAGATAACCGGTTTGCCGCACCGTTTCCATCGCCAGAACACCAAATACGATTGACCAGTAACCCAGCCCGTACCATGCCATAAATACAGTAGAAAGCGCGCCGAGAGACTCTGACGCTGCATCAACCATAGACAACTTTTTGAAGCGCATTTCCTTGTTGAGCATGGTGCCCGACATGAAGCCTATCAGGGAGATCAGGAAAGTGAGGGATGACACGCGGATGACATCTTCCAGCCTGGGATCGTCGTATACACCGGCAAGAACCGGCGCCAGTAGCTGAAGTAACAGAAACAGTGAGGTATGGGCGATGATGGTCAGCGTATAGAACTGTCCGAGAATGTCATCATCGACGTCTTTTTCCCGGATAAGCGCAGCAGCAATACCGTTTTTACTGAACGCCCACAGCAGTGATGTAAAGAACGACGATAAAGCGATAACGGCGTAATCTTCCGGAAACAGGAAACGCAGGGTGAAAATGGTGGTAAGCCAGCGCACACTCTGTCCGAGGATTTTACCGATAGCCACCCACTTCAGTGAATGCAGAACAATGCTTTTCATTATTTAGACGCTTTCCCTTCACCGGCGGATTGAAGAAAAACGCGGTAATATTGTTCAGCAGTCTCTTTCCAACTGAAAGAGCCGGCATGTTTAACAGCAGCTTCAATCCCCTGCTCTGAAACAGGATTGAGCATCAGTGATTCCATTGCTGACGACAGAGCAGAAACAGACGCCGGATCGACCAGCGTTGCGTAACTGGCAGCAACTTCTTCACAGGCGGTACCTGATGAAGTGATCACCGGGCAGCGCATGGCCATCGCTTCAATAATCGGGATCCCGAAGCCTTCGTAAACAGACGGGAATACAAATGCGCCGGCACCGGCATACAGCGCAACCAGCTCTTCTGCCGACAGGCGCTTATTGATAATTTTAACCCCGGGTACATCGCAGGTTCGGTCACCGGCCAGCTTTAAAATTAGCGGCCACTTGTTGTCTGCTTTAATTTTTTTGTACGCTTTAATAATATGGTCGACGTTCTTGCGCGACTCGTCGTTGGACACATGAAGAAAGTAAGGCGCAGTATTTTCAGCGGGGTTCTCAGGCGGCGTAAATACCGATAAATCCACACCGTTGAGAATAACATCGATTTTATCTGACGGAATATTCAGGGTGTCGTTTATTACCTTTTTAGAAAATTCTGACACGGTAACAATGCGGCTGTAGCGACCGGACGCCGCTTTCCACGCTTTTTTCTTACGACGGTTACTTTTATAGATTTCAAAGCGATGACGTAAACCTTCACTGTAATGTTCCGGAAATACCAGCGGGCCCACACCGTGCAGAGTAATGATTAGCGGCTTTTCCAGCAGCGTCAGCCATTTCGGCGGTGCGTGACCACCTCCTGCGCGGGGATCCCAGATAACGTCAGCAGTGGATAACTGCGCAGGATCACCGGAACAAAAGTAAGACGCACCGAGCTCCGGCAAATACTGCACGATGTTGTCGATACAGACATTAAAGCTTTCCGGCAGCGTCTGCGGCCGGTACACGCCCACTGTGAACATTTACTACTTTACCTTTTAAAATCTTACTTTTTGCTTTTAACGAACTGTTCCAGCTTTTTAAGCGGCCAGCTGACTTTCCACCACAGTGATTCGTAGGCTTCAAGAAAATGACGGCGGAAGTACACTTCTTCTTTCTTCAGCGATAACAAATGTTCCACCAGCACGGGGGACAAATTGTCCAGATACGCCTGATACCGCGCACTGAGTGCGACCAGTTTATCATGATCTGTTTCCGGTGCAGTAAGTGCGTTATACACCTGCGCAGCAATATCAGACAGTTCGCCTTCAGGTACGTTAACGCTTTTCTGATTACGCATTTTCTTGTCAACAAAACCCAGTTTCAGCGCATCCACATCGATGTTGAGTCCGGCAGCATCAGATACGGCCTTTGCCATCTCCTCAGGGCGCTCCAGTAATGTGTGATAGCTTAAGATATAGCGAGGCTTTCCCTGGCTGCAGAAGTAGCCGGTGAGGGTATAGTTTAGCCATAACATTAATGATTTATCGGCAGAGAAGCCGTCACGCTTTTTCAGCGAGCCGTATACTTCAAAGGGAGAGCGCACCATCAGCAGATAAAACGGCGACAACGCCATTTTATCGAACACCTGTTGCCAGAAAGGCAGCAGTAACGTGGTACGGGGATCTTTCATTCCCCAGCATGATTGTTTGCCGTAATCGCTTTCAAGCACCTTTACCGCTTCATCAAGCAAATGACTACCGTTTTCCGGTGGCGCGGCGTACATGTTCTGTGCAAGAGGATCGTCCCAGGACCATAAAGCTTCATCAAGAAGCTTTTCGTTCATGTTGACCAGATACGAGTTCTCGTAAAACCCTTTCTCATTTACCCCTTTTTGCGGCGCAAACAAAGCACTGCCCATGAAAACACCCAGTTCGGCAAGCATACCGGAGACAGCGGAAGTACCGCTGCGGTGCATTCCGATCACAATGACGGCTTTCTGTTCCATTTATACAACTCTCTTACGGAATGATTTCAGGGTGCGCAGCAAGGGCGGCGGCGTAACAGATAACAACAGCCCGGAAATGAGGTATTTCACCTGTCCGGGTTTTACTTTCCAGGCATTCAGGTAACAGTGACCGGCATCCTGCGGGTGATTCTGATATAACAAATTATTGGCATAGTGCAGATAAATACCGTACTCGGCTTGTTTACACAGTGCTTTTTCCTGCGCACTGACACCGTCCATAGCGGCAATTTTACGCACACAGACCAGGTCAGCGATCAGCATTTTCTTTTCATTCAGGGAATAATTTTCTCCGTGAATGAAATAAATGGCGAGCGGACGCTTTATCACGGCAAGGTTAGAAATACGGGCCATACGTAGCCACACGTGGCGGTCATCCACACCATGCAATTCCCGGCTTTCATCAAAACCACCAATTTCAAGAAACAGCGATTTACGGGCCATGGCGGTACAGCAGGAAATGAAATTCCGTTTCAGTAACGCTTCAAAACACTGTCCTTCGAATTCCGGCTTACTGACCGACACTTCGCCGTGTTTTCTCACTTCTACCCAGCTGTAAACCAAACCTGTTTCCGGATTATCAAAGGCCGGCAGCTGGTACTCCAGCTTTTCAGGTTTCCATTGGTCATCCTGATCGCAAAAACCAATCACATCCCCTTCGGCCACGCTGATACCGTAATTACGTGCAGAGGCAACACCACCGTTTTGTTTAGCGTGATATTTCACCCGCGGATCGTGCAGATAGGTTTCGATCAGTGCTTTTGAGCCGTCGGTAGAGCCGTCATCAATAAGCAGTATTTCCAGGTTGGGATACGTTTGTGCCAGCAGGCTGTCTATGGTTAAGCCCAACGTTTTCTCACCGTTGTATACGGCAACAATGACACTGGCTTTCAAAGTACTCAATTTACCTCTCCCTGAATGCTTTAGTAGAAGTACGACAGCAAGCTTTTCAGCAGCAGGTACAACAGAATCAAACTGACAACACTGTATCCGATACCCCGCGCAATATCCGAGCCCTGAAATGCCAGCGGCAACTTCGGATATTTATTACGCAAGCGGTAGAAAGACGCCGACACGATTGCCGCAAAAATGTAGAAGAACATGGCGTAGCTGCGGCTGATGAAGAATGCCGTTACAGCAAAGCCGATGATCGACACCGCCATGTACAGGCTCAGCGTTTTCTCCTGGCGCAGGCTGTCTCCGGCTTCACCCGGAATATCAGGCATTCTGCGGATACGGAACAGCATGTAGAAGATGAAGATGAAAAACGCCATCCACAGCGTATACCCGATGATGCCAAGCTCGGACATGATGGTTACAAATGAGTTATGAGCTACCTTGGGGTGATACTCCAGAAAGCGGTTTTTACCAAACCCAAACAGAGGCCGGTATTTAACCATCTGGATCCCTTCATACCAGGCAGTCAGACGGTCCATGGCACTGGCGTCTTTATCGTCAATTGACCGGAAAGACATCAAAGCAATAAATCCTGCAGGCACGCCCATTGCGGCCACAAGCATAGCTTTTACCTTGCCAAACCGGATATAGAAGAAAGCAAAGAAAACAGCAAACGCGCCAATCATGGAGCCGCGGCTTCCGGTCCAGTAAACCCCGAGCAGTAACAGCGCAAACACACTTAAGGATGCCAGCTTGGCCAGTTTACCTTTTGCTGTCACCAGAAAGTAAGCAGCAAAAGGAATGTTCATGACCAGGAACATCCCCATATCGTTGGGATCGTTAAAGATACCGATATAACGAACCTGCTGAATTTCGTTAGCACTGTCGTACCGGTAAATGGCGCTTTCCGCCCAGCCCTGTCCCAGAGGATCTGCAAGCTGGCTCCATGCCTGATGAACCATGACAAGACACGCCACCAGCGATATCAGCAGGATAATGCGTTGCCGCTTCAATGACACCAGAAAGCCAAGATACAGAATGAATGGAATAACGTTCGAGTTTACCCAGTCAATTACCGGCGTGAGATCACTTAAGAACCGCCCGGCGCGGAACTCAGACAGCACCATGGAAAACAGCAACAACACCAGCAAAGTACACTGGATATCCCATATTTTCGGTCTCAGAAAAAGCAGATAAGCAACGAATGTGGAGATCAGAATGGTACGCAGGATCGGGAATTCAACTTCCCAGAACGGCCATTCGTGAGGACGAATAAAAACCAGCGCCGTGTATAAACACAACAAAAAGAAACCAAACGGTGATGTTGCCGCATCGTTAAGCGGCTTTAATTTATGCGCGGAGGGCGCTTTGGGTATGACCTGCTGTTCGTTCATCGGTTCACACCTTGTGACGAACACCTGCCCCGTAAAGTGTGCCCACTTTCAGCATCCGTGCCATTCATCCAATAATTCATAACTTCCGTACCGGGTTATACAACATTTCGCGCTTAAAACACGCAGAATAAACAGTATTCAAGCGGTATTCAACTAACTCGGCGGTAACGCATTCGCACCACCGTATGCATTACGATATCTTCGCTTAAAGGATCGGAATTATTTCATCCGGACACGCACGACATACTCAAAACCCTAAAGCTTCGGCTAACGTCTTCATGAATCTGGCGTTTTCATGACCGAAATCAGGTTAAAGAATATTTCACCCACTTTTTCCAGGTATTTGTGACCAAAATGTTGTCGGGGACTTTTTAACCGCTATAATCAGGCAATTACTGCTAATAAGACCGTTGCCGGAGACAGATGTGAAAGTAAAAGCATTGATAGCGATGACTGTTGCTTTGGGGCTCACCACCGCCCATGCACAGGAAATGACAGACGAAGCAATAAAAGAAAGAACAAAGCCTTACGGTGAACTGAACATCGCAGGTGCAGCGGCTGCAGGCGCCGGCGCATCTGCCGCCCGTTCCGGTGAGGATGTTTACAATGGCGCGTGTGTAGCCTGCCATGGTTCAGGTGTTTTAGGCGCGCCGCGTTTGCACAATGCTGCAGACTGGCAACCCCGCCTGGATGAGCGTGGGCTGGACGGCGTATGGCAAAATGCTTTGAATGGTATTAACGCTATGCCACCCAAAGGTACCTGTGCCAATTGTAGTGATGACGAGATTAAAGCAGCCATCGAGTTCATGATCGAAGGCATTTAATTAACAAATACTTTACCCTGCATTCATAATAAGCATTTTGACTGCAGGGTATTAATCTTCATACACTTCCCCGCCAGTTCCTGACAAACTCCCTCAGATTAACGTCAATAAGTAGCATTTTTCATACAAATCGGTTAATTTATTAGCGGGCACTAAACAGAATAATAACCGGCTAATCAGGATGTCTTCAGAGTCAACGCAGTACGAGTTGTCAGAGGAAGAGCTTCGCGAACTCATACCGCAGCTGCAACAACTTACGGACAAGTACAAACAGTCTGAGCGCGTACAGAAAGCGCTTTTCGATATTGCCGAACTGGCAAGTTCCGTCAGCAATCTAAACCGCCTCTATCCCGCTATCCATGAAATCATTGGTGACTTCATGAATGCGGATAACTTCTTCGTTGCCTTCTACGAAAAAGACGCAAACCTCGTTAACTTTGTTTATTTTGTCGATGAATTCGACGAGCAAACTATCAGACAAATCCCGGCAGAATCGTTGATGGACGGGATCACCGGCCACATTCTGCGTACCGGCCGTCATGTATTTCTTGAAAAAGATAATCAGGAAGCCTTCACCCGTGAAACCGGGGTGAGCATTGTTGGCGCTGTTCCTCACCAGTTTCTCGGTGTACCGCTAAAGCGTGGCTCGCAGGTTATCGGCGCAATGGTGGTGCAAACTTACGACGACACAATGTTCTATACAGATGAAGAGCTGGAAGTGTTGTTGTTTGTCTCCCAGCACATTGTGAATGCGGTAGACCGGGTAAAAAGCCGCGAACTCACTGAGCGCACCATCCGGGACAGAACGCGGCAACTTCGAAAAATCAATGACGAGTTACAGGAAGAAATTCTTGAACGCCAGAAAATAGAAACCCTGCAACAGGCGTTGTATGAAATTTCAGAGTTGTCGGCGAACCTGGAAGGCGACATGGATGCCTTCTACGCCAGCATACACAAAATACTGGCCCGCCTGATCACTGCTCCTAACTGTTACATTGCCACGCTGGATGAAACCGGAGAATACCTCGACTTCCCCTACTTCAGCGACACCACCGAAGATACTATTGAACGCCGGCCGCTGGGACTGGGCTTATCAGAATTCGTTTTACGTACCGGCCAGACGGAGCTTATCAACCCGCCACGGGTACTGGAACTGACTCAGGCAGGCGAACTGGATGTGGCAGCTGCCCAGCGAATGCTGAAAAGTGCGAACTCCTGGCTTGGTTCCCCATTGGTGGTAGACGGAAAGATTTCCGGCGTTATAGGCATTCAGACTTACGGTAAGCTGGCTAAATACACGGCTAAAGATCTCGAATTGCTGCGCTTTGTCTCCCATCACATTGCAGCAGCAATTGGCAGAAAGCGGAATACCGACGCGATTCAGCAATACAATGCACTGCTTGAGGAAAAGGTCAGAGAACGCACCCGGGAACTTGATAAGATCAATTCCTTCCTGAAACAGCAGATTGAAGAACGAAAAGAAATAGAACTTAAACTGATCCATGACGCGCATCATGACAGTCTCACCGATTTGCCCAACCGCACGATGTTCAGCAGCCGGCTTGAGCTGGCTGTTGCCAACAAGCAGCGCTACCCGGAAAACCTGTTTGCAGTACTGTTTATCGATTTAGATCGCTTCAAAACCATTAACGATACCCTCGGGCATCATGCCGGCGACGAGTTCCTTATCGAAGTCAGCCGCCGTATTGCTTTGTGTATCCGCGGACACGATCTGCTTGCCCGCCTTGGCGGTGATGAATTTGTGGTATTGCTGGATAACTTTGAAGATGCTGCCGCCGCTGAAGACGTAGCAACCCGTATCATTGATGCGATTTCTAAACCTTTCCTTCTTGATGGCAAGGAGATGTATTCCGGCGCGAGCGTGGGAATAGCTCATCTTGAATCATATTACCGCACCGCTGATGAAGTGCTGCGGGATGCAGATGCAGCTATGTACCAGGCCAAAACGCTGGGACGTGGCCGTTTTGTGATGTTCGATAAATCCATGCGCGACCGCCTGATTGAGGAGCTTGAACTGGAAAACGAGTTCCGTCTTGCTCTGCGCCAGGAGGAGTTCGACTGTTATCTGCAACCGGTGATGGATTTGCGGAACGACAGCGCATTTTATCATGAACTGTACGTGCGCTGGGAGCATTCAAGACACGGTAAAGTTAACCGTAAGCATTTCCGGGAAGTGGCAGAGCAAAGCGGCCTGACACTCGACCTTGATTTATTCCAGCTCCGTAAAGCCTGTGAATTGCTGAACAATGAAACGGAAGAACCTGCCGGTATCGAAAAGATTGCAGTGAATGTGTCGATTAATCACCTGCTGCAGGCATCACTGGTCACAAAAATTCTGCAGTTAGTAGAAGAATATAAGGTATCACCTGACCGGCTTGTGTTTGAGTTTGATGAAAACGATTTAAACCGGCGTTCCCAGTTTATCCTGCCTGCGATTAAGAAACTGAAACGGGCCGGCATCACCCTGGTGCTGGATAACTTTGGTAGTGGTCTGGCATCACTGAGCTACCTGTTTGCCTACCCTTTCGACTACATCAAAATTGACCACAGATTCGTGAAATCACTTCCCCGCTCACAACGGAACCTGAAGCTGATCCAGTCGGTTATGCTGATTTCAGAACATCTGAAATTCGACGTTATCGCCGAAGGCGTCGACGCCAGAGCTCAGCTTAAAGCCCTGAATGAAATTGATTGTCACTATGCCCAGGGCAAGATACTTTCAACCCCGGAACCGGTGGCAAGACAGAAACGCGCGTAACAACGCGCTTTAATTCTTCCCTAACATGGCTTTTAAGCTGGCGAGTCCCGCTTCGTTGGTCTTTTTGCGCTGCTCCGCTGAGGGTTTCACTTTCTTTTCTTCCCACACAACGTCATCTACAGGCAGTTCGTAGAGGAAGCGACTGGGTTCAGGGTTGATAACTTCACCGAACTGTCTGCGCTCTTTCGCCAGACTGAAGATAAGTTCGCGCTGGGCACGGGTGATCCCGACATAAGCCAGACGCCGTTCTTCTTCCACGTTATCTTCATCAATACTGCTCTGGTGAGGCAGTAAGCCTTCTTCCATTCCCACCAGGAACACCACCGGAAACTCCAGACCTTTTGAGGCATGCAGTGTCATCAGCTGCACCTGATCGGCTTCGCCGTCTTCCTCGCCCCGCTCCATCATGTCGCGCAAAATAAGACGGTTTACCACTTCCTGCATGGTCATCGGTGACTCTAAATCAGACCCTTCCAGCATATCAGTCACCCAGCCAAACAGGGTACTGACGTTCGCCATGGCCATTTCAGCCGCTTTGGGACTGGGACTATGCTCATACAGAAACTCTTCGTACTGCATGGAGCGGATCATATCCCTTAATACCGCTTTGCTGTCACCGCGCACTACATTATCAGAGGTTTCCACCACCCACCGTCCAAAACCGGCAACACGCTGGTAAGCCGATTCACCTAATACGCCGGAAAGGCCTGAGTGTGTGGTAGCTGCAAACAGCGAAATACCGACCTGATTAGCAAAATTTCCCAGCTTCTCAAGGGTTGCACGACCAATTCCCCTGTTCGGCGTGTTAACAACACGCAGAAAGGCGTTATCGTCATCCTGATTCACCAGCAAGCGCAGATAGGCCATGATGTCTTTCACTTCAGTTCTGCCGAAGAACGACATGCCACCGTTGATACGGTAAGGAATACGGTTGCTCATCAGCAGCTTTTCGAACAGGCGGCTCTGGTGATTACCACGGTACAAAATCGCGTAGTCTTTGTACTGGGTGCGGTTCATAAACTTATGCGCAATCAGTTCGGCGACGACTCTTTCCGCTTCATGTTCTTCGTTCTTGGCCGAAAGAACACGCAAGGGTTCGCCGTAGCCCATCTCAGAGAAAAGGGTTTTATCAAACAGGTGCGGGTTATTCTGAATAAGAATGTTGGCGCAATGCAGGATCCGGCCTGAAGACCGGTAATTCTGTTGCAGCTTTATCACATTCAGTTTCGGGAAATCCTCTTGCAGCAAATGCAGGTTCTGCGGACGCGCACCACGCCAGGAATATATCGACTGGTCGTCGTCACCTACCACCGTAAACCTTGCCCGCTCTCCCACCAGCAGTTTAACCAGTTCATACTGACTGGTGTTGGTATCCTGATATTCGTCCACAAGCAAGTAGCGGATTTTACTTTGCCACTTTAACCTGACCTGCTCATTGGTTTTAAGCAGTAAGGTAGGCAGCAGGATAAGATCATCAAAATCCAGCGCGTTATAGGCCCGCAGGTGATTTTGATAATGGCGGTAAGCTTCTGCAAATTCCCGTTCACCGGCACTGGTGGCTTTTTTCGCCAGCGCATCGGGTAATAACAGGTCATTCTTCCAGTTTGAAATACAGCTTTGCAGCAACTGAAGTTGATCTTTGTCGCCGTCGATAGTGTCTTCGGTTAAGTCATTCAGTAGCGCTGTGGAATCTTTATCGTCAAATAATGAAAAGCCGGGTTTGAGTCCAAGTTCTTTAACATGGGCCTTGATGATGGTCAGGCCCAGGGTGTGGAACGTACACACTTTCAGGCCTCTGGCCTCCTGCTTGCCAAGAGTCTGCCCTACCCGCTCTTTCATTTCCCGCGCAGCCTTATTGGTAAAGGTCACAGCGGCAATTTGCCGCGCCGGCAAATCGCATTCCCTCACCAGGTGAGCTATTTTATTGGTGATTACGCGCGTCTTTCCGCTTCCGGCACCAGCCAGTACCAGACAAGGCCCGGAGACGTACGTCACAGCAGATTGTTGTGCATCATTTAACTTCATAATGAAAAGGAGCGAGCTAACGGTTTGAGAGAATGACGGTTTTTTAATTGCATGTGCGTGGCATCTAATTAGAATACGAAACACATAGTCGCGATGACGCGCATTATAAAGGAAATAGTATGCTTGATCCGAAAAAACTCGAAGAAATCGCCAAACAAATTTCAGACGCTGTACCGCCCGGGGTACGTAACATGGCCGAAGGAGCCGAGGCGCGGGTGAAGCAGGTATTGCAGGCCCAGTTAAGCAAACTGGACCTTGTTACGCGGGAAGAATTTGACATTCAAAGCCAGGTACTGATCCGTACCCGTGAAAAACTGGAAGCCCTGGAAGCCCGTCTGGCTAAGCTTGAAGAAGACAACACGCCGGACGCTTAAGTGCTCCGGCGTTGCAACACATGCCTTAACGCTACAATGCGTTAAGGCCTATTCTGTCCACCATTAACCCCACAGCAAACACTAGTCCGACATAGTGATTGTCCAGAAACGCTTTAAAACAGGCCATCCGCCCGCGGTCCCGTGTTTCGTAAGACTGAATAGCAAATAAAACGGCACAGGCTACCAGCGCCACGTACACTGGCCAGCCGTAATTCAGTGAAACCGCAATACTTCCCAGAACCCCCAACGTGAACAGTTGCAGTAAGCCAATGATCAGACGGTCGTTTTTACCAAATAAAATGGCAGACGATTTAATGCCGACAATCAAATCATCGTCACGGTCGACCATGGCATAGTAAGTATCGTAAGCGATGGTCCATGCCAGATTAGCAATAAACAGCAGCCAGCCCTCAATGGGTACATATCCCAGTGTGGCGGCAAAGACCATGGGGATCCCCCAGCCGAATGCCGCGCCCAGCACAGCTTGTGGCATATGGGTGTAGCGCTTCATAAACGGATAACTGGCAGCAAGTAACAGGGCCACCACGGACAATGCAATGGTTTGCCAGTTAAGCAGTAAAACCAGTAAAAACGAGATCCCGACCAGCAAAGCAAACAGCTGCAAGGCTTCTTTTTCCGTTACTGTGCCCGCCACCAGCGGACGTTGATTGGTGCGCTTTACGCTGCCATCTACTTTCCTATCTGCGTAGTCGTTGATGATACAGCCGGCAGAACGCATCAGTACCACGCCGGCGATGAATATCAGCGAGATCCCTAAATCCGGCAGGCCACCGGCAGCGATAACCAGCGCCCAGATAGTCGGCCATAAC
>Ga0209452_1000153_pt1 | contig 20996 bp, 24 predicted proteins | sample WorMetimpBELIZE1_FD_187388 | JGI IMG/M metagenome (GOLD analysis project Ga0209452, IMG submission 187388) | Marine gutless worms symbiont microbial communities from Max Planck institute for Marine Microbiology, Germany - Olavius imperfectus... | ecosystem: Host-associated > Annelida > Digestive... | reverse complement strand
GGGCGGGCTGTAACTGATATTAGCGCCACTCTGCGTGGCGCTCGAGTCCGTCCTAACACAAATTTCAGGCATAAAAAAACCTCTGCTAAAACTAGCAGAGGCTGTAAAAAGTGGTACCAGCGGGCGGGCTGTAACTGATATTAGCGCCACTCTGCGTGGCGCTCGAGTCCGTCCTAACACAAATTTCAGGCATAAAAAAACCTCTGCTAAAACTAGCAGAGGCTGTAAAAAGTGGTACCAGCGGGCGGACTCGAACCGCCACGCATTGCTGCAGGGGATTTTGAATCCCCCATGTCTACCAATTTCATCACGCTGGCATCATTTTTCTTTAACCTTCTAAACACGAGAAGATAAAGAAAAACCACTTTAGAGCTAAGGATTATTTATGTACCTTCGTCTCTATGCAAAGCATTATACAAACAATAAGGTTAGCAGCAAGCCTTTTATGACATTAGTCTGATCAACCGCTTAACATTTAGACAACCTTTAAAATTATAATGAGCTGCTTGAACGCTTGGTACCTCAAATAAAGGCGTAAAACTATAGCGCTTAGTATTTGCGTGCTTTTTTGCTAAACTAGCGCGCATATTAACTATGAGAGTATGTTTATGTCGGGTGAGTTTCCACGAGCAGGTTTTTGGCGCCGTTTTGCATCATTAGTTTATGATTCGTTAGCTATAATTGCGTTTGCCATGCTAACAGTCGTGCTCTATTTATTTGCCGTACAGGGGCTGATTAGCCTCGATGTTATTAGTTTAAATGGCGCTGAGGATGTTTCTGCACTTATCCAAGAGTCACTTGTGCTATCGAGTATTAGAAGCGCCCTACTTGTAATTGTTGCCTTAGTCTTTTTTGGCTACTTTTGGACTAAAAGCGGGCAAACTATCGGCATGCGTGCGTGGCGTTTAAAAGTACAAACTGTTGAGGGTAATTTAATTAGTTGGCCGCAATCTATTATTCGCAGCCTTAGCGCCCTACTAGGTTTAGGTAACCTAGTTGTATTAATCGATTTTAAAAACAAAAAAGCGCTACAAGATTATGTGTCTAAAACTGAGGTAATAACACTTACCAAAGAAGAAAATAAACGTATTTACCGCGAGCTTGATTAATACTGGGCGTGTTGATCTTTGCGGATTGAAATTTGTTCAATCTAGGGGCGATCAAATCGCGGCGCGAGGTTTGTAACCTAGTGGGCTCGATAACTGCTCCTGCGTTATTCTAATGACTTACATCCATGTAAGAATAAGTAAAAACCGAGCAAAGCTTCCGCGTCCTGCTCACGCCACTTACCTACATCCATGTAGGCAACAAAGAGTTTATCGCCCTAGGCAGAACCCAAAGGGCAGCGTATGTTTGGCATTTATGCTGCGTTATCGCCTATTTATGGGGAATAACCACACTTCATAGGCTCTGCCTTGCCTAAAAGCCAAACATACTGCTGCAAATTCAAACGCCAAAGGTCAACACGCTCTAATTAAAGTAACAAAAAGTAAAAAGGGTGATCAATGATCACCCTTTTTACGCTTAATAGCTATTTTATACTCGCTTATTCATCAAGTACGTAGCAAAACTAATAAATATGACACTTGGTAATACCGCACCAATTATTGCTGGTATTTGATAAACCATAACAACAGGGCCAAAAATCTCGTTAGTTAAATGAAATACAATCCCTGTAACGACACCCATAATAATGCGTGCGCCCATTGTAACGGTTCGTAAAGGGCCGAATATAAACGACAGCGCAACCAGCAGCATTACAGCAACAGACACTGGCTGCATTAGCTTACGCCATAAGGCTAGCTCATAAGTGCTGGTATCTTGCTCATTTTGCTGCAAGTAGCCTAAATATGACCACAGCCCGGTAAAAGAGAGCGACTCAGGCTTTACTGATACAACACCAAGCTTTTCACCCGTTAATTGTGAGGGGTAAAACTCTTCGTCAATGTGCTCGCTGCTTATTTGCTCTTCATTAATATGCACTTTATTTACATCACGCAATAGCCAGCCTTCATCACGGCCTATAGCCACTTTAGCTTTAGTGATTTGTGTTAAATCGAGTGATTTATCAAAATGATACATATGCACACCATTTAAGCGACCACTTTGATCTACATCTTCAATATTAATAAAGTTGTTGCCATCTTTAGCCCATACACCTTTTTGTGCATTAAATACATCACCCCCATGAATTGCCTGATTCCGCATTTCTTTGGCATGTTGTTGTGCCTCTGGTGCGCCCCACTCGCCTAGCGCCATCATACACAAAGCCATGAATATAGCGGTTTTCATTACTGAGCCTATAATTTGCAAGCGTGACATCCCCGCTGCTTGCATCACCACCAGCTCACTATTTGAGGCCAGCGCCCCCAGGCCCGTTAAACCACCTATCAGTGCAGCCATCGGAAAAAATATAACTAAATCTCCAGGCATACTATAAAAAGTGTACAAGGTGGCGGTCATTAAGTCGTAGCTTCCGCGTCCGACCGACTTTAGCTGATCAATAAATTTAATTAGCGTACTAATGCCAACCAACACCAATAAAGCAAACCCGGTGGTTTGTAAAACACTTCGCCCTAAATACCAATCAAGTGTTTTCATCATGCGCTTAGCTCCCGTTTTGTTACAACAGCTTTAAGCCATGCCCCAAGAGGACGCCCTTTTATTATCAATAAACTACCTATAAATAAAGCACTTAAATGAATCCACCACAAACCAATAGAAGGCGGTATTTTGCCATCTTCAACTGCAAACTTTGCTGCATTGAGTAAAATAAAATAGCCTAAGTACAAGCTAATAGCAGGCACTAATTTGGCAAATTTACCTTGGCGAGGATTAACCACACTAAGTGGTACTGCAATTAATGTTAATAACGGAATAGAAAGCGGTATAGCTATTCGCCATTGCCACTGTGCAATAGATTCTGAGGTGTTAAGTGGTAACAACTGATTAGTAGGTATTGCTTCTAATTTGCGGCGCTGATGTTCTATTTCTTGTTCGCGAATTTGTACGCTGTAGCCATCAAACTGCGTTAAATTAAGGGCCGGTGTTTGGCCATCGGTTTCGTAACGTTTACCATCGGTTAGTACCAATTGTTGCTCACCATTTACCGCCTCTACCACTACACCTTGTTCGGCATACACTAAACGCGCATGATCACCTTTTTCGGCATCAGGTAACTGCGCTACAAATACTTTGTTAAGTTCTTTACCGCCGTTTTCAATGTTATGAATAAACACCACGGCTTTTTCATTACCCGTTTGTTGAAATCGCCCAGCCCTAAGTGCAGATAAACCTGCATCGGCTTTGGCTTGCTCTTTTAATTGATATTCTTGCTCGCTGGCCCACGGCGCAAGGTACATGGTAAGCGAGGCGGCCAAAATAGCGAGTCCCACACTGGAGATCAAAGTTACGCGTACCACATACCATTCACTCACCCCACATGCCTTTAAAACAGTCATTTCGCTGTCGGCATAAATGCGGCTGTAAGCTAAAATAATGCCCAGAAATATACTCAACGGCAGGATCAGCGAGGCTAGTTGCGGCAACTTTAGCGCAATCATCGATAATACTAATTTGGCAGGAATACTTCCTTCTGAAGCATCTCCTAAAATAACCACAAACTTTTGTGACACAAAAATGGTCATTAAAGTTAAAAATACGGCGACCTGCGATTTTAAAACCTCAGCGGTCAAATAACGAAAAATAAGCAATGCTCGCCCCTGTTAAACATAGAATTTCACTACAATAGTGATAATTTGATAATAAAGTAGTTATTTTACCCAGTTTTACTTGGTAAATAAGTCGTTATTATAAGCCAACAAAATTAATTATCCTACCTAAGTGCAGGATATATTGTTGCATTAGTAGCCCTTAAACAGATAAAGTTCAATTACACAGTAAGAGTCAGAAAAAATCAGCTAAAATTAATATTATCCCTACATAAGTTACGTAGCTAAGACTAGATTTTATTTTTTTAGCCCCTATTAATAACCTAAATGACTCACAACCAGGAGTAACAATGGAATTTAACGTAAAAAGTGGTAGCCCAGAAAAACAACGCAGCGCGTGTATCGTCGTTGGCGTTTACGAACCACGTAGGTTATCCCCCATTGGTGAACAACTCGATAAAATCAGCGATGGTTATATCTCAAATTTATTACGCCGTGGCGACCTAGAAGGTAAACCAGGGCAAGTGTTATTATTGCATCATGTACCTAACGTTTTAAGCGAGCGCGTATTGCTTGTTGGCTGTGGTAAAGAGCGTGAGCTTGATGATAAGCAATATAAACAAATAATTTCTAAAACAATTAACACCTTAAACGAAACAGGCTCAATGGAAGCAGTGTGCTTTTTAACCGAGCAACATGTTAAAGGTCGTGATACCTACTGGAAAGTTCGCCAAGCAGTCGAGACAACACAAGATTGTTTGTACACGTTTAACCAATTAAAAAGCAAGAAAGTAGACCCTCGCCGTCCACTTCGTAAAATTGTGTTTAACGTACCAACGCGTCGCGAGCTGACCATTGGTGAAAGCGCTATTGAGCATGGTTTAGCCATTGCCGCAGGTAGTAAGCTATGTAAAGACGTAGCCAACATGCCACCTAACATTTGTAATCCTGCTTATTTAGGCGAACAAGCGCAAGAGCTGGCTAGCAATTTTAACAACATCACCGTTGATATTATTGGTGAAGAAAAAATGGCCGAGCTAGGTATGAACTCATACTTAGCAGTTGGTCGCGGAAGCGATAACGAATCGGTTATGTCGGTTATAAACTACAAAGGCGCAGCCGATGACCAAGCACCGATTGTACTGGTAGGCAAAGGGTTAACGTTTGACTCAGGCGGTATTTCACTCAAACCTGGCGAAGCTATGGATGAAATGAAATACGACATGGGTGGTGCTGCTGGTGTTATTGGCGCTATGCGAGCACTTGCGCAAATGCAGCTGCCTATTAACGTGATTGGTGTATTAGCCGGCTGTGAAAACATGCCAAGCTCTAACGCGTACCGCCCAGGTGATATTTTAACAACTATGTCGGGCCAAACCGTTGAAGTACTTAATACTGATGCCGAAGGCCGCTTAGTACTGTGTGATGCTCTCACTTACGTTGAGCGTTTTGACCCAGACACAGTCATTGACGTAGCCACCCTAACCGGTGCATGTATTGTTGCTCTTGGTGCACACGCTACAGGTTTACTGTCAAACCACAACCCGCTGGCGCATGACTTATTAAAAGCGTCTGAGCAAAGTGGCGACCGTGCATGGCAGTTACCGCTGTGGGATGACTATCAAGATCAACTAGATAGCCCATTTGCCGATTTTACAAATTTAGGTGGGCGCTCAGCAGGGACTATTACTGCTGCGTGTTTCTTATCTAAGTTTACTAAAAAATATAACTGGGCACATTTAGATGTAGCCGGCACCGCGTGGCGCAGTGGCGCTAAAAAAGGCGCAACGGGTCGCCCAGTTCCTATGCTTACTCAGTATTTATTAAACCGAGCAGGCGTGAGCGAAGCAACGCACGATTAATAACACATTTAGCTTGTACTAAGGCGCCATTTGGCGCCTTTTTTATTGCTGTAATTATCTGTGTATTAATTGAAGCAAATCCTGTTATATGGCAAAATCTGCCTCTTAAAATATGTGTATTAACTATGTACACATTCAATGTCATGGGAAACCCCGATACAATGAACATCAATGCTCAATTTTTCGTTCTAAAGCAACAAGATGAGTCTAAAGCACAGGCTGATGATCATTTTGCTTTAGCAGCTCAAATTGCCGCAGAGCAGTATCGATTAGGGAATCGTGTGTTTATTTTTGTTGATAACGAACACACCGCCTATGCCATTGACGAAACCCTCTGGGCATTTGACCCTGACAGTTTTGTGCCGCATAACCTACAAGGCGAAGGCCCCAAAGCCGGCGCGCCTGTAGAAATAGGCACAACGCCTCCTGTTGGCAAACGTAATGTTTTAATTAACTTAGCTAATAGCCTGCCTGATTTTATTAGGCGTTTTAGCGAAGTTTTTGATTTTGTACCAGTAGAGCCTGTAGCTAAACAAGCCGCTCGTGAGCGTTTTAAAAAGCTGCGCCAACTTGGTGCCAATATCAGCACGCAAGAGATTAATAGCTAGCCGTTTAGGATAAAGCTAACCAACTAATTTAAGTACTTATTTAAGGTTCTGTGTAATGGATAAAACCTACAATCCGCAAGATATTGAACAGTCTCTATACCAAGACTGGGAACAAAAAGGCTACTTTAAGCCATCTGGCCAAGGCACCCCATATTCAATTATGATCCCACCGCCAAATGTCACCGGTAGCTTGCACATGGGCCACGCCTTCCAAGATACAATAATGGATACCCTAACGCGTTTTAAACGCATGCAAGGTAACAACACATTATGGCAAGTAGGTACTGACCACGCGGGTATTGCAACGCAAATGCTGGTTGAGCGTAAACTTCACGCTGAAGAAGGTAAAACACGCCACGATTTAGGCCGCGAAGATTTTATTAATAAAATTTGGGAGTGGAAAAACGAATCAGGCGGCACTATCACTAAGCAATTACGTCGCCTTGGTGCGTCGGTTGATTGGGACCGCGAACGCTTTACGATGGACGATGGTTTATCGGAAGCGGTTAAAGAAGTTTTTGTACGCCTTCATAAAGAAAACCTCATTTACCGCGGTAAGCGCCTAGTAAACTGGGATCCAAAATTACACACGGCTATTTCTGACCTTGAGGTTGAAAACAAAGAAAAGCAAGGCCACATGTGGAACCTACGTTATCCACTCGCTGATGGCGTTAAAACACAAGACGGCAAAGACTACATTGTTGTAGCAACAACTCGTCCTGAAACCATGCTAGGTGACTCTGGTGTTGCGGTTAACCCAGATGACGAGCGCTACACAGATTTAATCGGTAAAGAGATTTTACTGCCTATCGTTAATCGTCGTATCACCATTGTTGCCGATGAACATGCCGATAAAGACAAAGGCACGGGTTGTGTAAAAATCACCCCTGCGCATGATTTTAACGATAACGAAGTTGGCAAGCGTCATAAAATGCCAATGATCAATATTTTCGATAAAAACGCAGCTATTCTTAGCCAAGGTGAAACCTACACCTTTGACGGTAAAGAACTTAAGTTTGATGCACCAATTCCTGAGCGCTTACACGGCCTAGACCGTTTTGCTGCGCGTAAAGCGATTATCGCAGAGTTTGAAGAGCTTGGTTTACTTGAAAAAATCGAAGACCACGCGTTAACTGTACCTTACGGCGACCGTTCTGGTGTGGTTATTGAGCCATTACTTACCGACCAATGGTATGTACGCGTTGCGCCACTTGCTGAACCTGCAAAAGATGCCGTTAAAAACGGCGACATTCAATTTGTACCTAAGCAATACGAAAACATGTACTTTTCGTGGATGAACGACGTTCAAGATTGGTGTATTTCACGCCAACTTTGGTGGGGTCACCGTATTCCAGCTTGGTACGACAGCGAAGGCAACGTATACGTTGGCCGCGATGAAGCCGAAGTGCGCCGCGACAATAACATTGCCGATGATGTTGCACTAAGCCAAGACGAAGATGTACTTGATACTTGGTTCTCATCTGCATTGTGGACATTTTCAACACAAGGTTGGCCAGAAAACACGGATGATTTAAAAACCTTCCACCCGTCTGACGTGTTGGTAACAGGTTTTGATATTATTTTCTTCTGGGTTGCGCGCATGATTATGATGACGCTGCACTTTATAAAAGACGAAAACGGTAAACCACAAGTACCGTTTAAAACTGTGTATGTAACGGGCCTTATACGTGACGACAACGGTGATAAAATGTCTAAGTCAAAAGGTAACGTACTTGACCCACTAGATATGATTGACGGCATTGAGCTTGAAGATTTAGTACAAAAACGTACTGGCAACATGATGCAGCCAAACTTGCCGCTAAAATTGAAAAAGACACGCGTAAAGTTTTTGCAAATGGTATTGAAGCACACGGTACCGATGCGCTTCGCTTTACCTTAGCTGCAATGGCATCAACCGGTCGTGATATCAACTGGGATATGAACCGCCTAGAAGGTTACCGTAACTTCTGTAATAAACTATGGAACGCGAGCCGTTACGTATTAATGAATACAGAAGAGCAAGATTGTGGCTTTAACGAGGGTGAAAAAACGCTCTCGTTAGCTGATCGCTGGATCTTAGGCCAGTTTGAAGCAACGGTTAAAACATACACCGAACACCTTGATAACTACCGCTTTGATTTAGCAGCCAATACGCTTTATGAATTCACATGGAACCAGTTCTGTGACTGGTACTTAGAGCTAACTAAGCCGGTATTATTTAAAGGTAATGAAGCACAGCAACGCGGTACTCGTAATACGTTGATTACGGTACTAGAAAGCCTACTGCGCTTAATGCACCCAATGATGCCATACATCACAGAAACGATTTGGCAACGTGTAGCCCCCCTTGCTGGGCTTGAAACAGCAGGCACCAGCATTATGGTACAGGGCTTCCCTGTTTATAATGAAGCGAACGTTGATGCCCAAGCAATGGACGACTTAGAGTGGGTTAAGCAGTTTATTTTAGCAATTCGTGTTATTCGTGGTGAAATGGACATTAGCCCAAGTAAGCCACTTAACGTATTACTCGCTAACGCATCAAGTGATGACGTGCGTCGTATTAACGATAACGAGTCATTTATTGCCTCGCTTGCTAAACTTGAATCTTTCACTTTGCTGGAAAACAAAGACGATGCACCAGCGTGTGCAACATCATACGTTGGCAACCTTGAAATCATGATCCCAATGGCGGGCTTAATTGATGTTGAAGCCGAACTTGCGCGTATTAACAAGCAACTCGAAAAAGCAGAAAAAGGCCTAGCTCAAGTGCAAAATAAACTAGCAAACGAAAAGTTTGTAAATAACGCACCTGAAGCCGTACTTGCAAAAGAAAATGCTAAATTAGCTGAATTCACTGATGCTAAAACCAAGCTACTTGAGCAAAAAACTAAAATAGAAAGCTTATAATTTTAGTTGCCTGCTAAAGCAATTTAGCAGGCATTAAAAAAGCCGCTCACTTCATAATATAGTGAACGGCTTTTTTGTGCCCTGCGATTAACCACAAGGCATGTCTACATTAAAACTTGTAGTTGTACTGAGCACCAATTACAACAGCATGACCTTTTGACTCAAAGCCCCACTGGCTGCCTGAATCATCAGACTCAGTAAAGTTTTGTGTTTTACCACGAACAACACTTACACCTAAATCAACATTTGATTGCGTATCGATTGCGTAGTTACCACCAACCGAGAACCAAAAACGGTCTGTATCTGGAATAGAGATAGAAAGGTGCGTTTGCGATACTGGCGACTCATCAAATGCTACACCTGCACGAAGAAGTAAGTCTTCGTTGTATTGGTAATCAGCACCGATAGAGTAACGGAATGCATCATCAAACTGTTCTTGCTTTTCAAACGCTACAAACTTGTCGCCAGTTGGAGCTGTTACTTGCGCTTCTAACGATTCAAAGCTGCTCCAGCCTGTCCATAATACGCTGTAGTGAACACCTAGTTTTTCATCTAGCTGGTGAGAACCAGAAAACTCAGCAATAGCAGGTAGAGTTAGCTCTACAGAACCCGGTAGTTGTGCACCGCCAGTGCCGCCTGCAGCTACTGGTAAATCATTTGAGAAATCACCTTCAAATGTAATATCTGTTTCGCTGCGGTAGTTAAAACCAAAGCGGCTATTTTCGTCTAATTGGTACATTAAGCCCACATTTAAGCCTAGGCCGGTGTCATCACCTTGAAGGTTAACTGCATCAGCACCAAAATCAATGCCACTTGCATTGGCGCCGACTTTACGGATTACCGTTGCATCAGCATAAATGTAGTTTAAGCCAATACCAAAGCTGAATTGCTCGGTTACTTTATATGCAACGCTTGCATTTAAGTTAACGGTGACAATTTCTGTTTCACCAGCAATTTGGCCTGCTACGTAGTCATCGTTAAACTCTGTAGATAAACCAAAGTTAGAGAATGCACCAAAACCTACTGATACTTTATCGTTGTAAGGCATAGTGAAGTAAGCAGCTGGTACCACTGCGCTTGGCGCAATACTATCGTCATCTAACGCACTTGGGTCTATACCGTTGTTAGTAGACTCACCTTCAATGCTCACATCTGGTACTACACCGATAGCTGCAACACTCAATTGCTTATCTTTAAAAAGAGTCATTAAAGCTGGGTTACGAGCAACAACTGACGCGTCGTCAGCAATAGATGCTTCACCGGCGTATGCGCGACCAAGTCCTGATGCGTTTTGCTCAGCTAACTGAAACGCAGCAGCAAACGTATCTGCAGATACTAACGCAAGCGAAGCTGCGATTAGAGTTTTAGTAAATTTCATTGTTAAGTCCTTAACCAAACTGCTGTTTGGGTATCTATGTGTTGTTATTAGGATTTTAAACTTGGCTACACTACCTTAATTTTTTATAAAAAACTGTAACAAAGCGTCAAAAAACAGCAAAAAACACGTTTTTTAACGATGATTTAACAACTATTTAAAACTCATCGGATGAGAAATGTGTTATTAGAGCTTATACTCTAATTGTAATTAATTATCATTTAGATTGACTTGCAATATCTCACATTTTAAACTTGTTTTAAAATCACCAAGGAAGCTAAAAGTGTGAGCATTTTACTTATTATTTCCGGGCTTATTTTTTGCGGCGCCAGTGTGTACTGTTTTTATAAAGCAAACTATTGTGCCTGCACACAAGCTGGGCAATGCGACAACCCCGTTAATCATTATTGGCTGGGAGCCATGATAAATGCGTTGGTATCTTTAACTTTTTGCTGCTTTGCAGTGCATGTAGAGCTGGGTACTTTGCTGTGGCTTACTTTAATGGGGAGTTGCTTTTTAGGTGCTTATATTTCTGCTAGGCACGCAAAACTTAAGCGTTGTAAAAATGCTAGTTCAACAAATGCTCTTTTAACAAACGAGCCAAATTAATTTGATAGTCAAGCGGCTTAATACTCGACACTATTTTAATACTTTGATCAGAGTCATTTAAATCTAAGTCTTTAGGGGTGACGTGGTGGCCATGCTTAGCATTATAAAATAGCTTAACTTTAGGCTTGATAGGATTTAATTTGTTGCCTTCAAGTACCAGCGCTAATCGCTCATTGGTTAATTTAACTATAGTGCCTACCGGGTGCACACCTAAGCATTTGATAAAGTGCTGCACCAGCTCTGCATCAAACAGCTCTTTGTTAGCTAACAAATAACGCAGCGCATTTATGGGCTCATCCCCATCTTGATGCGGCCTGTCGGCAGTTAGCGCATCGTAAACATCAACAATCGCCATAATGCGCGCAGGACGGCTAAGCTTTTCTGCTGTAATACCACGCGGATAACCTGAGCCATCGAGCCGCTCATGATGATTTACGATCATATCGAGCATTAAAGGCGTAATACCTTTTTCACCTTTAACTAAACCTAGCCCTTGTGCAACATGTCGTTTAACAATACCCATTTCGCTGCTAGTGAGTTTACTTGGCCTAGAAATAATCCCTTGCGGGAGTTTAGCTTGACCTAAATCGTGCAAAAGCGCGCCCATAGCAAGCTGTTGTACGGCTTCTTCTTTGTATCCTAAATACTTAGCAAACACGGCCGTAAAAATAGCGCAGTTAATCATGTGGCGCCAATTGTAACTATGTTTATCTTTTATACGGGTTAATATGGTCATTGCGCTGGTATGTCTAAATACCGAGCTGACTATATCGTTAGCCATTTCATCAATCACTTTTAAATTAACCGATAACCCTGTAGTCACATCGCCGTACAAAGCTTGTAGCTTACGATTATGTTGCTCAAAATTAATGCTAGCCTTGGCAAATTCTTGCTCAAGGGTAATCGCAGGCTTTACCGCGGGGGGCTTTGTTTTACTAGTTGAAGTTATGGGTTTTTGTGATGGTGCGCTTTTGGGTTTGTACTTATCGGGTATGGCGGCATCGCCCTTGGTAAAGTCGATAAGCAGCTCTAAAACGCCTTCGGTTACTAAGCGTTTTATAATTGCCTGGTTTCGCACTAAACCACTGGTTTTTATTTTTATACTATTAAGCCCTTCATGCTGTTTGGTAACACTGTCAACAAACATACCAGGAGTGAGCTCTGAAATGGGTAACGCGATGAGCATGGCAAAAGCGTTTTCTACAATTAAATATGCCTATTAAATAGCATTATTTAATGATAAAAGTCTAATTTTTAAGTTAAAACCAATACTATATAGCTATAAAGGACTAGTAAATGAGGGAAGAAGTTCATTAGCGAGTGATAGTAGCCAAATGGCGCTCTTGCTAGGGATCGAACCTAGAACTTAGCCTCCGGAGGGCCACGTGATATCCATTTCACCACAAGAGCACATTTGTTGCTAAAACACTAACTCGCGATATCAATGCTTTAGCACTGGCTATAATAAAGAGATATTTTAATAAATTCCAGCATCATTGAGTTATATGCCTATAAATCAAACTGTTTTTGACAAAACACTTCACAACTTACAAAAAACAGGCTATTTATTGGTATTACATAAAAGATAGTAACCGTTTGGCAACATATATAAAGTGCTTACGGGTTATAAAGAGGACGTAATTATGAGTTTAATGTCGACTGAGCAAGTGGCTGAGTTTTTAGGTGTTAAGGCCGAGCGAGTAAAGCGCCTTGCTCGTGAGAGCTTGCTTATTGCCAAGTCTGAAGATGAAAATGGTGAACCCCAATTTGATGCTGACGAAGTAGCAAAGTACAAAGAACTCGCTGCACGTTTTGGCGGGCTTTAGCTTTATATATTGACCAATAAGCTTTTAAGTTGCGCGCGTAATACACGTGTTTTATGAATTATGTCGCGCTGCTCATACCACCCTATACACAACACCAAAAACACTACTTTAAAATAACATAGCTTGCTATAAGAGCAGTAAAAATCATTTTTTGTTTGTTGCAAACTGTATTGCTCAAGTAAGGTCTGCTCTGCCTCTCTGTTTAACTCTAAGCTAACCGCAAGTGCCGCTAAATCAAAATATACGTCGTTTGTTTGCGCATATTCAAAGTCAATTAAATACATGCCACTTGAATTTACTATTAGGTTATCTTTAACTAAATCGTTATGACAAAAGCCACTGTTGTAGGGCATGTTACTAATGGCGCTTAGCGTATATTCAATTAAGCGGCTGTGCTGTTGATATATGTTGCTGTTAGCGTAATACATAAGCTCTTTTGCAATATCCATTGGCTGTGTAGCTAGAGGGTAACTATGAACACGTGCCAACTTTTCAACTAGGTCAATACTGTAGGTATTAGTAGCAATATCACCACAAATATAATGAAATGCAGCTCGCCTGTTGGCTTCATCAAGCCAAATAGGCTTAGGGCAAACGTTATATTGACTAAGCTCTGTTTGGGCTTGTAGCCCTATTTTAGGCCAATGTGATTTATAGCATTTTAATAAATAGTTTTGCTGTGCGGTTTTTATTAGGTAATTGTCGTTACTTAAACCATTGACTAACTTAGTGGTTTGTAGCACCTGCTGCGGCGCCACAAGCTCACTGCATAAGGCTGCGATATTTGGGTTACGGTGCATACGTTATAGTTGCGCTAATGGCTTAGCTTGGCTTTGCTCGTACTCTTCGTACCAGGTTTTAAACCCCCACGCGGCCATAATAGTGTAAAAAACAAATAGCGCGAGTGTTGGGTAATAGCCTTTTTCGTAATATAAATACATAGAGGCTGCATCAATAACAATCCAATATAGCCAGTTTTCGAGTACTTTTTTGGCAACTAAATACGTGGTTACCACCGCAAAACAGGTTGTAAAGCTATCAAGGTAGGCAAAATCGGCATGGGTGTAGTTTTGCATTACATAGCCAATAATAATGGCCGCTAAGCTTGTAGCGCCTATAAGGATGGCGTGGCGCTGTGAAGACCACGAGGTAATACTAATATTATCAGCTTTGCCTTTGCGCCAGACCATCCAGCCAAATACAGCCATGTACATGTAATAAAAATTGAGTAACGACTCCATAAGCAGCGCGCCATTCCAGTACATTATGGTGTAAATAAGCGTGCTAAAAAAAGCGGCAGGCCAGCACCATAGGCTTTCTTTTATTGCCAGTAATAAGTAAGCAATAGACAACCCTACCGCAATATATTCCCAATGCGACATTGCTGTAAAACCACTTAAGGTTTGTGTTAAAAAATCCATGTGTGAGGTTACCGTTTTTTAATACACGTTAAATAAAGGCGATTACGCTGGAGACAAATCGCCAGATAAAAACTTACAAACAAAAATAGCCTTACCAAACTCTTCGTACGAACGTTTAATTTCGGTATTTAGCACTTGCATTACTAAATCGTAATCGCCAAAAATTTGCGTAGAAAGCGTATTGGTGATCACTTTTAAGTTATCGTATTCGTTTAAGCGGTCAATAAAACCTTTAATAAACGGAATGTAATCTTGATGGAGTGGGTATTTACTGATCTCTACTGATAATTTCATTTTAAACTCTACTTTTAATTATTTGATTTCAACAAACCATTCTATGCCAGTTCAATACAGTGTAAAATTAGTCTCACACTCAATTAGCTGAGCTTATTATGGCACGCAGAATAACCTATACATTTAAAAATCAACCGCGCGAAATTAACTTCGCAAAAGACAAATACCACGACATGTATCATGCTATTGCCGCTGCCGAAGGTATTGATTTAACTAACTACTTAAATATGGTACGCCAAATAGAAATGACCTCAAAAGGCTCTTCTGCTGTACGTAATTTTCGTGACCAAGAATTTGCCCGCATGGGCTTTAGTGATATTTACTTTATAAAAGAGTAAATATCACTTACTAACTATCGCTGATATTCGTAGCTAACCCGCGGTGTAATATTACACAGCAGTTCATATGGGATTGTATCAGCGCAGTGGGCTATTTCTTCAACTGGCAGCTCTGGCCCCCACATGGTAACGCTATCACCTACTTTAACATTGTGCTCGTTTGCGCCTATATCAATACTTATCATATCCATAGATACACTGCCTACAATACCGTAGCGCTGCCCAGCAATCATCACCGGTGTGCCTTGTTTAGCATGGCGTGGATAGCCATCTCCATACCCCATAGCAACTACAGCAAGTTGTGTTGGTTTATCACTTTGCCAACGGCCGCCATAGCCTACTCGCTCGTGTGCGGCAACCTCACGCACAGCAATGACTTTTGTGGTTAATCGCATAACCGGCTTTAAATTGTGCTGTTGCCCTGTGCAATTGGCCATGGGTGATACCCCATACAGCATAAGCCCTGGGCGTACCCAATCACCGTGCCCTGCTGGCCACGCTATAATGCCTGCTGAGTTTGATAAACAATGTGCTTGGTCTATTTCCTTCACAAGCGTATCAAACAAGCTAATTTGCTGAGCTGTTTTAGTATTGTTTGTATCATCAGCACACGAAAAATGGGTCATCAAATTAATGGTGCTTTTGGCATTGGGTGTACGCTGCAAGCGCGCATAAAACTCTTGAAACTGCTCAGGGGCTATGCCTAAACGGTGCATACCGGTGTTTATTTTAAGCCAACACGTAATAGGTGCATCAAGCTTTGCATTTTCAATCGCCGCAAGCTGGTTTTCGTCGTGCACAATAGTTTGAAAATTATTAGCCAATAAAATAGGTAAGTCGGCTTTATTAAAAAACCCTTCAAGCAGCACTATTGGCTTTGTTAAACCACCTGCGCGCAATGCCAGAGCTTCATCAATTCGGGCAACAGCAAAAGCATCAGCATTACTTAAGTGCTGGGCAATTTTTACCAAACCATGGCCATATGCATTGGCTTTTAACACCGCCATTATTTTGCTTTTAGGGGCAAAACGTTTTACCTGCGATACATTATGCGCAAGTGCCGTTAAATTTATTTCAGCTGTGGCTAGTCTCATTAGTATTCATCATCAACTGCTGGCCCCGCGTAATTATCAAAGCGAGAAAACTGACCTTGGAAGGTTAAGCGCACTTTACCAATTGGACCGTTACGCTGTTTACCTATAATAATCTCGGCGATGCCTTTTTCTGTGCTGTCTTCGTTATATACCTCATCGCGGTATATAAACATGATTAAATCGGCATCTTGTTCTATTGAGCCCGACTCACGTAAATCTGAGTTAATTGGGCGCTTGTCGGCACGCTGCTCTAGCGTACGGTTTAGCTGCGAAAGCGCAATAACCGGGCACTGTAATTCTTTGGCAAGCGCCTTTAATGAACGCGATATTTCGGCAATCTCTAAGGTACGGTTGTCAGATAGGCTAGGTACGCGCATTAACTGCAGGTAATCGACCATGATCATACTAATGCCACCGTGGTCGCGCGCTATACGCCTTGCACGAGAGCGCACATCGGTAGGAGTAAGGCCCGATGCATCATCAACATACATTTTGCCTTTTTCCATCAACAAACCCATGGTTGATGAAAGGCGTGCCCAATCATCATCATCTAACTGGCCGGTACGTACCTTGGTTTGGTTAATACGACCCAATGAAGCCAGCATCCTCATCATAATTTGCTCTGAGGGCATCTCTAGTGAGTAAATAAGCACAGGCTTGTCTTGTGTCATTGCCGCGTGCTCTGCAAGGTTCATTGCAAAGGTGGTTTTACCCATTGATGGACGTGCTGCAACAATAATTAAATCAGAAGGCTGCATACCTGCTGTCATTTTATCTAAATCAGCATAACCGGTACTTACCCCTGTAACACCATCTTGTGGCGATTGGTAAAGCTCTTCAATTTTATCGACTGTTTTTTCAAGAATGTTATGAATGCTTTGCGGGCCCTCGGTACTCTTTGAACGCTGCTCTGCAATTTTAAACACTTTACTCTCAGCAAAGTCTAATAAGTCGTGGCTGGTACGCCCTTCTGTATTAAAACCGGCTTCGGCTATTTCGTTGGCAACCCCTATCATTTCGCGAACTACCGCGCGTTCACGCACTATATTGGCATATGCATCAATATTGGCGGCGCTGGGCGTGTTTTTAGCTATTTCGGCTAAATATGCAAACCCACCAATACTCGACAGCTGATTATTTTTCTCAAGGCTTTCAGAGATAGTGATTAAATCTATCGGGTCCCCTACTTCAGCAAGCGCAGTCATGGCTTCAAAAATAAGCTTGTGGGTGCGGGTATAAAAGTCCTGTGCAACAACCAGCTCTGCTACGCGGTCATACGCTTGATTATCAAGCATTAAACCACCTAAAACAGATTGCTCAGCTTCTATTGAATGGGGAGGGACTTTAAGGGTATCGACTTGCTTATCTGGTTTTGCCATAACTTCACAGTACTAAAATTGAATGGCTCTATTCTATCGACTTGGCAGGGCTGTGCAAATAGCAAAGCAGGAAATCTTTTCCTGCTTTTTGTAATCATCGGCGGTATTAAGCGTTATTTGGTACGCAGCGTAATGCGCCCGCTTATAGTATTCATTTCAACGCTCGCACTGCCACCTTTTACGCTAAACTCTAAATCGCTTGCCGGGCCGTATTTAGCTTTAGTCACTTTATCGCTGGTAATTTTATTAATAATTTTACCATTTGCGTGTGCTTTAATTTCAAACTGGGCAGATACGTTTTGCGGAAAATAAAAATCAGCATCACCACTTACCGATTCATAACGTACATCAGCCCCTTTTAAGAGCTCTTTAATCTGTATTTCAGCCTCGCCGTTTACAGTGTTGATACGTAAGTTTTTAATGCTCGATAATGTAAAACCGATATCGCCATTTACGTTTTCTAATCGCACATCGTTTGCGGTTGTGCTTGATTTAATATCGCCATTTACCGCACTAAAACGTAACTCCCCGCTTGATTGCTTATCGTTTATTTCACCGTTAACGGTTTCAAATTGAATATTACCACTTAAGTTTTGTGCGTTAACATCACCGTTTACTGTGGTTAGTTCAATACTGCCTGTGATGTCCTCTACCGTGATCTCACCGTTCACTACATCTACTTCGGCGCCGTTTTCAAGTGTTTTTGCTGTCACTGATGCGTTCACACCGGCAAATTCTAAACTACTTGTTTTTGGCATAAATACAGTTAATTTAGAGCCATCGCCAGTGTTACCCCAGCCTATATTGCGTGGCATTTTTACTATAAACTCAGTTTTATCGCCTCTGGTTGTTAGCTCAAACCCTTCAGCCTTGTCATCAAGCTCGCCAGAAACTTTAAATTCATTTTTATCCCAACCGGTTATATTTACATCGCCGCGCTGGTTTTCAATAAAAATAGTGCCGCCACTTGGCACCTCTATTTGCTTATCTATTTTTTCACCCGCTAAAACACTCAGTGGTAATAGGCTCAGCCCTAATAAAATTGCTTTCATGTTATTCCCCTATATTTGCTGCCAACGCGGTGCATGCACCTTGTTAATTAAGTCGAGTTGTTGCTGATAAACCTGTGCCAACATAGTCAGTAACGCCTGATTTTGTGGCTCGTTTTCAAGTGCTTGCTTAATTGCCTGCTCTGCTTCTTCAAGCTCTTGTAGTTGTGCTTGCCAGTTATTGGTCAGTGCATCTTGATTTTTGTACTGCACTAATAAACTTTGCTTTTGCGCTTTAAAATAATCACTCATAGCCACTACTTGACTTGGCTCGTCATTGCTCATAAATATATTTATTGCTAATAACGCCGCGGCACTGCACGCAGCAATAGCGCTTAATTTGGGCCATAATGGCGCTTTAGCAGCACGTGGCTTAGCTGTAACTATGGCATGCTCTACCCCCGCCCAAAGCGATTTGTTGGGTGTTATATCTTTATTTAAGTTATTTAAAGACTCGTTTAAGTAGTCATCAAAATTTTGTTTACTCATACTCGTACCACTTTTGTAATAACTGCCTTGCACGATGGTATTGCGACTTACTCGACCCCACTGCCATTCCCAATTGCTGGGCTATTTCTTCGTGGCGATAGCCCTCTATAGCGTATAAAACAAACACTATGCGGGCGCGCTCTGGTAAACGAACAATTAATTTATCGAGCCCATTGAGGCCCCTACAGCTTTGCACGCTTTGCTCATCCATACCGCTTTGCTCAATGCTCACTACTTTGTTTAACCAGCTTTTATGTTTGCGTACATAACTAATAGCAATATTGCTTGCGACGCTATAAAGCCAAGTAGAGAACTGTGAACGCCCATCAAACTGCGCTATTTTGTGCCACACCTGCACAAACACCTCTTGGGCGGCATCTTCAGCGTGCGCTTCATCGGCTAGTAAGCGCAAACATAAACCGTAAACACGCTTTATATGCAGCTCATAGAGCGCTTTGTATGCACTTTGCTCGCCCGACTTAACTTGCTCAATTAATGCAGCTTCGCACATGGGCGCGTTTTCGGGTTTAACATGTAACATCCGTGATGTCGCCTTTTAATTATTTTTATGCTTTTAGTTTATTGATAAGTAAGACGCAAAGACAGGCAAGAAAGGTTTAAACTAATAATAAAAATAGTTTAATAATTTTATATAGAGGGATTATGTGGGTATTAAAGAGGAGTTTTAGATACAAAAAAGCCGCGCTAAAAGCACGGCTTTTTGGGCTTAATTAAAAATTAAGCTTCAGCAATAACGATTACTTTAATAGTAGCTGTTACGTCTGAGTGTACTGCGATTGCAACGTCAAATTCGCCAGTTTCACGGATAGTACCGTGAGGTAAACGAACTTCTGATTTAGCAACTTCAACACCAACAGCTGAGATAGCGTCAGCGATGTCACGAGTACCGATTGAACCGAATAGCTTACCTTCGTCACCAGCTTTAGATACTAAAGTAACTTCTGCTAATGCTTCTAGTTTGTCAGCGCGTGCTTGTGCTGCAGTTAACTGTTCAGCGATTTTCGCTTCTAAGTCTGCGCGACGAGCATCAAACGTTTCAATGTTTGCTTTAGTTGCAGGAACTGCCTTACCTTGCGGGAAAAGGAAGTTACGTGCGAAGCCAGATTTAACAACAACCTGGTCACCTAGGCCACCTAGGTTAGCGATCTTATCTAGTAGAATAACTTGCATGTTTCTACACCTTTTAAAAACTGTTAATCCGCTGCTTACTTATGTAAGTCAGTGTATGGAAGAAGGGCTAAGTAGCGAGCACGCTTAATAGCTGTTGCTAGCTGGCGCTGGTATTTAGCGCTAGTACCTGTAATACGGCTAGGTACGATTTTGCCACTTTCTGTAACATAGTTTCTAAGAGTAGCTAGATCTTTGTAATCGATTTGTTGTACGCCTTCCGCTTTAAAGCGGCAGAACTTACGACGTCTGAAATAACGTGCCATGAGATTAATTCCTCAAATAATTCTTTCTATATGCTGAGCATGCAAAACCAATTGGCTAAGGCCGTTACGACCTTCGTGGCGATTTAAAAAACCACTCACTTGCAATGCCTGCCCAACGTGCAAATGTTGAGTCTGTTGTTGCATTTGCTTACCACTGGCAACAACCTGAAGCCTAACGTAACTATTACGGTTAAGATCTGCTTCGGTTTGCATCGATTTATGTTCTACAACAAAAATACAATGCGGTATGCCTGCAGGGCTTTGGCTAAACTTGGGTGTTTTACAAACAACCCCCGATATAACCAGCTGATTCATATATGGGCTAACCATTACACTTACTGCTGACTACATGCCATGCTAGGACTCAAAACAATTAAGCAGCTGGTGCTTCTTTCTTCTCTTCTCTTGCAAGAGGAGACGCTTCAGTTACTGCATTTTTAGTACGCATAACTAAGTTACGAAGCACTGCATCGTTGTAGCGGAAAGTAGTTTCTAGCTCGCTGATTACTTCAGTAGGTGCTTCAACGTTCATAAGAACATAATGAGCTTTGTGAAGCTTGTTGATTGGGTAAGCCAGTTGACGACGGCCCCAGTCTTCAAGACGGTGGATAGTACCACCC
>Ga0209452_1000151_pt1 | contig 21114 bp, 11 predicted proteins | sample WorMetimpBELIZE1_FD_187388 | JGI IMG/M metagenome (GOLD analysis project Ga0209452, IMG submission 187388) | Marine gutless worms symbiont microbial communities from Max Planck institute for Marine Microbiology, Germany - Olavius imperfectus... | ecosystem: Host-associated > Annelida > Digestive... | reverse complement strand
AGGGTAATACTTTTGGGTTTGAGGTAATGGTAAGTTTTGATACAGCCACTGGCGGTCATTCTTGTAAAGCCACATATAACAACTAAATGACCGTTTTAATTCGTTTCGCGTAATTTGAGGATTGGTCTCAATAGCTCGCAACAGAGCATTACGGTTTTTCACTCTTCGTTTTGCCATGACCATATGATGACGCCAATCAGATAAACCTTGGTGGCTTTGAATGAGTTGCTCAATGGTGCCAACTGATACATCATGATGTTTTGCAATATCGGCTCTATGCCATCCAACAAATGCTTTTCGCCAAACATCTCGCTCTATATCATCGGTTAACTTCCATCGACGTCGATCAATTTCGTAATTATTACGAAGTGCGAGTTGTTTTACGTAGCCAACTGATACTCCTAAGCTAGCGCTTATCTTTCTCAGGCTGCTGCCATCATCAAGAAGCTTAAATACATTACTTTCCAATGCTGAGTCTTGCTGCTTTAAAGGCTCATAAGCGGTTTTGGGTGCTTTACTCAAAGCAAAAAAATCTTCGGGTGATTTTGCGAGATAAGCCATTAGCAAAACGTGTTTTAAATAATGGACTGGGCGTCGCTCATGAATGATATCCGCCACATAATTAAAGTTACACAACTCAAGAGGTATCAGTTCTTCAGTAGCTTCAAATAGCTCTTTCCAATAGTTAAACAATTCATCTACCAAAAAACGCATTCTTATGTGCCCACATTTGGTTAAAAAGCCTTTTATCGTCAACCACTCGGTATACAAATCAATCACGCTACGAGGCAGTTTGTCATCCTGAAGTAAACGGTATAATTTAGTAACAAAGATTGATAGGCGGACTGCTTTATCATTTGGTTCCAATAAGATTGGTTCACCGCCTTCTGGCAAACAGTAGTGTCTATTAATACCTCCTTCCCCTGAATTTAGATAAAGTAATGGTTCTCCATGCTCAGGGCAGTGGCTTACAGCGTATAGTTGATGTTCGATTCGCCAAGGTAATGTACCTAACTTGTCAAAAGACTCTTCGATACACTTTGTGCAATATCGGTGTTGTTTGGCTAATCGCAGCGATGATTGAGCTTGCAATGAATAACTCGTAATCAACTGTCCCTTTGGTGATAAGAGTACTTTCTTTAGCTTAGAAGCTTGGTTTGACAATGAAAACGCGTAGAGAGGATAACCAGTCGCATGATTGAGCAAGTACACAGGCTCTACTTTGAAGAATTGCGCTATTGCCTTGATATTATTGGGTAAAACGGAATGAAGCCGCACGTGTGTGCGGCCAAATATATCTAAATTTGTCTGTTTCCAGCTCCGATTACCGCTGGCAACATGGTAATTAGTGATCAATCCATAAATTGACTCACCTTTCATATAATGCGAATAACTGAAGCTAGGCATAACATCAAGCTGCCATTGTGTTACCGAGCATTTCATCTAAAAAATGCCAAATGACAGCTATTGCAACAGGGTGAAGCGGCAAACCAGTAGAATACTGGTCATAGACACGCGCCCCCTTGAATGCAGGGCATTTTAATCCCTGCTTTAGCTCCTTTATCGTATGTAAATAAACTCGTAACTCATCTGCACCATAAAAGTCGATAACATCTCTATAAAATGCTCTTATCGAGGCTCTAGCAACATCAAGCTCAATATCGTCTTGCCTTATCCCCAAATAATATTGAACCCTTGAAGCGAGTTGCTGCTGCGATATACTTAACCGCCCATAAGCTATTTCTAAACAAAGTGACTCAACAGCAGGCATGCTCGGCGATGTAAGTATCATATCGCGATCAAACTCACTTCCGCATTTCATACAATGCCCATCTGGTGGTGGGATTGGCTGCTGTTTCAATTGGCCTATCTCATTTCCACATGAATTACACTTTGAGACCAACACACACTTGTGCTTCGAACAGTGTTTCACGCCGGGAACTTGGTGATCACGATGGTAATAAGGGATACCAAAGCTTTCGATATCCTCCTTTACACACTCAGAGCACCAACGCCAAGGTTGTGCCAGCTCACTACCTTTTATGTTAAAAGTAACGTTCTTTGAAAGACTGCGGTGATGTTCAAGCTCATCTTGAGAAATGGATGAATTGAGCATATTGAAGCATGTATGCTTAGCGTGAACATCACTAGGAGCCAGTTTTAACACTTCTATCAGCTTTTCAAAATCCCGACTAATGAATACGCCCGGAAGATGTCGATAATGTGTTAATTGCCATTCCTGACGCATAGCACTAAAGTCCCTAAAGCTACTCATGACATATGAACGACCAACTAAACCAAATAAATCTTCGCCGGGAAGTAGTTTTTGTAACTGCTCCATTAAGAATTCTCCCGGATAACACTAGGTTTTGGACCTGAGCCTGATTTCAATAACGTTTTCGCTCCAATTTTTGCAGCAAGCTTTGCATCCATTACAGGTACTTTTGACCGTTTTGATTTAACTTTTACCTTACGCACTTTTTCTAACTCATTTTCGACTTTTGCGTACGCTTCCTTGTCCGTGTCTGATATCGTTTGCTCCCTCTTGTCCTTATCCCGATTTTTTAACTCAGACTCAGATTCCGCCAACTGCTCAGAGACCTCTTTATTAATCTCAACTAAATCGGCTAAGGGCGCTAAGTCTTCATATAAGTGGTACTTTTCATTTTTAAGAGCCTTTAAAGGCTTTTGAAGCGCCGAAAACTGCTGACGGAATACGTGAGATAAAGCCTTTATCGTCACGCCTTGCTGACCTTTGTCAAACTTAGACATATGAGTCAATGTTGCTCGCATTAAACTAATCGCGATAGCAGGGATACCTCGTATGAGGGTATGCAGGTGACGCTTTAAGTGATCTTCAGGATCATGTTTTCCATCCAACAATTGACTTAGATTTATTTGGTTGAAGAATCTGTTCCAAAAGTCACCTTCGACATCTGCCCCTAACAGTAAAAGACTCCCATCAATTAGGGTTCGGCGGCTAATAGTTACGTCTTTACCAAATAGCTTTAACGTCGATAACGTGCCAATAAAAAAGAGCGGTACGCCTATGCGGTTAAAGATCTCCTCGATGAATTTAATTGAAGTTTTCTCATTGCTAATTAAGACTTTGTTGTCATTATCAGCAGCAACATTTGGCGCAATATTCTGTGCCTCATCAATAACTAATATGCCAACATTGTGTTTAAGCATTAATTTACGAACTAAACGAATAAGATCATCAACAGAATCGCCATTTTTCACATCACGTGTTAAATATGGAATTTTAGTAGCGACTTGGATAGCTTCTATCACGGTCTTTAGAAATGCTTTTTGCCCTTTACGATTATGAATTTGCACATAGAGGTAAGGGATTTGATGCTCCTCAATTTCTATTTCATTACCATCAGGGTCGATGTAGGTTGAATGATAAAGCACTTGCGGTATTAGCTTTAATATACGAACCATCAAGGAAGTTTTTCCGGCACCGCTTAGGCCCGCAAGCAAAAAGCTTCCGTTTGCTCTTAGCATAGAGTCGATGTCCTGACCCGTAATCGCTTTCAGATGAAACGCCTCCTGCTGATTTTTTCCATCTTGATGAACAGCCGTTATCATTTGGTTCTTAAATGCCGCATCAGCAGGGTTTCTATTTTTGTACCCCGCCTCAATCATTCGACGCAGCTTCTCATACAAAGCGTAAACTTCATCACGAGCAATATAACATTCAGCCAAGTTATCTATGGCGCTTCGGATATAATAATTGTGGTATTGAACAGGAACATCGTTTAACGTTCCCAGTTGCGTAACACCGTCATCGCATGCCTTTTCAACTTCTTCCTGTAACATTGGGTATCCTAACCCTTCAATTAAAGGGTTGCCTTTGCAGCTAGGGTTTGGATGTGAAATATATGTAATATTTGTCATGTGAATTCTCCTATACTGCGACATTTTTACGTTTGTATGTTGGGTCTAAAAGCTCCTCCCCACCTACCACATGGGGATCTGGTGTTTCAGTGAAATTGGCTGCATCTTCCATCGCTATTAACAAATGTTGATATTGAATTTGTTTTTCCATATCACCATGCGCTTTCTTTCTGTCTCTTACCGTTTTATCAGGGCTAACCGCTTGAGATTTTTTAAGCATGCGAAGCTCATCTTTAATAGCATTGTCCATTTCTTCTAGAGACATATTAAGAAGAACACGCTCACTAAAACGCTGTTCATCGAGGAGAGCCAGAAGGTGTTTCACTTGTTCTTGGTGAGCTAAAACCTGCGCCCATAGTCGATTTTTGTATTTGCAGCTTCTTTCAGTGATCTCCATTTGCATCACTTTATTTTTGTCCTCAGGATGACGACACCAGATATGATTGGAATTAACATCCGTGTATCGTATCTCTGTTTCAAATCGACCGTCATTCTTAGCTTTATCAAGCCATTTAAGCTCCATTACTTCAGGGCTATTGTAAAATACTCCTCTGAACCTAACGCCTTTGTCAGTGACCATAGCGTGTTCCTTTTTCATTAACGCATACAAGAGCGTATCTTTAGACTTTTTAATGGGTGGAAAAATGGACTGTTTAAGACCCCAATTCCAAATATCACGAGGTGTTAAGCCAACCTCATCACGACACATTTCAAAATTGTGATTATCAATTCTCGATGCAGTGTTATTACGATGAATAATTTCTTTGATCAGACGCCGCATAAACTGATCATAGGTGTATACAGCACCTCTAGAAGCGTGAGCATTTTCCTTTTTAGGAGCCTTGTAAACCTTACCTTCATGCTGAGGTATCGCTTTTCCTTGAACAGTATCAAAAGCTTTTTCAACGGTTCCTTTACAATCACCGCGATGATAAGCGTTAAAATTCGCTGCTTTGATACCGATCTTACCTTTAAGCAAAGAAGTAATAGCGCTATGACCATTTTCTGTGCCTCTATCTAAAGTTAGTTCTTTACAAATATCTGCGCAGGGCCAATCTTTATGCGTGATTTCAATCCCAAATTGTCTGCAAAATTCAACTTTGTCAGTAAACGCATTAAATAGCGCTTGTGACTCGGCGTGCCAATCTGGCCCATGAAAACAAACATGAACACCAACAATCATTGAGCTAACAACATCAATTACAAAGTAAATTGTTGGTCTTCCAATACTCAGTTGCTCATCATTTGAATATTCGTAACGTATGTAGACATCAGCAGTTGTGCTATCGATTTCATAACGACTTAGTGGACCGCGTAAGCCATGAGCTGCTAACCCCGGTTTGCCAGCGTGATCTTTGTCATACAATATGCTGCCAGTTCGTCTACGAATAAACTCCAATGTACCAATGCATTTTTTAAGATAGCGCTTGAAAGCTCTCGGACTAATTAAACGGACCCGCGGCAATACAGCATAAAACTCTTCAGCAATATCATCGTCTTCAGCACCTTCAGGTCTAACAGCGACCACGCAGTATTCTTTACAGTAATCTTCATATAAATCCTGCAAGTTAACTTCTTGTAGATCTTTAAGTTTTTTAGAGAACTCGTAAATATTGTGTTTATCTTCAACTGTTATATATCGGAAGGGTTTACCATATATAGTGTCTATGCCGGGCTTAGATTTAAGGCAAGTACTGCCATCTTTGTTGTAAATCGGCTTTTCGGGACCAACGTATTTTTTACCTAATTCTTCATAGTGAGGTAACAACGCATTCGGCACACTACCGTATCGGAAGTATCGATTAATTGACGCTTGAACCCACTTTCTGCTGCGTCCCGACTCTTTAATTAAGCGAGCTAAGATGCCACTAGGCTCACCATAAAAATATTGATCCAACTGATATGGGTCTTCCACTAAGCTAGAAATTGCCAAATAAGCCGCATCACGTCTTTTTATCCAACTTGGCTTAAGTTCTGAATCATCAGCCATCAATAGATCCGAGTGATCATGCTCTTCCAGTTTTAATTCTTTTGAGGCCAACTTTTCCTGAACCCAAGCAAATGATTGAGCTTTAGGACGTTTAGGTGGATCGCACAACATATCTACAATAGCAACTTGAGCATGCTCTTGGCTCACGTCAACAATCAAAAACTCGGCTGGATTTTTATTCGTGCTTACTAATTTCTGATTAAGCTGCATACTTCACCTCCACTGGGTTAGCGATTAGAGGTCGAAACAATTCAATTTCCTGAAACAGATCAATCTTCAAATCTTTAAAATACGCTGCTTTTTGAAATAACGCTTGAGCGTGGAACAGATCCATATTTAGCTCATCGGACACCTTTTCAAGAATTGTTCTCAACGTATAAACCGCGTACTTGTCGTCATATTGGCGAAACGTTTTAATGAATAGTCGATAAAATTCCTCGCTGACATCCAGTAACTCTGGGTACTCAAAACATTCTTTTAAGTACTCCAAGTTGTAGATATAAATTGGTGAGTAACACTGCTCGGTCATTAATACCCATTCAATCTCTTCTCTTTGCCAGTACTCTCGTTCAAGCTTTAACTTATCCCAAGTTCGTTTTGCGGTTCGGGGGTTAGCTAAATAATCTAGAGATTGTTGATACTTAAACGAGTAAACAACAACTTTTTCTTCATCGTTTGGTAAGCGGAACGTTACCACCAAATCAGATGTCATGGTTTTAGCTGGGACAATACCGTCATTTTCAAAACGCTCTTTGTAAGCACCGGGATGCTTAATATTAAGCTCTGATGCCAAGTCTAGAGTTTCATTGAGCGGCAATGGAAACTGCTCTTTGATATCGATAACATTTGGCATAGCCTCAAGTAGAACAAATAGCTGTCTTTCACCACGGCTGTATAAGTGGATGGTTCGGTCATTAAAACGATTTAAGATCTCCTGACCCTGACCATAAGTGTGAGACTGTCGAATTGTGTTCCAAGGCTTATATCCGTACTTTTCGACGTCATTGTGATATGCAATGATTTTATTCAACTCTTTTTGAGTGATTTCAGGCTGTTTTACAGTTTTCATGATTAACTCCTATAAATTTCTTAAACTATAAATTCATAGCAGCTCATTTTTTATACAGCAAATTGCAATACTTCTTACAATTCAATACGTTATTTATTAATTATTCCACCTCCTTATAAAGGAGTTGATTGAAAGACAATTCATTAGATATCAGTCAATTAAAAATACTTATTATACAAATATGTATAACTAACTAACGATTTCCAACAAACACGTCAAAAATTGACACTTTCTTAATTTTCATCAAGTTAAGAAATTTCAATTTTTTTGCAAAAATTTCGTTATTAACTGTGTTTTGAGCTACAAAATGAGACCTCCAGCTACATTGGAGGTCTCCCCAATTTCCTTAATCAGTCGCCTAACAGGGCGAGGTCATCTAATAAAGGCATGCTTCCGTGCGACAGTCCTTGCAATTCCCCGCAAATCGCCATCATTTGATTAGTAATGCCGCCAATTTGCCCTTCGCGTTTCTTCCAGATCCGCTGCATCGCTGATTTTTCCTTATCCAGCTCCAAGCGCATTTGCTCTTGGTGATCGACTACTGCCTTAATACGCTGCACAAACTGCGTACTACAGATGTAGTCATAGAGCGCTTCCATTTGCTCATTTTTGCCTACGCTCACCGCTTTTTGGCGCTGAGCTTCGGTTAATACTGTTCTAAGCGCTTCTGATAACCCCTTAGCTAGCGCAGGTTTCACTAACCAAACACCGTCTTTCATAACCATTGGTTCTTCAATTCCCGCCGGGAACGCCGTAGAAACCAATACCGCAATATCTCCAGATACTTCTTGCATGTCGGCCTTAAGCTTAGTGATCCAGCCATTTGACCAGTTCTCGGCACGTTTGGTCTCCCAAACGATCTTTCCACAAACCGTACCTGTTCTTAATCGAACCGTTTGAATGACGTCCGCACCACGAGTGCCTTTTCCAACAGGATCGATATCGTCTAACGGATACGCCTGAGCAAGTTCGTGCTCTAGTTCAAGCTCTAGCACTTCTCCCTGAAGTTGCTGCGATCCCTGTTCCAATTTGCGCTTTAGATCTTCATTAGCCTTTGACGCATCATCGATTTTCTTTCGAAGTTCAGCTTCTTTAAGCCTGAACTCATCACCAATGGACGCACGAAGCGACTCCTTTTCACTTTCAACGCGACGAGCTAACTCAAGCTCCATGTCTTTTTGCTTATCTTCAAGCTCAGTTTTAGCTTTGCGCAATGCAAGTTCTTGCTCACGGAATTTTGCTAATTGCTCTTCTTTAGATTTTAAGGACTCTTCCAAAGCATCATGTTCAAGCTTGACCGACTCTCGGATTTTGTCTTCCGCCTTTTTCTTCTCTTCAGTAATTCTTGCTTGAAATGATTTAGCACTGTCTTGGCTTTCAGCAAGTTGCTCTTGAAGCGTCTCAATCTGCTTCTTGAATGTTTTCGCAATAGACTTTTCGGCATCTTTAGCTGCTTGCTCTTGAAGGCTAACCAGCTCTTTACTGAGCAGTTGCTGATATTCATCTTCGTGTTTTTCAATCAGGTGCTTCGCAACAGCCTCTTTGATTGGGAATTCACTGTTACAGTGCGGACAAGCAATTTGGTCGTCGGCGTTAAGAATGATTTTTGAGTTCATGGCAAAATCTCACAATAGTTAAACACATGCCAACTATTACAATCTTGATGCCAAAAGTTATCTTGTTGTTTTATATAAATTTTACAAAAATAGACGGGCTACTTATGTATACTTAATTACATTTACGTAAATTAAACTACATATCCATAAAGAAAAGCCGAGGCAAATAAACCTCGGCTTTTGTTGACTGGGTGACTCTGACTATTCTAGTCGACTTTAATATAAGTCACTTCGAATGCTTTTACGGCTCGATGAGTTTGCAAGCGGGTAGATAAACTAAAAGCATCATTAGAGTCATATTGCTGAAATATATCTAATCCTCTATCGAGCGATATCTTCCAACCATGATCGGTAACAATATGCCGAGCATGTTGAGTTCCTGAGTTATCAAATGAATACGCAAACTTTATCCCAACCGAAAACATTGTACTTTGGATCTGTTCGAAAAAGTCTCGCTGAGCTTCACCTTTTGACTCATCTTCAACGGTTACTAGGCTAACGACAACTTCTTCACCTTCCTCTTTTAATTTCACTATCGTTTCAAGCAACTCCATTAGGTTTTTAGCTTGATAGAACATTCGAATATAAGGGTCGGTAATCGTGATGTGCTTAGCGCCTTTTAAATATGGCCCAAAAAGCTTGTCATAACTCACACCACGTTGATTTTCAGCATATGTTACGTGATGCTCTTTCAATTCAGAACAAGGCGCGGACACTGCCTGTGATGGCTGTTGCGCAGAACTGACACCTACTGGCTCAATATCAGGCTCTGGCATACCAATATCCGAAACTTCACCAACGGTCTGATTAAAATAATTCGGATATTGCAGTTCTTCTAGGGTTTGAACAGCCAATTCTTGTCCTGCTTTATTACTATATGCAAAGTTAACGTCTACATAAGTACTATCTATTCGGAACAGTTGATCTTTAACTCGTTTACGACCTTCCATTGCAAACTTAAGAATTTCTTCAATTTCTGCTTCTGTTGCTCCGCCTTGCGGGAACAATATTTTCATCAAACCGCTAAACGTTTTATGTATTGCATCCCTGTCACGGGTTGAAATTTGAGAAGAAAGCTTGAAATACTCTTGGTATCGATCTGAGTAATCTTGGTTTCTTAAATGGCGCAAAACCTCCGCCAAATAATCTACAACAAAGCCATATCCGCTAGAGAACATTTCACCACGGATAATGTCGACTTCCCAGCCCGGAATATAGAAATGAAGACGGTCTAAAAAGGCCGAGTCATAAAACTTTTCAGGTAAGGCATCAAATAAGTCAGAATGCTTTAACATGTAAGGTAAACTGTGCTCGGTATTCCCCACAAAAGCCATTGATGCATCTGCGCCTAAGGTTTCGACACCACGAGAAAACGACTTATTCGCCATATAGTTTTTCATGATATCAACGAGCGCTTTATCGACTCTCTTTTGCTTGCCTGCAAATTCATCAAAAGCGACTGTATCCCAATAACCAACTAAGCCTAATTTGCCGCTAGAGTTGTTTACAAATAACTTTGGTACAGTTACTTCACCACCAGATATCAAAATACCATGAGGCGAGAATTCAGAGTAGATATGTGATTTACCCGTACCTTTGGGGCCAAGTTCTATTAAGTTGTAGTTACGTTCACAAAAGGGGATCAAGCGAACTAGCTGAGTAAGTTTACTTCTTCGCCCAAAAAACTCTGGATTAAAACCAATACTTTGTACCAGTACGTCAATCCACTCATCTAAATCAAACTTATTTCTAGCACTGATGTAACCCTCGTAATCAAAATGAGACATTTGGATGGGCTTAATGGTACTTAAAATCCAAGGACTGGCATCTTTATCTTCAGTATGATCATATTCGATATCGGCGATAACCCAGACGCCGCCAACCAACAACTTCGGATGTTTTTTTACCGTACCAGAATCAATCAGAACCTTTTTAATGCCAAGATTCGAGAACTCCGTCTCATACACGTCTTTTTTGTCATTTAGTGATACGCTCACTTTATCAATTACTTTATGGCGACCTTTTTCACGAATGGTGGAGCGAATTAACCCAGCTTCATTACGATGCACATAATGCTTAGCTAAAATTTCTTTAACCGTTTGTATACCTGATTCTATGCTTGCCTCATCACTTGTTGCACAATACTGACCAAGTAAGTACTCAAGTACATAAGATGGAACAATAGCGTTACCTTTTACGGTTTTTACCAAGTCTTTTCTAACAACAAGACCTGCAAATTCATCACATATTTTTTGGTTAAGTTCATTCATTCTTTAGTCCCAAATTTAGTAGTTAAAGTCCCTTTCAACTTTATTATTCATCGTCTGCTATCTTAAAAATCGAAATCAGATGTAAAAGAGCGCTTAATGGTATAGCGTAACTGTTTGTATTCTTCCCATTGGTTTGTTCCAGCAACAGGCTCTTCTAACTTTAAGATAACTTCTTGATGGTTAGCCGAATCCGCTTCTTGGTTGAGTAAGAATCGTAACTTCATCTCACGTTCACGCGCATTTTCAGAAGTTAAATCTACGTCCACCGTATGGCTATCTGAAATCAGCTTGCCTGATTCGGTATATATACCTAAACGTAACTTTCTAGGTTGGATTTTGTCAGTCACTGCTTCAACTTGATACAGAGTAACCGATATCTGCCCACTCGTTATGACGCTATAGCCGCTGCGCAATACTTCAACCTCAACCATAGTGATATCGCTAGAGCGCTTTTTATTAATACTGATGATAGGGATAATGGTCTCTTGAAGTGAGGCTCCACCATGAACAAAACGACTGCCAGAGCCGCTTAGCCTCATCCGTTGAATTCCTTTTGGAATAACAGCATGAACATCACCAGTTAAGCCCAATTGCTCGGCAGTAAACGTTTTAAATGATCTCCCCGCGCTGAGATTTTTACCTAAAACAAAACGTCTATCGTTATAAACAATTTCGCCTTCAACATCCTTCGCTGAATAATCGCTATCATCCAACGCACTATTTTGATAAATAAAGCCGTGATCGGCGGTAATAACTAAGTTGTTAGCATTGGCATTGGCTAATTTCTTAATTAGCTTAATTAAATCATCGAAGGTTCTTTCAGTCGCTTCAAACGCTTCACCTTCCGATTGCATTTTGTCGCCAGCATGGTCAATTCGATTATGGTAAATGTATAAGATGTCATTTGCCTTCAACAGCTCTCTGCTGTTGATCTGATTCATCTCCAACAACTCTTTGGCCTGAATCGCACTTGCCCGTTCACCATGAATGGCCTTTAGCACCTTATCCCGGTTATCAGTACCTTGAGTTGATAATTCGCCCATAAATACGGTGCCTTTGCTATCTGCTAATCGTAGTGGGTACTCTTTTGACTGAGGTAACAACGAGGCCATCCCTAATTGTGTATAACTTGGTAAAGACGACAAGGCGTGATTTAGCTTTGCTTCATAACGATCTTCTTGCCTAATTCGACTTACCATTTCTTCGCCAGCTTCATACCTGAAAGCATCAGATATGATCACACAAACCTTTTTATTTTTGTTTAGGTAATTGGTCTCAACATATTTTTTAAAGAATCGGCTTTGTGGATCAACACCACTAACCTGCCATTTATTCATATCATTAACATGTTGTTGCCAACTATTAGTTAGTGGCTGTACATAGTTATTGATATATAAATTTTCAATTTGCTCCGTAAGCGAGTTAAGAAGCGAGTGTTGCGAAGACGCTTTTAGCGCATAAATGTATTTGCGATATAACTGATCTAACTTAAACCATTGCCGTGTGTAACTTTGAACCGCTTCAGAAGCCGATGACATATCAAGTTGAGTCGTGTCTAACAATGCAAAGAACTGGCTTGCTACATCAACTGCTTCGTACAATAACTCAAAATCTTTATACCAGTGACCTTGTCGTCGCTGACGACACCACAGCGCTACTTCGCCTTGCGATAAGGTTCTTTTAGCAACGCCGTTAACCAATTCGTGTATCACCTTTTTGTCAATGACCCTGAAGTAATCCAGATCCAGTACGTCCTTTAGAGAGCGATGCTGAAGGTCATCTTCAATTTTCATTGAGTTTGAACATTGCTCAGACAACCACTCAAACGTTTCTTGGTGAGTTCTACTGTCTTTCCATCGTTTAAAGAATACTAGAGCGTTATTAGTCATGTTTTGCAATTTAGCTGCATCAGAGTCCTGACTGACACCTTGCAAACCACTTGGTAGCTCAGCACAATAACAGTACTTAAACAGTTCAAATACAAAGTCCATTACTGATGGGCTATCACTCTGATAACCATAATGATTATTCACCTGCTCCCATAAAAAATGATGCAAGTTACAGCGCTCAATAAACTTATACGTTTTACCTTCAGCTTTTTCGGCAATCAAACGTTCAAGGGCAACGTCTAAGCGCACATCCCCTTTTTGCTTTGTGCCCGTTGCTATCGCCAACATTTTTAACCTAATGCGACTTAAAGTATCGTCACTTTCAATTACGTTTTTTAATGTTGATCTTCGTTCTTCAGCTTGTGAAGCGGCCTCTTTTGTCTTGCCTTCAGGCTCAAAAAAAGCAGCATGTTGCTGAACAATTTCAGCAAATTCACTCGGCAGCTCCAATTCATTTAACCAAATTGCGTTTTGATCTGTTTTAAATACTGTATTCGCAAGCTCTATGTCGTATAGCCAATTCTTAACAGGCTCTGGCTGATCGCCTTCTTTGTATACTAAGAATCTTGATTTGTAGTCATCACGCAACAAGGTGTGCTTAAGTGAAAACTCATTATTATCGATTTCAACTTTTTTAACGTCTTCAAGCTCAAGCGTTTCGAAGTCATTACGCAACTCTTGCTTGTCGTCGTACCAAAATACGATTCTGTGTTTTGTAAATAGTCGCGCTAAGGCGTTTGAGATTCTTGATGTCATGACATTACTTCCTCGTCTACCACTTCTTCATCTTGATCGTCTTCAGCAATTTCTAGATCTAGTACTTCTGTCATGAATACTCTGTTTTGCAATCTAATTTTTAGTGCTTGTCTGCGCTTTTCAAAAAACGCTTTAAACTCTGAAAAGCATAAGCTGTCATTTTCTTCTAACAAAATATTGTTCTTTGAAACATTCACTTCGGCAGAATCTATCCACTGTGCTAAAGGAAGCGCCCCTTTAGACATATTTTGAGAGTCATTTAGTAAATGTAAATTGGCTATGCTATTCCAGTGTTTCGTATCTGAATAAAAGTTTAATAATTCACTACTTTTTTTAAGAAATTCATGTTTATTCAAATTTCCCTTTTTAAATGAATCTTTTGGATGCAGATGGTCTATATGGAAAGTCTCAGTTGGATTCATCTCAGGAAAAAGCAGATGTAACAACGCTCTGCATTTACCTTCTCCATACTGTATATCCAATAAATTTTCGATGTATTCATCATCAAAGCGCAGATCTTTATTAGACCCTTTATACTTTTCAATAATGGCTTCTATTGGAAATATTGGTTGTGCAAGGTTTTTGTCTAAAACATCCCTCATTCCAGATAAAATTGTATCAGCTTGTCCACCAAACACACCTTTGAGCAGTACCATATAAAACCATTTACTAATAACGTTTCTCTGTTCAGCACATCTAGATAGATTATTAATATCTTTATACAAAGCTCCACCGCCAGCCTGCTTTTTGTAAAGGTAATAACAAACAGGTATAACGGCATTTTTTGATGTGAGGGATTGTGGGTTTATACCGAACCTACGAACTAGCTTTAAGGTTTCTTTTATGCACGCCTTAATTTGAGGCCATTGATTTTGTATTGCTTCAACTTGCTCAGCCTTAAAGTTCTTCACTTTAAATTTTACGTCGGAATTGGTTAGCATTAAGCAAGTTTTCAATATCCAGTCTCGGCCAACATAAAACCCCATATCAGAACTTTGATTGATAGATTTAGTGAGGCTATCAACTTCATGCCTAAAGTCACCATCCCAATTTGCTACTGCAATTGACATCAACAAGTCAGAAAAATCTAGCTTGGTGCCGCCGCTGTTTGTGCGAATAAACACATCCAGTACATGATCAATTTCTTGGCTTTGTTCATTAAAATAATGAATCAATTTTTGATGTCGAATTACTGAATAAAGTTTTAAAAGTGTTTTCTGAGCAAAATCATTACCATTAAGTTGATGCTTTTGAATATAAGGTAAAACAACATTCATCAAAACATCAGTAGGCTCCGCATAAAATTCTTCTCTAAGTATATTGTGCAAACAATACCAATGATGTTCTTTCGAAGAGGCTTGCTTGTCTGTTAAAAACTTAAAGTTATAAAACATCATGGACTCGTTATCATCCGATTTCACCTCTGATAACAAATCTAAATACAACTTCCTTGGTGGCAAAACTGCATCGTCTTGTGACGTCGGCCACCATACTCTGGGTTGTTTATATGCATAAGTGCTGCACAAGCCGATATATAAAGATGTGAGCCGTTGTTGACCATCTATCACAGCTTTAAAATCGTGTGACGTTGCATTTGTTGGTTTGTAGGGGTTTTCTTCATTAAAACGCTGACAAAAGCCACTAATAAACTCATAAAACTTATAGTCATTTTTGATTTGGCTATCTTTAACTTCCCACATCATAAAACTATTAATGGGATAACCACGAAGAATCGAATCAAACAGCAAACAAATCTGTTGGCTACTCCAAACAAACTTACGTTGAATTGCTGGCAACAAAAACTCGCGATTAATGCTATTAATCGCGTCTTGAATACTTATTGCCTTTTCATAATCACCCGCCATAGCGTTCCTTACGATAACCCTGTGATTTTCTTCAGTGCTTTGCCAAATAATGGATAGTTATGTTTGACGCCATCATCTAAATCAATTTCCTTCTTTTCACCTGCAAGTGGATATAAAATGTCATGCTCGTAGTCATTAATTTCTTCAAGCACTTTGTTTATCTTGCTAATGGCTTTAATAGCATTCGTTTTATCTTTTTGACTCGCAGAAGCACTGATTTCAACTTGTTCATAGCTTTCTTTACGTGCTTCAAGTTTGGTTCTAAATTCACGTAAATAATCGTTAAGCACAATACTTACCGTATCTGGCTGATAACGATGCATATAGATCAATGCATTAAACGAGCCTTTAGGACTAGAGAACATCCAATAAATCGGTCGTTTTTTGTAGCGTTTAACATGATCAGCATAGAAGTCTTTTACAAAGTATTTCTTAATGTCCTTACCAATTGCATCTTCGATAAATGCTAAATTTTCAGCAAAGTTTTCTTCGCCAAAGGTAACTTTTAAAAATTCTTTGAAACGCTCAGCAATATCGTCTTCAAACCAATCACCTTCAAAGTCAATGATTGGAATTACATTGTCTACATCAGGAATAAATAAAGGGTTAGTAACTCTATTCAAATAATCATTAAGAGTTTCATTTTGACTTCCTATGATCAATCCATCTTTGTTAACTGAATATCTTCCAAATATATTCCCTATCGCATACGAAATTAAGTCTAGAATATAGTCAGTAGAACTAGTTTTATTACCCTTCTCATTTTGATTTATGGTTAAAGTAATTTCTTTTTTTGGCACGACATAACTAATTTCATCTTGAAGCCCATATAAATCGATTAATATCTGATTATTTCGTTCTTCTAAAGAAGTCATCTCATTAAGTGTATCTGTATCGACAAGCATTGCTTCATTAATGCACTGCTCCAAAGAATTGCAAATTTTTGTATTCTTAATAAAAACCAGCTTGTTTTGTGCAAAATCAACAGAAAGCTCATTTGTATCATAATCTTGTTTTGATATTGAAATACAACGATTCGATATGTCTTGAAGTTCTTGAGAATCTAGTACTTCTTCCAAAATTGGAACTTTGGATAACTCTCCTATGTTGAAGTTTACGGTGGGAGACAAGTAACTCAATAATTGTGACGATACTTTGGAATTAAAAAAACCTATAAGTGACAGTAATTGTTGATGGTCTTCTGCGAATGCCATTGGCCCCTTACCTTCAAACATAGACAAGCCAGATGAATACCTCATTGCAAAATCGCCAGTAGAAATATCGTTCCAAGTCATGCCTTCTTTAAAATAAAACTTGGGATTTCTTACTACAGCATTTTCAAATGATTTTATTTCCTCACCGTTATTCTTCCAATTTATTACAATATCATTATTTCCGTACCACTTACGGTACTCCCCACCTTTATTAACTAAAAACCAAGTCTTTATAGACTTAAATTGAGGCGTTACCTTTGATTTGTCCAACTCTAAGCTAGAAGACGATACCTCAAACCAATTTCTAAGATACTTGTCATTATCTGCCGTAGTTACACCTTTTCTAGGTTGTGCAACTTCTATCAATGGCGTTCCGCTTAAAAAGCTCTGCCTTAACTGCTCACTTATCCAATATGTTATTGGCTTTCCCTCTATTACCGCAAACTCAGCAGGTGAAGTACTATAAAATGTCGGCGCATTCCTATGTTCAATCGCGTTTTTGAATTCTACCTGTTTATCTAGTTCTGAGCGTCCTTTGACTAATCTTAAATAACATCCCTTGTAGGTTGGATTATCACCGTTCTTTAATACAAATGCTGTAGTAGAAACTACTTCACCTGCGATACTGTCAAATGCTCGTGGACCAAGGTGAGCCATAGTAGTAATTGTTGAGTTCTTTAATAGCTTAAGCCTGAGTTTTTCGAATGAAGATAAGAACATCCAACTTTGCATGTTAATCATTGCAGAGTAGCCACTTTTTAATAAAAGCTCGTTTGTTCGCTCCATGAACATAGTAAATAGGTCAAACTTGCTATCAGGATAATTAGATTTCGCCCAATTATTCAATCTCCCATTCATTCCTTTGCTTGCTAAGTATGGAGGGTTTGCAACAGAGACATGATAAACTGAAGACAGATACTTAGCTTGTTTTAATATCTTCAATATGGATTCATGAGTATCCTTTAAGAAAAGGTCGACTAGTGCATTTTTAGATTCTAGGGTTTCTAACAATTTTGTTGGTTCTTTTAATGTAGGCTGAATTAAAGATCCAAAATTGTCAGCTTCTTCAAACTCTTTAAGCGTCGCTCGAACATCAGATGTGAATAAGTCATTGCCAGCAAATTCTATGTACTCTTCTAGCGCATCGTCATCAATAGATACTTTTTCTAATCGGCAAATATTAGGTTCTATTGGCTTGCGGAAAAATCGTCTTCTGTTATTACTGCCATCAAACGGATTACCTTTCATCGCCTTCATACTAAGGGCAAATGCTGCAAGCTCAGCAGCTCGCTCATCAATTTCGATGCCGTATAAGTTCTTAGTTAAAATTAACTCAGGAATATCAACTGGATCATAATTGGCATCGAGGTAAATTGCATAAAGCAAATCATAAGCATAGGTAAGCATATGCCCTGAACCCGCAGCGGGGTCGCATATTTTTAACTCTTCTGGGCTAGAGATTTTTAGAAAGTCCTCTTCTTCCTCAACTGGCTTTATGTAGTACTCCATTTGCTCAATCACTTTTGAGCTTGGATTATTCAACATCCATAAACGACCAAGCGAGTTTTCTACTAAGTACTTAACAATCCAATGTGGTGTAAATAACTGAGTGGCCGCAGGGATATTCTCTGGTGTAATCTTTTTGTTTTTCTTTAAACCCTCAAATACCTGATCTTTCTTTTCTGAAATATAGAATTGATATAGCCAGCCAATAGATTCAACGGACTCACAATTCTCAGGTGTCATTGCCTCTCGTGTGTAGGCAAGTATTGAATTACCTGATAACAAATCTTCAGGCATTAGTAACTCGGTGTAATCTTCGATACGCTCAAATAAATAGGGCATTAATCGGTGGTAATCATTACATACACCAACAATAATTAAGCGATAGGCTTCTGCCTGTCCGTCTCGGCTTGGAATAACCCCCGATAACAAACCTCGGATCTTGTCACTAGTCTTTGCATCAAAAACAGACTCATCCAAATGCCCAGCTTTCGCTTCTGCTAAAATTTCAGGTTGGAACTGGCCTGCAATTGGCGATACCACCATAATACGGTTGTATTGATTCGCATCCATAAATCTAAGTGCACAAAAACGGTTAAACCATGTATATGCCACTTGTTCAATTAGAAGTTTGTCATCCCCGAACTCTTTTTGTTTAGCTTCGAGTTCTTTTACCGCGTGAGGATATTCACGTCTTGCAGCACTGTCTTGTGCTAATACTAACCTTAATTTACTTTGTACTTGCTCAATCAGGTTTCTACGAGCGTATTGAGCAAACTTTTTTAATTTTGAAGTATCCATGAAAAACCTGTGTAATTTATTGCGCTTGTGATGAAATTCTTTTTAAAGGCCAATCAAATATTTTATTCCACTGCGCAACAGTCAGCACTGCGCAATCTTTTATGTATTTTCTTTTCCAACCTTGTCCTTCATTTTGAATATCACTCATCAAGCGATCTTTAAACCCCGTTAAAATCGCAGTTTGCACTTGTTGTTCGAATGCATCCAATCCCAAAAGCACAATATATTTAAAGGGCTTAACATCTCTTTCCATAAGATGCATATATGCGTATGAGTCTCTGGCTTTTGGTGTTAACTCTTGCTTTAAAACGCTATTATCGATTAGTCGCTTACAATATTTCTTTTGTTCTTTTTCTGTCGAGAGTACATTAGATGGATCTTTAATCTCAATTAATAGAATGTCCGTATCACGTTCTATAACTATATCTACAAACTTCATATGAACAGGCAGAGGCTGACCCTGAACATCCAGTTCTTGCCAAGTTAAGTTTTTGGGGAACTCGAACTCCAGATCGGCATTATGTTCAGCTTTAAATTTCACGGTCATAATGCTAAAGCCCTTTCAACATCAGCATCATAGATTTCAGCATATGCATCACTGATTGTTGATTGACTAATTAAACTGTAATCGTCAGAAGAGGTGCACGTTATTACATTAGTATCGGGGGTTTTGGTAAGTAAATGATAACGAATGCTATCCCCTAACCTTTTATCTTTATTTGCCAATAAATCGAACCACTTTAACAATGCATAGTCATGAGTAGCCAAGAAAACTTGCTTACCATTTCTAGATATTTCAAGCAATGACGCAACTATCATTTTCATCAACTTGGGATTTAGATTTGATTCAGGCTCATCCCAAAACATTGGGCTAAATGACGAATTATTAATTTTTCCATTCAATATAAGTTGTTGGATCATCCCTAATTTTCGATATCCTTCAGCAGTCATTGTTGTGGATGTTTCACTATCAGGTATTGTTCTGAACCAAAAGTTATCGGGGTTATCAGCATATTCTTCATATTTGCCAGAAACAAAGTAATGGTCTTTATTTTTATAGCGATACTGACCTTCCATATTTTCGCCAAGTTGTTTTAAAACAACTCCTAATCTTTGGTCTTTATTCAATAATTCTTTTTCAGGAATAGGCTCATTTCTTATAAAAGATAAACATAAATCTACAACTGACTCATCAAACAATTCTTTGATTTGTTTTTCATTTACAGCTCCGGATTCTAAAGCAGGTAAAAGTGTTAACACTTCTCTTGTCGGAATAAACACACCAGTTTCGACTTTAGCATCATTATGAATAGAGATATCAACATCAGTAGATTTGTTATTTTCAATCTTGAACTCACTAGCTGTTCCGAAAGCATCTTCAATAGCAACGCGGCATTTTTCACCTACCTTGCGATTGACCACCCCGCCAAGTCTTTTACTTCTTGGTTTAAATAATCCTAACAGAGAGGATTTTGATAGTTCAGCTAACTTTTTGTCTGATATGCCACTATGCTTTGCATCTACCAACTTACTCATTAAATATGCAACTTTTAACAATTGCGTCTTCCCGCAACTGTTTTCTGCGACAATGATATTGATCTGAGAGGAACATTCCAAAGTAATATTATGGAATGCCGAAAAGTTTTCTATGGATAGTTTGCTGATCATAATTGAATATGCTTCCCTGCTTTAATAGCTGCCAATAATGCTTTTTTGTATTCCTCAACATACCCATCTACATCATCTACTGTAGACAACCAAGGTTTGTTATACGTTACTCGGATTTGCTTCGCTGATACGCTCTGGATCTCAGGTTTCTCAGGCTCTTTTATACCCGGTACGACGTCAGATGTGCCGTCATTAGGTTCACTTCCTGTTCCATCATTAGTCTCACTTGGTTTAGAAGGTTCGTTTCTTGGTGGTATGGGCTGAGACCATGCCATCATTTTTTGCACTAACTGAGAATATGTTTGTTCTTCGAAGCTGCGAGCATCGTCTCGAATTTTAGCTATTGAGGGCTGCTGTTGTAGCTTATCTGCAATACGTTCAAATTCAGCTAATAATTGCTGCTGTTGACCACTATCCAAGTTTATAAATTCACTAAAGCCATTAAGTTGTGACTTCATCGAATCAATTTGCTCTAACGCTTGAGTTCTTTCTTCTTCAACCTTTTCGGTGATCTTATTTGCAAGTAGTTCAGAATCAGCTTTTAATTGCTGAATAGCACTTCCTTTGTAT
>Ga0209452_1000150_pt1 | contig 21234 bp, 21 predicted proteins | sample WorMetimpBELIZE1_FD_187388 | JGI IMG/M metagenome (GOLD analysis project Ga0209452, IMG submission 187388) | Marine gutless worms symbiont microbial communities from Max Planck institute for Marine Microbiology, Germany - Olavius imperfectus... | ecosystem: Host-associated > Annelida > Digestive... | reverse complement strand
ACCAACAACAAAAATAGAGAGAACGAAGAAAAGAAAATCGCCTGCTTTTTGTGTTTATTCTCACTGGCTGAAATGCTGATGAATCCGGATAGCGCGACTGAAAGCCAGCTCCACATAGTAATACCTCTATAAAACCGAAAGCTCAGTTTAGGCGCAGAGGCAAAGATGTCCAGATTAGCGCCGTAAAACTTGGATCTTGATTGTGCTATTTGACCGTATCCCGACATTCATTCGCCTGCCACACTTACCGTCACAAACCCCGTATAACAACAAAAACATCAATAATCATGTAGTTTTGACGTCAAATTAACGCCACACAGCCCCCAAACCGACAAAAGTGAGCGTTTTTGCAAACTCCATATAATCAACCAAACAACGTCAGACCATTTATTAATTATAAATCAAATACTTAAACCAATAATTTCAGATAAAAACTAGAGTGACTTCTAGCTAAGGAGATCTAACTATCAACTTTTCCTATTTTTTCTTTAGTGACCACTCAATTAGTTGAGAATAGATATCAACTAGACACCGCAAAAACAAATGAAAAGCCAAAAATAACCAGATTTACGATCTCGACTAACGAAAGACCGATAAAACCAACAAACTTAATAGAACAATATACAATCAAAGTTATTATCATTTAAAAACAATCACTTAAACTAAAAAACAAGTACCAAACTCACTTTGTGACAGGTTGTGACAGTTTAAAAACAACATAAAACACAATCACAAAAGCCCATAATCGACACTATAAATTTGTTTTTTAGTGGCTTTTTATACAAATTAGTTGATCTAACCATCAAAACACTGCTATTCTGTAAAACATAGGTTAAGACATCAAATTTAAGGAGCAGGATAATGATTACATCTTCACAGAAACAAGGACTTGTAATGATCGCAGTAGTTGTTGGCCTAATGACTCTGCCGATGATGTACTAAGTCAAAATTCAAAAATAAAAAGGGACGCCATTGGCGTCCCTTTTTATTTATATGTCGAATTTTTAGGCTCAAAAAGCGCGGAAAATAGACTTATCTCTGATTTTGATTAACTTGCCACCAAGGTGTGGTTTTAGGTCTTTTAGCTGCAAATTATCAGAAATGCTTAGATAATATATCCCAGTGGGCGTAATAGAACAGCATTGCTGCTAATGTAATCAACGCCATTAAAGAAATAGCGACTCGCCAAATGAAACGACTGCTGCGCGGTGTAAGCTCTTTCTCACACTCATCACATACCGCTAAAAACTCGCTACGGCTTTCAAGCTTGTAATCGTACTCATGCACTAACTTATTACGAATGGTCGCGATATAGCGTAGCTTACCCACCACATCGTGCGGCAAACGCTCTTCGCAACTGGTAATCAACTGATGTAGCCCTTTACCCTGAGCATGATATTGAGTTCTTAGGAGATGTTCGATTTTACGAGTACGTTTAATGACACTATCAATTTCTGACATAATCTCCCTCCTTCCTTGTTGAATTAATCCTACCTTACACCAATCAGTATACTAATACTGCTCTGATCTATCAGTCACTTGCAAGTAAAATGATACCCATTGATTGGTTAGATTAACGGCTTACTCGCCTAAGGCTTGTGATTTGAGTCGAAGATCTATTTCACTGATAGTAATATTTACTTCATCTTTCACAGCATAGCCAACACAGCTCGGAAAAAGTAGCTAGAATGCTAGCTAAGTTCATGGGGAGGAACGAATGCCTATTTCATTATATGTAGCGATTGCATTATTGGGGCTTGCGGCAGGTTGGGTGTTTACCAGCTTTTACCGCAAACACATGCAGGGAGAAAACGCACCAGAGCAAACTGTCGAAATCACAGTGCTAGATAAGCAAGCTATCGCTGTCGAAGATGCACAACCAGGTGAAGACGACCAAGAATATTGGATTTACGTTCAACGCGGAAAACTTGGTCCTAAGCGTGAGTTTCAAGTAGGTATTCACTACTTCCAAGCATTGAATCCAGGCGATAAAGGAACGCTAACTTATCAAGGCGATAAGTTCTTACACTTCGCAATGAAACGCTAATTTATCCTTACGGCAGTAACCAAGCTGTCGCTTTGTTTCGCGCTAGCAAACCACTTAACGCTAGCGCTCCTATCCCACTTAATACGACCCACAACGGAATAACCCACGCCGGATGCCCTTGGTGCCAGCCAAAAGCTTTCATCGGCCAAAGGAAAATCGGGTGCAAGATATAGATACCTAAACTGTGGCGACTGATCAGTGCGATGACGTTGTGCACCCTTTCAGGTAAGTAATCACTCACCGCTCGACACAAAATAAACACCATGCTTGCCGCTAGAATCACATTGAAGGTTTTATAAGAGAGCCAGCGGCCAACTGTGTACTCACCATTGGTTAAACTCAGTTGTACGACCATGTACACCGTTGTGGCTAATGCGATGATTCCCAGCGCCGTAAAGACGGCTAGCCAATTTTTGGTGACCGGCACTTTATTAAACAACAGATAACCCAGCGGTAGATAACCACTATAAAGCCACATTTGATGGCTCCAAGGCCCATCGATACACAGCAAGTAAAGCAAACTGGTCACTAACCAAATCGTGACAAAAGCATAAATTGCCTCATGATTGCCACGTTTCACCAACCATTGAAAGAACGGAATAACAAAATAGAGCGGGATGAAATAATAGAAAAAGCCTAAGTGGTAATATGTGGCTTGATTTGGACTGTCCGCTAGCACCTCAAAAGCCTGTTGGCCATCAAACCCTAGCGCGCTCCAACCTGACAAATACGCGTAAAACAGCGACCACACTAAAAACGGCACCAATACCTTTCCTAGTCTGCGTTTCACGTAATAACCAAGCTCAAAATCACGCTTATCACTGAGCATCAATGCCCCTGTAATAAGAATGAACACCGGCACCGCCCAACGCGTAACACTATTAACACTCACCGCTGTTAGCCATTGATCAAATGGAATTTGCCCCAGTTCATGGCGATAAGGCGCCAAAACATGAATTGCAATAACCGCAACCGCAGCGATACATCGAAGTAAATCAAAAAAGCGAATACGTTGATCCATCAATAAGTTAAACCTGAATAAACCTAGTTTGACTATAGCAACAAAAAAGCTGACCAAACCATAACCGCGTTACGTTTCAGTCAGCTTTTAGACAAGATAAAGCGCCCTGAGGGGTTAATTGGCCGCCACTGGCTCAATCTTAGGGAGTTTGAGGGAAATCAGGGTTGTCAGTGCCAAGAACACAAAAGAGACCCACAAACACGCAGAGAGGCCTGCGATTTGGAATACCCAACCCGATAGAATCGTACCAATCAAACGCCCCACTGCATTGGCCATGTAGTAGAAACCCACATCCAGCGATACGCCATCGCCTTTCGCGTAGCTCACTATTAGGTAGGAATGCAGAGATGAGTTGACCGCAAAGATAGCGCCAAACAGCATCAGGCCACCGATAATGACCAACTCTGGTTGCCAACCAATTTGAACCGCATAAGCAATGCCCGCAGTCACAATCGCTAAGCCACCAGCCCACAATAGTGCCGCATGGCCGTCAGGCACTTTGCCTTGCGATTTACCCGTTATTTTTGGAGCGATTCCTTGGACAAAACCATAAGCAATTGTCCAAGCGGCGAGGAAGCCCCCGACCATCGAGTGATCCCAGCCAAACACGCTACCTAAATAAATAGGTAGTGCAATCACAAACCACACATCACGCGCACCGAATAAGAACATACGCGCTGCTGAAAGGATGTTGATCGATTCTGACTTCGAAAACAGTTGGCTAAATTTAGGCTTGGTTTTCGCTTTGCCCATATCCGCCTCAAGGCTAAGTACACTGCCAATAAATACCAGCGTTAGTACAGCAGCCATGGCCAATACCGCGTATTTAAAACCAATCAAAGAGAGCAATAGACCACCGACAAAAAAGCCCGCCCCTTTGAGGGCATTTTTCGAACCGGTCAAAATCGCAATCCATTTATACAGCGCACCTTGCTGCTCATCAGGAACCAAGGTCTTGATCGAGCTTTTGGCACTCATTTTATTTAGGTCTTTTGCAATACCCGATAAGGCCTGAGCAGCCATGACCCAAGGAATGGTCAACATCGCGGTAGGTACAGCAAGCATCGATAACGCGATAATCTGCATACCAAGACCTAAATTCATCGTCTTGTTCAGACCTAAACGCGCCCCTAGCCAACCACCAATCAGGTTAGTTACAACACCAAAGAATTCATAGAAAAGAAACAGTGAAGCGATCTCTAATGAGCTATAGCCTAGACCGTGGAAATGCAGAACCACCAGCATACGCAATGCGCCATCAGTGATGGTGAAGTTCCAATAATTGAATGTCACCAACATATATTGGCGAACGCTTTTGCTTAGGCTTGCGAACATAACATCACACCCATGAAAAGAAGAAAAGCGAAATAGAAACAGTTTATAGAGCTTTTGGATCATGATGATCCAAAAGCTCTTTTAGCTACACAGTGAGTTACTGAGCCGCCACAGCTGAGATGTAATCAACTTGCACAGGCTTAGTAAATGCACCCGGGCGAAGCGCTTGTACTTCTTGGATGATCTTATCTAAGTCCCAGCCTTTCTCTAGCAGTAAGTGCGCCGCTAGCAAACCAGTACGACCTGAACCACCCATGCAGTGCATCGCAACTTTGCCGCCGTTATCAACCACGTTATGCAGCGTCGTCGTTGCCGCTTGCCATTTTGCTGCAAACTCAGCACCTGGCGCACAGTCATCTTCAATTTCAATTTGGAACCATTGCATACCTAGAGCACGCGTTTTCTCGCCTAGCGCTGATACGTCTTTACTTGCTAGCTCTGAATCATCCAGCGCCGTTACGATTGCTTCTACGCCCTGCTCTTTGAGTTGAGCGAGAGATGCATCTAGGTCAGCCTCTTTTGTGCCTGGGCATGGAGTTAGGATGAGTGCGCCTTTCTCAAGGTCTAGTTGCCATGTTGGATGTGTCATCTTAATTGTTCCTTATGCTAAGCCAACGGTGCGCACAAGCTCTGCTGTACGTGTTGCGTAACCCATTTCGTTATCGTACCAAGCGTAGATCTTCACCATACGCTTACCAACAAGCATGGTTGACAGTGCATCTACGATAGTTGAGCGTTGGTCACCTTTGTAGTCGATAGAAACCAGTGGACGCTCTTCAAAGCCTAGAATGCCTTTAAGTTCATTCTCAGACGCTTCTTTTAGCATTGCGTTTACTTCTTCTGCTGTAGTGTCTTGCTTAACTTCAAAGATGATGTCAGTCAGAGACGCATTCGCAAGCGGTACACGCACTGCGTGGCCGTTGATACGATTTTCTAGCTCAGGGAAGATCTCAACAATCGCTTTTGCAGAACCCGTTGTTGTTGGGATAAGGCTCATGCCACAAGCACGAGCACGACGTAAGTCTTTATGCGGCGCATCTAGGATAGTTTGCGTGTTAGTTAGGTCGTGAATCGTTGTGAATGAAGCGTTCTCGATACCTAGCTTCTCGTTGATGACCTTAACTACTGGTGCGATACAGTTAGTGGTACAAGATGCCGCCGTTACGATTTTGTGTACTGCTGGGTCAAAGATATTGTCGTTCACACCAACCACGATGTTTGCGATGCCGTCTTCTTTCACTGGCGCAGAAACCACCACGCGCTTCACGCCTTGGTCTAGGTATTTGTTTAGGAAAGAAGTCTTACGGTGCACACCTGTTGCTTCAATCACTACATCACAGCCAGACCAATCAATCGCATCAATATCACGCTCTTGAGTTGTCTTAATACGTTGACCATTGATCACAATCTCATCGCCTTCAGCTTTCACTTCATGGTGCCAACGGCCTTGAACTGAATCAAATTCAAGCAAGTGTGCCAGTGTTGCGGTATCACCCGCTACGTCATTGATTTGCACAAACTCAAGTTCTTGCCAATCAAAAGCCGCGCGAAGTGCTAAACGACCGATACGGCCAAAACCATTAATACCTACTTTGACTGTCATATTCTTTTCTCTCAGTTAACTGCCTTCATATTTGAAGCTGCAACTTCAACTATTTCGGCAATAAGTTGTAATCTAATTAAACGCAGCAAACTGGGCGTGAGTTCATTGACTCTAAACGCTCAATATCTTGCTGATATTCTTTTTTCAAACAATTAGACGCGATTAAGTCATCGATCAATTTTCGCATCCAACCGGGTAAATCTTGTGACAAGCGGTAAAACACCCACTGCCCTTGTCGCACGTCAGTCAAAATCCCGTGAGAGCGCAGTTGCGCTAAATGACGAGACACTTTTGGCTGACTTTCTTGCAATGCTTCTGTGAGTTCTGCAACGCACAAGCACTCTTGGCGTACGACCAGCATTAAGCAACGCACTCGCGTTTCATCAGACAATAATTTAAAAAACTGGTGTGGAAGCATAACTACATACTCATATATGGATATGCGTATATCTTTATTTAAAATAGGACAGAGATCAAGCGACAAGTCTCGATTGTCATAAAAGATTCACAAAGGAAAAGGAAATCACCAGAGGATTAGTGGTTACTTGATGTTATAGACGGTGCGGCTCCAGCGCTGAGCCTCATTAATTTTCAGCATCACATCGTCGAGTGATAAATCCAACAAATCGCACTCTAGTTGCATGCCATGCCAATCAGCACGCTCATAGCATTCTTCAATTTTTAGCAAGCTACCGTAAGGCCCTTGCCTTTCCAATAGAGCCAACTTAATCGCCTGACTGAGTGGCAATTGCTCAACTAGATGTTCTATCGACAGATCGAACATCGCATCAAGAATGGAAAATAAGCCAATTAAAAATGCCTGCTCTTGATGAGATTTAAACAACTCATCATGAGACATCAGCGAGCAAAATTGCGCTCGTTGCAATGAAAGGTTAAACAGCTCTTTGGGCTTTTTGGTCGAGACAAATGAAGCCACCGATAAAGAAACGAACATCTTCAAACGGTCTTGCCCGAGATAAATTAATGCCTGACGGAAAGAGGAAATCGTCACCTCTAAACGATCGGACAGAGTATTCACAAAGCGCAGCAATTTATAGGAGAGCGTGACATCGCGTGACACTATGCCCTCAACCCGATGAAAATCGACTTCAGGCCGACAAACCTCTTTGAATAATTCCATCGCGATGATTTGCTCAGGGCTAATGTAGCGATCACGAATCATCTCGGGCTTACTAAAGAAGTAACCTTGGAAGAAGTGAAAACCCGCTTCACGAGCTTGAGTAAACTCGGCTTCAGTCTCAACTCGTTCGGCAAGGTACTTGCGCTTACTGCCGTTGGCAATCCGCTGTTTGACGATATCACACGCTTTATCCAACCCCATCGCCATGATGTCAATCTTAACGATATGAACAAGTGGTAAGAATCGCTCCCAATCCGGCTGATAGGCAAAGTCATCCAAGGCGATCACGTAGCCTTGCTGCTTCAAGTCGCGAATGGCTTGATATAACTCTTCTGTAGGCTGGCAGGTTTCAAGAACCTCAATGACGATCTTTTCTTTAGGCAGAGCGAGGGGAAGACGCCTAACTAGGCTTTGATAAGGGAAGTTTACAAAACAGCGAGAGTGAGCGATGGCAGGGTTAATACCAACGCTCAAAAAGTTCTCGGCAATTAAACGGTAGGTTGCGCGATTGGTTTCAACGTGTGCAGGATAGGCATTCTTTTCCCCATCACGAAACAGCAGCTCATAACCTAGAGTTTGCCGCCTCGAATTTAATATGGGTTGCCTTGCTACATACGTATTTTTCATCTCACAACATTGTTATGTTTATCAGTTATTTATGCCTTAGCTGTTGCTAATAATGCACCACAACCAACAAACATGGAACCGAACACCTTGTTAATTTTACCCATCACTTTCTCAGAACGGACAAAGCGTCCCATTTGTGATGCTAAAGTCGTGTAACCGAGCATAACAATTGCGTCAATCACCACAGTTGTGACACCCAAAACCACAAATTGAATCAGTTGTGGCTGTTCTGGATTGATGAATTGCGGAAACAGAGCCACCAAGAAAACAATCGATTTAGGGTTGGTCAGGTTAATCAATACTGCATTTCGCATCAGCGACCAACCGGATGAAGTTTCTTGGTTTTGTTGAGCGGTTAAGCTAGAACGATCGCGCCATTTTTGAATTCCCAGCCAAACAAGGTACACCACGCCAACCCACTTAATAATGGTGAATGCCATCGCCGATTGCGCGACTAATGCACCAATACCCGCACCAACCAAAATAATATGAAAGGTCAGCCCAATTTGCAGGCCAACAACGGCGCCAAGCGATTTTCGCGTACCGTAACTCAAACCGTTACTGATTGAATTTACTGTGCCAGAACCTGGCGCTAAGCTAAAAACGATCGCAGTTACCACATAGGCGAACCAAACATGCAAATCCATCTTTATTTCCTCTCGACTAAACGCGTTTAGCCACACATAATTTACCCATGTTGTATCACTCTAGAAGAAGTTAGGATCACTAACCATGACTAATCAGAGCGCACACTCTACGCCTCCTTATACTCAAGAGTCAGATTTTGAGCAAGCAATCCAACTCAATATTGCTGAGCTTTGGCAACGTCGAAACGAAGGTTTCATTAAGACCAAAGATAAAAAACAGCTGTTTTGGATCAGTCTAACTTCTTCACAACACACTAAAGCAATTGTAGTCGTTAACGGCCGTATTGAATGTACCCACAAATACCAAGAGCTGTTCTACGACCTATTTCAACAAGGCTATGACATCTATTCTTATGACCATCGTGGCCAAGGCCTATCTGAGCGCTTAATCGAAGACCAGCAAATGGGTTACGTAGATGAGTTTGCAGATTACGTGGATGACTTAGAACTGTTGGTAGAAAGCTTTAAGCTCGACCACTATAAAAAGCGTTATCTGATTGGCCATTCTATGGGTGGCAATGTAGTGACTCGCTATGTACAAACACGCCCAGATCACCCGTTTGACGCGCTTGCGCTTACCGCGCCGATGTTTGGAGTAAACATGGCTTGGTATCTGCGCCCAATTGCTTCTTTACTTGGGCAGCTGCTAACCGCTGTCAATTCAAAACCGACCTTCGCGCCCGGCCAAGCCGCTTATTATCCGAAGCCATTCATCGATAATCGATTAAGCCAAAGTTCAGTGCGCTATCACTGGTTTAGAGATTTGTATCAGCAAATGCCCGAGCTACAAATCGGTGGGGCAAGCACTCGTTGGGTATGGCAGGGGTTAATGGCCTCTAAACAATGTTTATTGCTGACTCGACAAATTAAAGTACCGCTATTATTGCTGCAGGCGGGTGATGACCAAATTGTCTCGAATACAGACCAAATCCGCTTTATCAAAAAGCTGGCAAAAACTAACCACCAATGCGCACTACAAATCGTGCATGGCGCAAGGCATGAGTTGCTATTTGAGCAAGACCAATATCGTAATCAAACCCTTGATACGACTCTCAACTTCTTCGCTCAACATTAAACTGAATGGTTTATAAAACCGGAAAAAGAGTGTTCGGTTTTTACCCTCTTTTTTATTCCCTGTTTAAAGTAGACTAGGCGCTACGCAATTGGTCCCTTCCAATGCTGCTGTATCTTACACTGAGGGCACTATGACAACTATTAGCAAAGACACTCCTTTCCGTATCGTCGCATCTGATCTTGACGGTACTCTATTGGCTCCTAACCACCAGCTGAGCGAGTTCTCAACTGAGACACTCAAAAAGCTTCACGATCAGGGCTTTACCTTTATCTTTGCTACAGGCCGTCACCACGTAGACGTGGCCGGTATTCGTAAAATCGTCGGTATCCCAGCGTATATGATTACCTCGAATGGCGCGCGTGTGCATGACCAAGATGATCAACTGATGTACAGCAACAATGTTCCGGTTGAACTTGTCCAGCCAGTGATCGATACGATCCGACACGATCCTAATGTGATGATTCACATGTATCGTAACGATGATTGGTTGCTGGATCGTGATGATGAAAAAATGCGTACATTCCACGAAGACTCTGGCTTTACGTACCAGCGCTTCGAAGCTGATGATGCGCCGAAAGAAGGCGTAGCGAAAGTTTTCTTCATCCACACAGATCAAGACCACGATTACCTAGTGCAATACGAAGAGATGCTTAACGAGAAGTTTGCTGGTCAATTGAATGTATCCTTCTCTACGCCTTGGTGTTTAGAAGTGATGGCGGCAGATGTCTCTAAAGGTGATGCGCTAAAAGTGGTCGCAGAATCAATGGGGCTAGAGTTAGAGAACTGCATCGCATTTGGTGACGGCATGAACGACGTTGAAATGCTGCAAGCCGCAGGTAAAGGCCTAGTGATGGGTACATCGCACCAACGCGTGAAAGATGCGCTGCCAAATAACGAAGTGATTGGTAGCAATGAGCACGACGCTGTTGCTCACTACTTGCATGATCATCTGATTAAATAATTAGACCTTTAAGGCAGCCTCGGCTGCCTTTTTGTTCTTACTTAGATAAAGACTCTACGACCTCACCAACGATTCTTTGCTCAAAATCGCCTGCCATTCAGATTCAGACACTGGCATCACCGACAGCCGATTTCCTCTTTTCACTAACGGTAAATCCGCCAGTTCAGGCATCGCTTTTAGTACCGATAACGGAATCACACGGTCCGTTTTTCTCACAAACTCAATATCGACCATAAACCAGCGCGGATTGGCTGAATCCGATTTCGCATCGTAGTACTCACTTTCCATATCGAAAGCAAAATGATCAGGGTAAGACTCTTTAATGACCTTCGCGATACCTGCCACTCCCACATGTTTGCACGATGAGTGATAAATCAGCACCAAATCGCCCTCTTTCACCTCATCACGTAACATGTTTCTTGCTTGATAATTGCGCACCCCTTCCCAACAAGAAGTGTTTTGTGTTCGCAGAGTGTCAATTGAGAAAGTGTCTGGTTCAGTTTTAAACAGCCAATATGCCATAATGTCTCACAATGAAAGTTTGGATAAGGAAGATATAGCATGAAGGCGCTAAGAAACCCAGTCGCACTGGCTAGCCTACTCGCTCTGCAAGCATGTTCACTACTAGATTTTGGCGCTGCAGAACCGACAAGTGACACACAATCAATCGCACCAGCGACTCTTGATGTTCCGAGCTCTATCAAGCCACAAACTTTCGTGATGCGCGGCGAAGTGATCCTTGGCCATGAAGTGCAATCTATTCAACCTTGTGGCAGCGGGCAGCAATATTGGCTGCAGTTGGATAACGATAAATTCCAACAAGGGGTAAAACTGGCCCATACACCTTATCAGCCAATGTATGGTGAAATGATTGGCCACTTAGAAACTGTCGGCCAAGAAGGCTTTGAAGCCGACTACACCGCCCGTTTTGTGGTAGACAAAGTCAATCTACTTACCGCAGAAAATCCAAACCGCTGCAACCGCGCGACGCAATCAACCAATGCTTTTGGTACTGAGCCATTTTGGTCGGCAAACTTTACTGCCGATCACATTGAGTTTGCCGAGCTCGGCGATGAAAAAACCAAGTTGGACATCGTCTCTTCACGTATTGACGCGCAGCGCCGCCGCTACGACCTCGAGCAAGGGCAATTGGAGTTATTGCTGCGCAGTTGTAATGATGGCATGAGTGATAGCCTCTACAGCTGGCAAGCCAAGCTCAACATTAATGACAACAACTACCAAGGTTGTGCCACATTGGCGAATGGGGATGCAACCCAAGATTGGATTGGTATTTATCACGCTGTTTCGACTAAAACGAGCGCGTTTAGTGTCACGTTGAATTTACTGGCTGATCATACTGCAACCACTACCTACAGCTATCAAGATGGCAGTTCTGACTCAGTTGAAAATGGCTACTGGCAGCAATTAAACCCAAATCAAGTTCAAGTGGTGATGACTCACCACCAGCAACAACCATTACTCTCAGAGCGTATTTTCACTCGCGATGGTTTTGAGCTGACTGCAGAAAAAGAGAAAGTCGGTACGATTATCTATCCAATCGCCGATGGTGGCTTAGTGCTATTTAAAGCCAAAGCAGAGGCAGTCTCGGCAGACACATCAGCGACGTTATCAGCGCCACTGACCGAAGCAAAAAAAATCCCATCAAGCGCGACGTTCAACCCTAAAGTCGATCGCGCATTGCGTGATTACTTCGCGATGCACAAAACCGATCCAACAGATACACGTTATCGCTGGCTCACTTACGACTTAAATGGCGATGGCCAAGAAGAATTGCTGACGCAATTGGACTGGTGTGGTTCAGGCGGATGTACTCTGCTTATTTTTGAAAACCACCAGCAGCAATGGCGTTTTAATAGCCGCATCACCTTAGTCAACACACCGCTAAACTTAGGTAGCCAAACGCAGCAAGGTTGGCGTGATTTAGTATTATTTGTCAGCGGTGGTGGCGCACAGCCAAATCAACATATTCTGCAATATGATGGTGTTAGCTACCCACTCAACCCAAGCGTAGCACCCGTCGCTGAATTTAACCAAATCAGCCCAGTACAACTCTTTAGCGATGGGTTAACGCCACATCAAGAAGGTCTTTCTCTTTAATGCTATCTGACGTACCCTGCGCAGGCTGTGGCTTGCGCTTTCAATGTGTGTGTGATTCATTGCCACACGTCAACATTGAGGCGCACCTCGCCTTACTGATGCATGAAAATGAATTGCGCCGAGAGACTAATACTGGCCAATGGCTATTAAAAAGCATCCCTTCAACCAGCAAACACATCTGGCAGCGAACCCAACCTTGTCAAGCCCTGCTCGCTATGATGGCTAATGAGCAATACCAACCCTATTTGCTGTTCCCAAACGAGCATAGCCTTCCGCTGCCGCAAGTAACACAAGCCGCGACTCAACTAGGTAAACAACCTTTGTTTATCGTGTTGGATGGTACATGGCAAGAAGCGAAAAAGATGCTCAACAAGAGCCCATGGTTACAAGCATTGCAGTGTGTTCACTTAGCGCCAAGCGAAGAGTCGCAATACCAATTGCGCCGTAATCAGCAGCAAGGCCATTTGTGCACATTCGAAGTAGGCAGTACGATTGTTGAAGAGCTAGGCCATGTCGAACAAGCCAAACAGCTCAACCAGTTCTTTGCGCACTATATGGCAGCTTTTAAAGCCGATAAGAGTGGCCATGCTCTCTAGAGATTAGAGTAATAACAGGGAATCGAGTTGGTGGATTTCAATATCTGGTAGCGTTCGAGCATGGCGATCTTTTGATAAATCTGCACCTTGATCGTTAAACCAACATGCTTGAAAGCCATTTAACTTCGCCCCCGCTACATCTGTGGTGAGGTGGTCACCGACATGCAAGATCTGCTGCGAAGGTAAAGAGAGGTGATTTGCCGCCTTAACAAACATATCTGCAGCAGGCTTTGCCCAGCCATCTCGACCCGCTTTCAGCACCAAGCTGAAATAGTCTTCAATGCCAATACGTTTCAAATCAACGTTGCCGTTAGTAATTGCAACCAACGGCATCCGCTCAGCCAATTGCACCATTACATCATGCGTTTGCTTGGGCACTGTAAAATCACTGCGCAGCTGCAAAACCACTTCCATCAGCTCTTTCGCGGCACATTCGGCTTGCTCTATCGAGTAACCTAATCGCACAAGCCCTTCTTGAGTGGTGCGTTGACGCCATAGAGCCAAATCACTTAGTAACCAGCGATCTTGTTGCGCGAGCTGTTTTTTTATCTCAAGCCACCATGACTCAGGGCGAGTAGCAGAAACAGGATGATGTAGATGAAACCACTCAGTCACTTCGCGCGTGAGACGCCGAATAACGGGACGGTTGTCGTATAAAGTGTCGTCCAAATCAAAACTCATCGCTTTAATCGGTTGTAGACCACGATAAAACTTCATCCTTTCTCCTTACTCTAACGCTAAGCGTTACTCACTCGATTTCTTCTTCGCCCTTGGGTGCGCTTGGTCATACACTTGCGCTAAATGCTGGAAATCCAAATGAGTATAGATTTGTGTGGTTGAGATATTCTCATGACCAAGTAGCTCTTGCACCGCCCTTAGATTGTTACTCGACTCTAGCATGTGAGTCGCAAACGAGTGACGCAATTTATGCGGGCTAATATGACTGGCGACCGCTTGTTTTTGTCCCCACTCGGCCATGCGTTTTTGCACGTTTCGATGGGAAATACGCACACCTAATTTGGATACAAATAGGCCCTTTTCTTCTGGCTTGGCAATGGCACTACGCACTTTCATCCATTTACCAACCCACTCTTTAGCCATACCTGCAAACGGCACTTTGCGTTCTTTATCACCTTTACCAACCACGCGAATTTCGCCGCTGAACAGGCTGACATCTTTTACGTTGATGCTGACCAATTCGGCCAAACGCAATCCTGCCCCATACATGAGCTCCATCATGGCACGATCACGAATGGCTAATGGGTCATCTTCATTGACTTCAAGCAATTGGCCTACTTCATCAACATCAAGGTTTTTCGGCAATGGGCGCTTTTTACGCGGTGCAGAGACCCCTTTGGCAGGGTTAGCGGACATCTCGCCACGAAGAATAAGAAAATCGAAGAAACTGCGTAATGATGAGAGACGAGTTGCTAAGCTGCTAGGCTTCATACCATCACGCATGCCTTTACTCGCTAACTGACGCACCCAAGCGGAATCCACTTGCGACCATTCACGCAGCCCCATATTCAAAAGGTGCTGCGCCATGGTTTCTAACTGCTGTTTATAGTTTCGCTGAGTATGAAGGCTTAAGCCTTTCTCACTGCGGAGGTATTCGTAGAATCGTTCTAGTGGCTTTTGCAAGCCACTAGGCAGAGGTTGAACTGATTCGGTCATTGGACTCTGTATGCCATGGAAGTGCCGCGATAAGGTGCGACAGTACTAACGCCAAATGTCGTAAGAACAAGGTATCCATATGTGGCTGGAAGTGACCACCATCGTCACTTGAAAACGCAATCAAACCTTGTGCCTTGCCTTTCATTAAAGGTAGCACAACGTATGAGCCTAACTCTGGAGATCGATTAAGCTCACCAAACAGCAATTCACGATCGGCTTTACGCATACGGCCTAAGTAGGCAGGTTTGCCATTGAGGTGATTGGTGGCAAAACGCTGGTAACTTTCGTAGCTCAGTTGATAATAGCTAGAATCAGCGTCAAACAAACGAATGTAGGCGCGTAGACCAAGATGCTTTGCTTTCGCTTCAATCGCTTTTATTGCATCAATCAAAGAGTCACACGTCAGGATTTGCTCTTGCAGATCCATGAACTCGTGGAAGGTTTTATCATTGTTTGCCGCAAGCGACATCAGAGTCGTGATCTCTTCTTCTAACTCTTCAATGCGCTGACGCTGACGATTCAACTGAACATGCACTAAAGAAACCGCACCTTGCTCTTGGTTAGTAAGAGCAAGCCGGTCAACCAGTTCACTACGCTGGCTAAAAAAATCTGGGTTATCGCGCAGATACTCTGCTACAACTTCTGCAGTTAATGCATCTGCTTCAATGTGAGACACAGGTGTTCCTTTTTCTAACAAGTAATTTGACCGTCAAAGACGTGAGTAGCAGGGCCTGTCATGTATAGCGGTTTACCTTCGCCTTTCCAGCGAATGTGTAACGTACCACCAGGAAGATGTACAGCAACATCCTCATCCAATAACCCTTGCACAATACCGACAGCAACTGCGCCACAAGCGCCGCTGCCACAAGCTTGAGTTTCACCCGCGCCGCGTTCATATACACGTAGGTTAACTTCGTTACGACTCAATACCTGCATAAAGCCAGCATTGACGCGCTCGGGGAATCGCTCGTGCGACTCAAGCAGCGGGCCTAAAGTGTCTACATCTGCTGTCGCGACGTCGTCGACCACGGTCACAACATGAGGATTGCCCATGCTAACTGCACCACAGAACAAAGTTTTATCTTCTGTACGCAGGATGTAAGTCTTCTCGGTTTGCTTGGCTTTAAAAGGGATTTTACTTGGCTCGAACTCAGGCACACCCATATTGACGGTCACTTGATCGTCTTCTTCGATGCTGAGTACCATCTTGCCTTTCTTGGTACTCACATTGACGCTGTACTTGTTAGTCAGCCCTTTCATTCGCACGAAACGAGCAAAACAACGCGCGCCATTACCACACTGCTCTACTTCACTGCCATCTGCATTGAAAATGCGGTAGTGAAAATCCGTTTCCGGATCATAAGGCGCTTCAACCACCAGCAGTTGGTCAAAACCGACCCCTGTGTGTCGATCCGCCAAACGGCGAATCAACTCAGGCGAGAAAAAAATGTTCTGGGTAATGCAATCCACGACCATGAAGTCATTGCCCAAACCATGCATTTTAGAAAAATGGAAATGCATATATTGCCTATTACTCCGGTAGTACGCTCTCTAGCTCCCAAAGGCTAGACAGTGTTTCGCGTTGTCGAACAAGATGCGCTTGATTGCCATCAACAATCACTTCAGCAGCACGAGTACGCGTATTGTAGTTAGATGCCATCACAAAACCATACGCACCCGCAGAACGCACCGCGAGCAGGTCATTGGCTTCAAGTACCAATGAACGGTCTTTCCCCAAGAAGTCACTGGTTTCGCAAATCGCGCCTACCACATCGTAAGTTTTCGCTTCACCTTGGCGCGGGACAACAGGAACGATGTCTTGCCATGCTTGGTATAACGCAGGGCGCATTAAATCATTCATTGCCGCATCAATAATGGCGAAGTTTTTGTGTTCTGTGTGCTTGAGAAACTCCACTTTAGTAAGCAGAACGCCCGCATTGGCAGAGATAGAACGGCCCGGCTCAAACACCAATTCAAGATCGCGATGGTTGTCTAAACGGCCAAGTAGTGCTTTCGCGTATTCTGAAGGCTGTGGCGGTAATTCATCACGATAAACCACTCCCAAACCACCACCCACATCAAGGTGACGGATATGAATATCTTGCGCTTTCAAATCGTCAATCAAAGCCAATAGACGGTCTGTTGCATCAATAAAAGGATCAATTTCGGTAAGCTGAGAGCCAATATGACAATCAATACCATGAATCTCTAAATGTTCTAACTCACTAGCAAACTTGTAAACTGCTGGGGCACGGTCAAAAGCGATACCAAATTTGTTATCACGCAAACCGGTAGAAATATAAGGGTGAGTATGGGCATCCACATCTGGATTAATGCGCAGTGAAATCGGCGCTTTAACGCCTAGCTCACCAGCCACTTTGTTCAAACGCTCTAGTTCAGGCTCTGATTCAACGTTGAAACACTTAATACCTAGCTCTAATGCACGTTTCATTTCAGCTTCGGTTTTACCTAAGCCAGAAAAGACGACTTTGCTTGGCTCACCACCAGCGGCGATAACACGCTCAAGCTCACCACCCGACACAATGTCAAAGCCCGAACCTAGGCGAGCTAAGGTGTTAAGCACACCAATGTTTGAGTTAGCTTTAACTGCAAAACAAACCAAGTGAGGATGATCGCCGACTGATTTATCGAACGCATGCCAGTGGCGCTCAAGTGTCGCGCGCGAGTAGACGTAAAGCGGAGTTCCGTATTGCTCTGCTAAGTCAGAAAGAGCAACATCTTCGGCCCAAAGTTGGCCATCATCCTGATAATTGAAGTAATCCAAAGTGCTTTCCCTTAATTTTTTAGTTATTTACTAATCCAGTATCCGTGACCAGATTTAAGTTTACTGAGTTTGCTCGTTTTGCTGACCATCTTCAGGCATGTAAAGAGGACCTGTTTGACCGCAACCAGCCAAACCTAAAACCGAGAGTAGAAACAGAGCTATGATTGATTTTTTCATTGGTCTTATCGTGATTATTCTTTCAATGCCCCCTATAATCGCACCACACTCAAGAAAAGCAATAGGATAGATAAGATGAACGATACAGAATTTCATCAACTTGCGGATGAGCAAATGCAAATCATCGAAGAAGCAATTGATGATTCAGGCGCAGATATCGACTACGAGACCACAGGTAACGTGATGACTCTTGAGTTTGATGACCGTAGTCAGATTATTATTAACCGACAGGAGCCAATGAAAGAAATTTGGCTAGCGTCTCGTTCAGGCGGTTTCCACTTTGCTTTTGTCGACCAACAATGGATTTGCTCTAAGACAGGCATGGAATTATTCGCTATGGTTAAGCAAGAGTGCGAAAAACACGCTGGCGAGAGCATCGATTGGCAATAATACCGTCAACGTCCAGACAATAAAAAAGAGCATGCCATGGCATGCTCTTTTTTGATTCTGTCATTACGCGTTAACCGCGCGATTAGGCTTTACGTAAGAAGCGCCATCATTGCGATACGGCACAATGTAAGGGTCTTCATCCTCGTTGTGTACGATTTGATAGTACTGAGGCAAATTGAAGTTAATGAACTTCGAAGCGACATTGTTTTCATCTTTCGCTGACGTGTAGAAGCTATTTACGCTAGCGATCATCTCATCTTTCTCGCCATTAAACTGATGGTAAACCTCAACGCGGTTTGACTCATCCAAAACGTAAATATTGAAACCTTGCTCAGTATCTTCAAAGAAGAACTGCACTAAGCCTTCACTTGCGAAGCTATCGACGATTTCTGGCAGCTGATAATCCTGCTCTTTATCGAGCATTAACAGTGGAGAGCCTTTCAGTTTATTGGTTGAAATACTGCGGTAGAAATCGACCGAGTTTTCCAACATCTGTACCGAAACACCACGACGCTCAAAGAACAAACCATACATTTGCTGTGCTATGCGCAGTGCTTTGAATCGGCGACGCTTTTCTTGCTCAATAGGTTTCAAGCGTAAATCGATACATTCCGCCAGCAACTGATAAACCATATTACGCATCACGCCACGTAAGTTTTTGCTGTAACAGAATACGTCTACGGATTCTGGCGGCAAAGCATCTTGGTGCATCTTACCGAGCACGGTTTTCAGTGCATCCAGCATCGCTGTTTCACCTTGGAAATGCAGTGTACGCACTTCATGCCAAGAGTTGCGGTAAACCAGATCAACACTGCCGACCAAACATTTCTGCTCAGGGCCGTAGCTGAAGATATCGATGTTCTTCAAATCGACTTTAAGAGATTTGGCGGCCAACTCAGAGGTTGGGTCATTCTCAAAGTTAATGAACATCGCTAGCTGGCTTATCTCACACGGGCTAGCCAGCGCTTGCATCGTTGGGCGACGTTTACGTAGCGAGAAAGTGTTACGTAAGTCACTCACCATTTGGTAGAACTTATCGATATCGATATGCGCGTCACGCACTACAGAATGCAAACGCGTTGATTCCGTAATCAAGCCATTAAAAAATGCCCAAGCCACCAGCTTACTGAGGTATTCATTGTGCTCTAAATGCGGCTGACCAAGAATACGCTGCGGTTGTAACGGCTGCTTGTACAAGTACCAACCCGGTAGATTAGTCCGTCCCGGACGCACTTCAATAAAGGTAAGATCCGGTTCGTGTAAATCTGGCGAAATCTGCGGATTAAGCAAAGTAACTTTACTAGGCAGCACCTCAAAGGCCGCGTATAGCTTACGCGCCAATACACTGATGTCTTGCGGGCTGATAGCAGAAGTAATGTCGTTACGACGCGCAAACTGAATTAAGTTGCGGTAGCTAAGCATCAGAGCATCAAGCAACGAATGGTGCACGACCTTAACTTGCTCAACCTTCCAGTTGCGACGGTCATCCAGCTCCACCAGAACAGATTCGTCCCAGTTCCACTTCTGAACCATGTCGGTTAATGCTTCACGACGCCATGCTTGCGAATTAACGCCCGGCTCACGAGACAATTTTTCGTGCGTTTTTAGGTAGAAACAACGACGCACTAAATCTAAGCGAGTTTCATCACCGATACGTTCAAGGTAACGGGTCACTTTCTCTAGCATTAGATAGTATGTATCCATACCGTAGAGATCAGGCTCATCGGCAAAGAAGCGACGTTTAGTATCTAAACTCAGTAATTGTGTATGAGGGTATTCCCACGAATACGCTTCGAGCAAAATCGCTTTCAGTACCGACTTATAAGGCGAGTCGATACTCTTATACAGTTGCCACAAATTCGAGCCAAAGTATTCCTCGGCTGGAATTCGATGTAACTGACCAAAGTCGATCCATTGGCTGCAATCAATAATGCCTTTGCCACATAAATCGCGAACGTATTCGTCGTAACACTCTTCCATTTCTGGAGGCACAACCTGCCACAATAGTCTCTGACCTGCTAAACGCACTGCGCTACGGTAAAACTCATCAAGCAACAAAAGGTGCTGTGAAGAACCACAGTTATCACCGGTCATCTCTTCGGAACGATTACTCTTGAAGCGATCCGCATCCATAATAAAGAAGTTCGCTTCAACACCTTGGCTTTGCGCCCAATCGGTGATCAGCAAACATTTATTATTTAGCGCTTCTCGATCCTCTCCCGACATCAATGGAGAAACACACACCCAAATATCCAAATCACTGGAAGTGCTTTGCCCGATTGAGGAGGTGCTACCCATAGTGTAAAGCGCCAAAATAGCCGGCGATTCATTGGTAGACAGAGATTGACCAATCGTCAGTTCAGTATCTTCAACAAACTGCTTCTGCAGCTCATTTAACTCGAAACCATGAATACCATAAGGTACTTGTGAGTCATAAAAGCCAGGAATAACAGGATGATTGAAGTGAAGAAGAGTCGGAATAAGGTGGAAGACTCGCTGAGCTTGCAAATCCATAAGCGCCAGCGCGCGATCAATACGCTGCTGGTTTAAGTTATCTAGTCTTTGGATTAACTTCTCAGTGTAAGCCTGCAAGGTGAGTCCTTGGTTGAGTCCTATTAGGTGTTGTGACTATATTTTGTTCTAAAGAGCCAACAAAACGTGATCAATCTATCATTTTTATTTGAATTGGTAAAGAATTGTACGATCGATTCTACATTGTTCCGTTGTTCATATTCCGTCATTTACCCGTAACATAGTTTGGTATGTATCTGCTTTTTCTAATAATGACCTAGTTTATAAACGAGAGTTTCATCACACTATTTTGCGGATAATGTACTACGCCCAACGGGAATTTTATCCAACTTCATCTAGCAGTAAATTTTTTCGCCGTTGAGTGTTAGGATTAGTAAAAATCAAACTCTTAAAATTGCAGGCAAATATGACTCAATCATCACCAATTCGCATTGCTACTCGTAAAAGCCCTCTTGCTCTTTGGCAAGCTTACTTTGTTAAAGATGCCTTGCAAGCCGCTCACCCC
>Ga0209452_1000148_pt1 | contig 21390 bp, 13 predicted proteins | sample WorMetimpBELIZE1_FD_187388 | JGI IMG/M metagenome (GOLD analysis project Ga0209452, IMG submission 187388) | Marine gutless worms symbiont microbial communities from Max Planck institute for Marine Microbiology, Germany - Olavius imperfectus... | ecosystem: Host-associated > Annelida > Digestive... | reverse complement strand
GTTCGTCGCGGATACGGGCGCGGCAAGATGTGCCGCCACCATCAATACCAATTCGGTACAGAGTCATGGGATTAGTCCTCTAAGCTGTCAAAGTGATTGAATTGACAGATGATCGCGAGCAAATACCACGCCCCATGAGGGATCCATTGCTCACCCCATCGCCAGTTCTGCAACATATCATCTTTCTGACCTGGAGGATTGAAAGCAATGTCTTCCTCGTCCTCAAATCCGCCTGTAATACCGTTGCAAACACCACCTTTGGCATTAAAGAAGCCTAAGTGAGGTAAATAATCAGGGTTGTTTTGGCCGAAACCATCCAACATACACATGTTGTAAGGGTTATGACCGACAATCCAGTTCAAAGCGTTTTGAGCAAACTGCGCGAGCTGTTTTTGCTGCTCGCCATCTTTGGCGTGATTTTGAGCTAGGTAAGCCATGCTTGCCAAAGAGCCTAAACGTGCGTTTTCACCCTGCCACCAGTAGCCTGATTCGTTGTCGTGAGCGACGAAGAACGCTTCACGTTTTTCCCCGTTAACGGGTTTGACGTATTGACGTGGGTAGCCAAATGGGTTCGCTGCGTTATTAGTGATAGTGAGCTCAAAGTCGATCGCTTGAGCGACAACTTGTTTGGTTGCTTGATAAGCCTCACGATCACTTTCAATCGAGAGGTATTCACACAAAGCAATAACAGGTAAGCCTGCTTCTGCTGCGTGGAAGTATGGGCGAGAGCCGTCAGTATTGGCTGCCCAGTAATGTGCTACCTCAGAATCTGAGGTTTGACGAGCCGCCAGACGATCTGCCCAGCGACGAGATTCAATAAGATATTTTTCATCTTGCGTTGTGCGGTACAGCTCTACGGCCGCAAGCAATGCGCAGTATTCATCAATGATGTTTTCTTCACCATCATTGAGGTATTGAGTGTTGTTTTCTTGTAAGTGCCAGTAGCCCTTCTCTGCCGCTTGTAGGTAGTCCTCATTTGAGAATTCACCGCTAACGTCTAAACGTGCCGCAGAGGCTAATGCCGCGATTGATACACCGCCGCCTTGGCGGAAACCGGCTTGGTAATCGTCAGATTTGTGACCATCTTGAGTCGCGTAAGCGCAGATCTCACGTTGATTAATGTCTTTCGACCATTTGTCGAATACGGTCATGTAGAAGAAGCCATCTTGGTTTTGCATACGCACCAAGAAGTCTGCGCCAAATAGCGCCTCTTCAGTAAGGCGAACTTGTGAATATTTGGCGAACTTTTCATTGTCACCTAGCAGCTCTAACCCTTTTAGCATGTTCCAAACCACCATAGGGATTTGTTGCGGGTTGAGGTAATTGGCGTAAGAAAGGTGACTTAAATATTTGCTTACGTCGCCAGAAGCGTCATACCAACCGCCGTGAACATCTGCGGTTTGATCGCTATCCAATAGTGGCGCTTGGCGGTCTTGTTTATCGAAAATGCCACCACAACGTTGGGATTTGAAGTAATGCAATACATCAGAAAAAGTCTGTTGCATCAGTACGCCGCTACCGATTTCGAACTCTTCTGAGCGAACATTATCGGCTCTTAGGTAGTAATTGCCCGGCGTCTGGAAAACAGAAAAATCAATGCGAAAAAAATACCCTTGGTGCCAGTTGGCGACTTTAGTGCCTTTCTCGACATCTAATGTCGCTACAGTTTGATGACTATCCGCGCACACCAGCAAGGCAGTGGATGTAGACAAGCGTGGCTTCTTGGTCATCAAAATAGCCTGCTTAGGCCCAAGGGATTCGTAACCAATATGGTTAGTGATTAGCAGCATTGATATCTCCGCAAAAAATCTATTTGTAGCTGTAAGGAAAGAGATTGAGCCAAGAGACCTCTCTTGGCTCGTTGTTGCTTAGTTTTCGTATAGGTAACAGCGTACAAAGTGGTTGTCAGACAACTGTGTTACGCCTGGTAGACGTTCACGACATTTGTCGGTTGCTTGCTGACAACGACCTGCAAATGGACAACCTGCTGATTCTGGTGTCCAAAGAGGGATTTCACCCTTGTTACCTTTCAACTTCTCGTGGATCGATTTACTTGGATCCGGTACCGCAGAAACCAATAGCTGCGTGTATGGGTGTTGAGGATCGTGAATGATCTCTTCTGTATCACCCCATTCAACCATGTGGCCTACATACATAACCGCTAAGTCTTCTGCAATGTAACGTGCTGTCGCGATATCGTGCGTGATGTAAAGTAGAGACATTTGCTTGTCAAACTTCATCTCTTCCATCAGGTTAAGAACACCGGCACGAATCGATACGTCTAGCATTGAGGTTGGTTCGTCCGCCAATACGACTTCTGCACCTACCGCGATGTTACGTGCAAGGTTTACACGCTGACGCTGACCACCAGATAACTGGTGAGGGAATTTCTGTGCAGTTTCTTTTGGTGGAATCAGACCAACTTGTTCAAGTAGGTCGTATACACGTTCTTCAAGTTCCTTCTTATTGCCCGGTTTGATCTTCTTGTGAATAAGAAGCGGACGCGCAATATGGTGGAAAATGTTGTGCGTCGGGTTTAGCGAGCCAAACGGGTCTTGCCAAACCATTTGTACGCCTTCACGGTAGTGCATCAAGTCGCTTTTAGAGTTGATGTCTAGAATGTCGCGGCCTTTGTACTCGATCGTACCTGAGGTTGGTGCGTACATTTTCGCAATCATCTTAGCGGTGGTTGACTTACCTGAGCCTGATTCACCTACTACAGCTAAACCACGGCTTTTGTACATCTTGAATGACACGTCGTTGATCGCACGCATCATTGGTTGTTTTAGGGCATTACTGTTGATAGGGAAATCTTTGACAAGATTCTTACCTTCAACCAGTAGTTCGCCGAAATCTTTGCTCATAATTGTCTCCAGAATAATTTTATTTTTGCTTATTTTTTGACATTGCTAGATCTTGGTCTGGGCAATTGGCTCACCGTAAAGGTGGCAGTTCGAGAAGCGATTTGGCTCAATCTGTCTCAACTGAGTTTGCACCTGAGTACATTTCTCATGTACACGGTCACAACGAGCTTGGAAACGACAACCTTGTGGTACTTCAAGTAGGTTTAATGGGTTACCCGGAATACCAGTAAGTTTCGTTTTTGGGCCAGTCAGTGGAGGGAATGAGCTACCCAAGCCCTTGGTGTAAGGGTGGTATGGGCTAGTTAAAATTTCCTTCGACGGAGCAACTTCGATCAACTCACCTGAGTACATGATGCCGATACGGTCTGAGAACTCGACCATCAATGAAAGGTCGTGAGTAATAAACAGAATCGAGAAACCGAACTCTTCTTTAAGTGCGTAGATCTTTTGCAGGATTTCACGTTGAACCACTACGTCTAGTGCTGTAGTAGGCTCATCCATGATGATCATTTTCGGGTTAAGAGCGAGCGCGATTGCGATAACTAGACGCTGACGCATACCACCAGAGAATTGGTGAGGGTAGTCAGTCAGACGGCTAGGGTGAATATCGACAATTTCAAGTAGACCTTCAGCACGCTTGCGAGCTTGCTCTCGAGTCATGTTCGTGTGACGCATAATTACGTCACAGAACTGCTCTTCCATAGTCAGTACAGGGTTGAGCGCGTTCATCGCGCTCTGGAACACCATTGACATCTCGCTCCAGCGGAACGCTTGCATGCGCTCGTCGCTGTATTTGAGGATATCTTCACCATTGAAGATAACCTCACCACCAGTGATAAACGCTGGCGGCTTATGTAGACGCATTAGTGAGAAGGCTACAGTTGATTTACCACAGCCAGACTCACCGGCAAGGCCAAAGACCTCGCCCGGTGCAATATCAAAGCTCACGTTGTTACAGGCGCGGACATCGCCCGCTTCTGTAATGTAGTCAACGCAAAGGTTGCGGATAGAAATTAGTGGTGCAGTCATGATTATTTATCTCCGCTCCAAAGTGCATTTTGTGGTGGTAGCTCAGGCTCACGTTCTTCTTTGTCTTGCGCTGCAAGTTTCTTCCAGCGTTTCATACCTTTGTGAGAACGTAGCTGCGGGTTAGCAATTTCATCAACCGCGAAGTTAAGTAGAGCTAGACCAGTCATCAGTAGAATCAGCGCCATACAAGGTGCTAGTAGTTCCCACCATGCGCCAATTAGCATTGAAGAAGACGTTTGTACGTTGTACAGCATGATGCCCCAGCTTACTGTGTTCGGGTCACCTAGACCTAGGAACGAGATTGTCGCTTCCATCATGATTGCGTACATAACCGAACCGATGAAACTTGCGCCCACGATAGGGATAAGGTTTGGCAAGATTTCAACGAAGATGATGCGCCATGAAGATTCACCAAGAACTTCAGCGGCTTTAACAAACTCTTTTTCACGTAGGGCAAGTGTTTGGGAGCGTATTACACGAGCACCCCATGCCCAGGCCGTAAAGCCGATAATCAAGGAGATTGTCAGTGGCCCTGCCTCACCGATGAAGGCTGCCAATACAAACAGTAGTGGGTATTGCGGAATAACCAGCATGATGTTCATGGCTGCAGTTAACACATCGTCCACTTTGCCGCCAAAGTAACCAGCTGAAATACCAATGATGGTTGCTAGGAAACATACTGTGATACCAGCACCGAAACCTACTGCTAGCGATACGCGAGCACCGTGTACGAATTGAGACCAAACGTCACGACCCATACGTGTTGTACCCATCACGTGATCTGCTTTTTTAGACATAATCAGAGTACGGCGGTCATCTGCAAGGTTTGTCGCTACCCAACCATCAGGGCTGCTTTGCGCTAGTTTAACGACTGGCGCAGGGTATTCATGTGGGTTACCTGTACGTTTGTCTGGCGCATGTTTTGCTAAAAACGGTGCAAACAGTGCAATGAACAGGAAAAGAGCAAGGATAATACTACCCGTAAGTGCCATCGGGTTATTACCGATGAGTTTTAGGAAACCTTTCATGATTATTTGCCTCCCTTACGTAGGCGAGGGTCTAGAACAACGTATAGCATGTCTGCTAGTAGGTTAAAGAACAGCATGAACAGAGTCATGATTAGTAGCTGACCTTGAAGTACTTGGTAGTCACGCGCTTTAATCGCGTTGAACAGTACTGAACCTAGGCCTGGGTAGTTGAAGATGATTTCGATGATTAGCTGACCACCGATCGCCATGCCTAGTGCCATTGAAAGCGCGGTTACACTTGGAAGCATCGCGTTACGTGCAGCGTAGTTGAATACAACACGTTTTTCGTTAAGGCCTTTACCCTTCGCCATGGTGATGTAGTCTTCCGCTAGCAAGTTAATCATGTTGTTACGCATGTTAACTAGGAAGCCACCAACCTGAACGATGGTTGCACAGAATAGAGGGAGTACAGCGTGGTAACCTACGTCTTTAAGGAATTCCCAGCTTGTCCAATCAGGCGTTGTACCTGCTGTATATGCGTAGCCAGTTGGGAACCATTTAAGACCGATTGCAAAGGTAAATAGTGCGATCATCGCAATTACTACCTGAGGAACGGCTTGTACAACAAGCATGCCCGGAGTAACAAATGCATCGTATTTGCTACCGCGTTTCCATGCTGCGTAGATACCAAGAATTGAACCAAGCGAGAACGAGATAATTACAGCAGTACCTGCTAGGAATAGTGACCAACCAAATGCACCACCTAGAAGTTTGTTTACTGATAGAGGGTAGAATTGAATCGAAGTACCCAGTTCCCAGCTTAAAATATTTTTCATGTACGCAATGTACTGAACAAATAGGCCGCCATCGACGAAACCTAGTAGCTCTTTCATTGCTGCGATACGTTCAGGTGTTACCTGAACAGAAGCATTCGCGAACATCATGGTAACTGGGTCACCTGGCATCGCTCGCGGAATAATAAAGTTTAGTGTTGCCGCAACTAAAAGGGCGACAAGATAAAATGACAAACGTCTTAAAAAATAACCCATAACTTACACCTTACACACCCAGATTTTCCCTGTTCCTGGTTTCAGGACGCTCCTAGCGAACTACAAAATTGAGCGTAGATAATCCCCTGACGACGAGCGCCATATTTAAACTAACGAGAGTGGGGGGGATTAAGCGGCGTACTGAACGTACGCCGCAAGATTAAACGTCGATTACTTAACTGGTTTTAGGTCCAGTACGTGAAGTAGACGCTCTGGGATACCGTCCCAAATGTTTGGACGACCCTTAGGATTTTCTTCGTTCCACCAACCAGTAAAGCGAGTTGTGTTGTATTGGAACATGTATGCACCAGACATTACTGGAACAGTTACTTGGTCAGCTGCAATGATCTTCTGAATACCGTGAGCGATTTCCATCTGCTCCGCTTTATCAGCAGTTTTGTAGAAGCTGTTTAGTAGGCTGTCTAGCTTGTCGTTTTTGTAGTAGTGCATTGCGAAACGTGGCATACCGTCACCAGACTGAAGCGCTGAGTTGTAGCCGCTGTTCCAGTATAGGTGTGGATCCGCACCGTGGAAGTAGTTAGTGTAAGCAACGTCATATGTTGCTTCTAGCATCGCTTGGTTGTACACAGAGAAGTCTGGAGTACGTGCTTTCGCTTTGATGCCTACTTCTGCTAGTTGCTCAACTGCAAGTTGAACTGTGTTGTTGAAGTCAGTCCAGCCGTTTGGAGATTGAACTAGAAGCTCGAATGGCTTACCAGATGGAGAATCAACGAAACCGTCTTTGTCTACATCTTTGAAACCAGCTTTCGCTAGAAGCTCTTTAGCGCCTTCAACGTTGTACGTGTTGAAACCTTTGTACTTGTTGTGAGTCGCTTCATCAGACCAAGGTTTGAATGCGTAACCTAGACCAGATGCGAAGTCATTCACTGTACCGCCACCGTAGAATGCGATGTCGATGATAGTTTGACGGTCAAGAGCCATAGAGAACGCGCGACGGAAGTCAACGTTAGTTAGTACTTCGTTCTTAACTGGATCTGGGTGTTTGAAGTTAACAACAAATGCCTGAGTACCTGATGGCGGGTACCAGTACTGGTGGTTAGGACTTGCTGCTGCGTAAGTACGGTCGATGTCAGGAATGAACGAAGAAGTCCAGTCCATTTCGCCGTTTACAACTTTACCTAGGAACTGGTCGTTGTTCGCGATTTGAGGAACGCGTAGACAATCAACGTCTAGGTTATCAGCATCCCAGTATTTAGGGTTAGCACACTGAAGGTATAGTTGTGGAGTAAAGTTAGCGATTTCAGTGAACGGGCCAGTACCTACTGGTTGCTCGTTCATGAATGTTGCTGGATCTTTCACTTTAGCCCAGATGTGCTCTGCTACTACAGGAACCTTAACGATTTCGTAAGGAGCGTTTGAGTTAGCTTCTGAGATGTAGAACTTAACTTGGTAGTCGTTAAGTTTTTCAACTTTAGTTACCCATGCGTTGATACCAGATTGGTCTAGCTCAGGCTTCTCTTTAACTAGGTTGAAAGAGTACATAACGTCGTCTGCGTTGAATGCTTCACCGTCAGACCAAGTTACGCCTTTACGTAGATCAAATGTAACGCTCAATAGGTCGTCAGCAATTGTGAAGTTCTCTGCTAGACGGAATACAGGAGTGTTACCGTGCATTTCGTTGAATACTACTAACGGCTCGTAGATGAAGTCACGAGTAGTATGAAGGTTAGTAGCACCTAGGTACGGGTTAAAGTTACGTACGAAAGTTGTGTACTCTTTAGGGTGGATCGTTAGTTCACTTTTCTCAGCTGCAGTTGCTACTGACGCAAAGCCAGTTGTAGCTGTTGCGATAATTGCTGTTGCTAGTGCTGTTTTTTTAATGTTGGCAAGCATAGCTGTTCCTTACTATTTGCTTTCATTTCACTTATGGATACGAATGTTATCAATTGATGAACACTCCTCTAAGGCCTACCTCAATGCTCGTTTAAAAACTTCGGAGGAAAGTCAGTAAACATGAGTGGCCTGTAGGCCTTAGGCATAGCTAGAAGACACCGAAAACGATTGTTTAGCAATTGGCATTCCCGTTAAAAACGTCAAAACATATCACTGTCTCGTTAATAACGTTAATTAACGTTAGTTTTGCGCGATTTTGGTTAAAAAATACACTTTGAACCAGGTCGCATATTACTAGGGAGTAAAGCTGCTATGTTAGTGGTTACTATCGTATGTGTTTAATTTGAATAAGCGGTCTGAGTGGTGGGTTCTTATCTGAGATCTTCATCACTAGTCAGTTTTTAGGTTATTTTCTCACGCTAATTTAAAACTGCCGAATTGTTGTGATTGGCCTCTCAATATCGATTCAAAAATAGACAAAGAGGCCTTTTTAGCGTTTTTTACAGTGATTTTCGACCATGAAAAAGCTGTGATTTAACGTCGGTATAGGGGTTGTTTTTCGTCGTGTAAAAACTGTAATGAGAACGATTATCTCGAAGCCAAAAAAAAGCCCGCATTGATTGCGGGCTTTATACTTGGGAGGTTCGTTAGCTAGTCAGTAAGTGTTGTAACTTGTCACGCTGTTCTTCGATGTGAGTACGTTGTGATGTTGATTCCTTACAGTGCTCAAGGATGTAGTCTAACGAGCTCAGTACCGTGCGCCAACGTGGTGTCTTTGGTAGCGTTTCAATACGTAGGTATTTATCTAATGTACGCGTCTGTAGCGTACTGCGGTCAAGATAAACGCGCCACAGGCCACTTTGCTCTGCAAAGGTGAACTTAGTTTGCCCCGTTGCACTTTCCCAGTAATCGATAGCGCTTGTCATGGCGTCTACCAACACTTCACGCATGATTTCTTGCTTAGACTGAGATTCACCGGTCACCTTATCAGCAAGACGAGTAAACTCGCCGCCAAGCTCTTTGAGTTGCTGTAGCTTGCCTTTATCGCCGTCAAATGCGTAGCTTGAAAGTGCTTCGATTGCCGTTTCTAGGTTGTTAATCCTTACCGCATTAATGCTGCCACCGACATTGAAGATGTACATCGATTTAAGCCCTGAGGCTTGCGGTAGCTTGAGGATATCCGCAGAGACATGTTGTCGAACGTCTTCAACGTAAATATCAACGTTGCCACAGAAGTGCTCTTGATTCACATCGAGGAAGCGCGGTGCCAATATTTCTTCTGCGTTGGAGCGTTTTAATTGTTCTGTCGAACGTTTGAATAGACGAGAAGCGGCTTCGTTGGCAAAGCGGATACGCCCATCTTCGCGAATGCAGATTATGGCCTCAGGCGCGGATTCTAGCTGTTCAAGCAGTCTGCCTTGAGTCTCAAGTAAGCTTGCTTCTACGTTGGCACGTTCTTTTAGCTCTATTAAAAGCTGTTGATTCTCAACTCTTCGCTGCTCAGCCTTGCTCGCCGTTAAGTGGGCGACGATACGTGCCGCCAGTTCTTGCTTGTTGAACGGCTTCGATAGGTAGTCGTTTGCACCAGCGTTAAAGCCACGCACGCGGTCATCGGGTTGATTTAGAGCGGTCAACATGATGATTGGCAACTGAGTATGATCGTAGCTTTCACGCAGTGTTTGACAGACTTGGTAACCACTAATGCCCGGCATCATGATGTCGAGTAGTAATAGTTCTGGCTTTTCTTCTTCTATTTTTTGCAGCGCTTCATAGCCATCTTTTGCGGTACGCACCTGATAACCCGCCAAGCGCAAGAAGCTTTCTAGCACGCGCAGGTTAACCGGCTCATCGTCGACAACCAGTAATAGTGGGCCATCTGGGTTTTCTGGCAAGCTTGCTGGCGGTAGTTCGGCGGTTTCATTTGCCTCTGGCGCTCTAAAGTGCAAGCTATCTAGATGACTGGCTTGTTCTATCTGCTCTTCTGTTGCGAGTGGTAGCGTAAAGCTGAAAGTAGTACCAACCATCGGCTGACTGCTGACATACAGTGAACCGTCCATCAACTCAATAAGCTGACGACTGATGGATAGGCCCAAGCCAGCCCCTTGACGATAGCGGCTAGAGTCTTGACCTGCTTGAATCAAAGGCTCAAAGATGTGTTCCAGCTGATCGGCTGGGATACCTTGGCCCGTATCCACAACTTGCACACGAATCTTATCGTCTACAACCGACGCAGAAATCACAATCTTACCTTCACGGGTATACTTGATGGCATTGCCGACAAGATTGTATAGCACCTGTTCAAGACGCTGCGGATCAGCCGCGACCCATAAAGCCTCAACCGGAACTTGGTTAATAATACGAATTGGTTTATTACCAAGTAGATGCGATGAAAGCTCAAGTACCAATCTGGTTGAACTTGCAAGATCGACCGCACTGAGCTCTATATCCAAATTGCCGTAACGCATTTTATGATAGTCGAGCAGGTCATCTACTAAGGTCGTTAAGCGTTGACCGCTGCTAATGATAATGTCGAGCTGATATTTGTGGTCTGCGGTAATTGGCCCGCTAGCCCCTGAGATCAATGCTTCAGCAATGCCCACCATGCCGTGCAGTGGAGTACGTAACTCGTGCGAGGTGGTTGCTAAGAAGTCATCTTTCAGTTTATTTGCTAGCTGTAGCTCATCGTTTTGTTTCTGAATGACTTTGAGGTTGTTCTCTAGCTCTTCATTTTGCTTTTTGATTAGCTCTATTTTCTCGCGAATAGAGCGCTGCATACGCTCAAAGCTCACCGCTAGGCGGCCAATTTCATCTTTACGTTCGGTATTTATTTCCGCGTTAAGATCACCAGCCGAGGCTTTTTCAGCCGACCATGTCAGTTTGAGTAGTGGAGCGGTAATGAAGTTCGATAGATAGTGCGAGGCAATCACTACCAAAATAATCGCAAACAGCATGGCGAAAACAAACACGGTTTCTAGCTGTTGCACGCGCGCAAAGGCATGTTTTTCAGGTACTTCGACCACTAGCGCCCAATTGATGCCTTTTTCGTCAATATGACTATATGCGGCGATAGTATCTTCACCTAACGCATTCTTGAAAGTACCGACTTCAGAGGCTGAGGTGAATGCTCGCTCGATGATAGTGCGGCTATTGTCGACATCTTGCTGCTCGTAGGCGAGGGTGCGCAGTTTGTAGTCAGCGCCTACTAACAAGGTTTTAATGTCCCACGTTTGGTTATTGTCGGCAATCAGCTTGGTGAGGCTGTTGTTCGGCAATCTGAACATCGCGTAGCTATGAAGGTGACCTTGTTGAATAATTGGTGCGCCCAACCATGCAACGTATTTGCCTTGCTGCATTTCGAAATCAGAGAAAATAACGGGCGTGTATTCTTCGTTGGTTTTACGCGTAGCCGTGACTTTGTCATGCAACGTTTTAAACGCTTTACCTAAGTTGTCGTCTCGGTATTTGCCCGTTAGCAGGTTAGTACCATAGTTGTCATGTTTGTAGATTGAATAGGTGACGTTACCGTTAATATCAACCAGCAAAATATCATCGAAGTCAGAGCGTTTAAGCAGCTCTAAATAGGCGCGGTGGTAACGCTTGTGCAATAAGCGGTAACGCTCAGTGCCATTGTAAACTTGCGATTGAGGCAAGATGGCGGTCTTAATTTGATCGCCAGAGCCTTCGATATAGCGCTTTTGTGCGTATTCGCGTGCTTGCTCTATATCTAAGCCCAAACTTTGGAACGCATTAACCAGACCATAAAAACGTCCGCCACTTGCGTAAGCCAGTTCAGAACGAACAAACCCCATCACTTCCGACTCTTTCGCATCAAGATAATCGACGATTTGTTGATGTTTACTGTCACGCACAGAGATCAGGTGAGAGGTGCTCTGCTCTTGCAAGTCCTGACTGTGTGATTGGAGGAAGAACAGTGCAGTCACTGTTAAAGGGGTAATACTGAGCACCAAAAACGCCAACATGAGCGTATTTTGCAGGCGCTTAAACCTTTGCTTTCGGTACAACTTGAACATATTAGATGTATGACTTTCCGTGAAATACGGTGAGCGGTTTGCTTACCGTTAAAAACGTAGATATTCCTAAAATGACAAAATTAACGAGTTTTTTTACTTTGACAAGTAAGTAGCACGGAAAGCGTGGATAGAGGCGCAGTTTTAGTGAGGGGAGATTATAAAACGCCCAGAAATTACGTTATTTCTGGGCGTGACGTTATTTGCTTGCGTGATAAATGACAAATTTATTAGTCTTATTTAGCGTCTCGCAATTACCGAAGGCTTGCTCAATAATTGGAGGGTATTTGAGGAAGCTATTGGCAACGATGATCAGCTGACCGGCACCGTTTAGATAGTTTGGCGCTTCAGCAAGCAGGGTTTCCGTTGCGCTATAACTGGTATCGAGCCCAGAGTGAAACGGTGGGTTACTGATGATGAAATCATAGTTCGATGATACTTGAGAGTAGACATCGGTGGCGAATACATGGCCTTGCAAATTATTAGCCGCTAGTGTTGCTTTGCTTGATTCAACCGCAAGAGCGCTTACATCGCACATTTCCAGCTCAATCTCTGGGTTGAGGATTGCCATCACACTACCAATAACGCCAGCACCACAGCCAAAATCGAGCACTTTACCTTTTAGTGTTGGTAGCGTGTCGAGCAGTAACTTACTGCCGATATCGAACTCACCATGGCTAAATACGCCCGGTAAGCTTTTAATAGTAAGCTGATGGCCTTGGTATTCCACTTGATAGCTTTTAAACCAATCTTTCAGGTTGAACGGCTTCACCTCTTGAGTACATTGACCCCAGTAGAACGAGCAGCGACGCGCTGAATCGTATTTAGTGATGATGCCGTAATCTTTGAACATCTTTTCAACGCTTTTAACGCCCGAACGATTTTCGCCGACAACCACGATCTCGGTGTTAGTACCCAATTTAGCCATCAGCATCGCGAGTAGGAATTCTGCTTCAGCTTTTGCTTTTGGCCAGTACAACAGTACCATATCTGCTTGTGTTTCCTGATCGAACTCTGCGCCAAAGACCGTCGTTACCTTTGAGTAACCCTGCATCTTACGCGCATAGCCATAGTGAGTAGTAAAGACAGTGACAGATTCACAATGATCGGCAAGTTCTACAGGAAAAAGGTCTTCCGCTTCACCAGCGACGATGACGTGTTTTCCTGAGAAATAGGCCAGTTGTCGCTCGGCAATTTGGCTTGGGGCAATATAGGCAGACATGGTTTAGCTCGATTCAATATCGGTTAAATAAAAAGAGGGAGGATTCTCTCACAATCCTCCCTCGCTTAAAACTATCAGTGTGGTTTGGCTTAGTTCTTATCTTGCGAGTCTAAAAAGTCTGAGAACTCTTCTTCGTAAAGATTGAACAATACAATGGTAATGGCAAAGATCAGTGGGCCATAAATCAAACCGACTAGGCCAAATAAGTGTAGGCCGCCTAGTAGCGAGAAAAAGATCATCAGGGTGCTCATGCCCGAGCTACCTTGCATTAACAATGGGCGCAGTAAGTTATCAATAGAGCCAACGATAGCAACGCTCCAGCCGAGTAACGCAAAGGCCCAGAAGGTATCACCTGTTAGGAATAGATAAATCACGGCTGGTACCCAAATCAAGGCCGTGCCTACAACAGGGATGAAGGAAGCAAAGCCCATCATGGTGCCCCAGAACAAACCTGGGAATCCGGCGATAGCCATACCGATACCACCAGCAATACCTTGTGCAATCGCAGTTAAGAAAGAGCCCATTACCGCCGATTTAGACACTTGCTCGATTTCATCAAGTAGCTTGTCTTCTTGGCTACGAGATAACGGCAAAATATGGCGAAGGGCAGAGATGATTTTGTCGTGGTCGCGCAGCAGGAAGAACAGCACAAACAACATGAGTAAGAACGACATCAAGAAGTTAGTCGCGTCACCCAGAATTTTGGCGCTGATGCCCACTAAGTTGGAGCCAAATGACGTGGCGAATTCGGCCACTTTAGACGCGATGCCTTGTGGGTTAATCTCGTCAAAAGGTAGGTAAGTGTTTACTAAGGCTAAGCCTTTGGTCACCCATGGGTGTTCAAACACTTGCTGAATGCCGCCATGGGTTACCCAATGGTAAGTATTTTGCGAGAACAGTGACCCTTGCTGAATGATGGCAGCAAAGACAAATAGCAGTGGGATGACAATAATGAACGTCAGAACGATACAAGAGAGCAAGGCAACGACGTTTTTATGATTGGGCAACTTGCTCTCAATCCATTCGTGGATAGGGAACATCAGTAAAGAGATGATAAATGCCATCACAATCGAGTTAATATAAGGTTCGACCAATAAAAAACAGGCGGATGCAGCAACCAGTAATGCGGCAATGAGCACCCAGTGGCTGGAAGTAATTTTGATCTTATCTGACACAATGTTGTCCAATCGGTAAAGAAGTTAGCAGTATAATGGCTCTAAATCAGAGCGTTATCAATCGAGAGTTAATATTATGGGCTGTTGCAATAACGATAAATGTAGTCAAGAAAATCATCAAAAACCAAAGAGACGTATTCCTTGGTTTAGTTTGCTAGTGATTGCGATTGCTCTGCTGGTGGTTTTCAACTGGCAATAAAAAAGGCTGCGATCATCGCAGCCTTTGTAGGTGTTCTATATTGATTACGCGTCTTGCGCCAAGATTGCAAAACTGCGATCAGCCGCTTCTAGCGTTGCTTCAATCTCTTTCGAGCCGTGCGCAAGAGAGGTAAAGCTAGCTTCGAAGGCTGAAGGAGCAAGGTAAACACCGTGATCAATCATTAGATGGAAGAAGCGCTTAAAGCGTTCAACATCGCACTTAGTCACGTCTTCGTAGCATGTTACGCTTTCTTGGTCTGTGAAGAAGAAGCCAAACATGCCGCCCACTTGGTTTACAACTAGTGGAATACCGTGCTTATCTGCTAAATCTTTAAAGCCATTTGCAAGCTGTTTGGTTTTGCTTGCTAGGCGTTCTTCATTGCCTTCGTTACGCAGTACGTTTAGACACGCGAAGCCAGCTGCCATAGCGACTGGGTTACCTGAAAGTGTACCCGCTTGGTAAACAGGGCCAGTTGGTGCGATGTATTGCATCACATCTTTACGGCCACCAAAAGCGCCCACTGGCATACCGCCGCCGATCACTTTACCTAGCGTGGTTAGATCTGGCTTGATGTTGTAGTGAGCTTGAGCGCCGCCAAGAGCCACGCGGAAACCAGTCATTACTTCATCAAAAATCAGTAGCGCGCCTTCTTGGTCACAGATTTCACGTAGACCTTGGTGGAAGCCTTCTACTGGTGGAATACAGTTCATGTTGCCCGCAACTGGCTCAACGATGATACATGCGATCTCGCCTTTGTTCGCTGCGAATAATTCACGAACTGAGTCTAAATCGTTAAAGGTTGCCGTTAGTGTGTGCTTAGCAAAATCAGCAGGAACACCTGGCGAGCTTGGTTGACCTAGAGTCAAAGCACCAGAACCTGCTTTTACTAGCAAGCTGTCTGCGTGACCATGGTAACAACCTTCAAACTTCATGATCTTGTCACGGCCAGTAAAACCACGAGCTAGACGAATCGCACTCATAGTCGCTTCTGTACCAGAGCTCACCATGCGAACTTGTTCCATTGATGGAACAAGTTCAGAGACAAGCTCTGCCATGTTGATTTCAAGTTCTGTTGGTGCGCCAAAGCTTAGGCCGCGCTGAGCTGCATTGATAACAGCTTCACGAATAATGGCGTGGTTATGGCCAAGGATCATTGGGCCCCAAGAGCCAACGTAATCGATGTATGCTTTACCGTCCGCGTCAAAAATAAGAGGGCCATCAGCGCGCTCCACAAAAATAGGGGCTCCGCCTACACCATTAAAAGCACGTACTGGAGAGTTCACACCACCTGGGATGGTATTCTGTGCCTTTTGATACAGTTCTGCTGATTTGGTCATTGATATATCCTCTTTTGATTGCTCGGACCAATTTGGCAGGCATTGTACCTGTCTGCCCCTCTTCAAGAAATGCTTTCTAGCACATTCTGCGCAATTTCAACGCAATTGCCTTAGAAATCAGAGTGAATCGGTGGATACTTGCAGAGATTGTTGGTGAATACTTGAACGCTACACTCAGGTATTAGATAATCCCATCATTAAGTATAAAAAATTGTCGCTATTTCTGACCATGGCACGGCCATTTTAACGAGAAGTAGCGCTATGAAGTGAGAGAGGTCGTCGTGAGCGAAGCCAGCATTCCCCTAAAATTCTCTGATGCAGCCGCACAGCGTGTAAATGCATTGATTGCAGAAGAAGAAAACCCAGAGCTGAAATTACGTGTTTACATCACTGGTGGTGGTTGTAGTGGTTTCCAATACGGATTTACGTTTGATGAGAACGTAAACGATGGCGACACGACGATTGAAAACAGTGGTGTAACTCTAGTGGTTGACCCAATGAGCCTGCAATACCTAATCGGTGGTGTGGTTGATTACACTGAAGGCCTAGAGGGTTCTCGCTTCTTTGTAAATAACCCTAACGCGACAACAACTTGTGGCTGTGGCGCATCATTTAGCGTGTAATTGCATCGACAACGAATTTTCGAAGGCTGCCATTTGGCGGCCTTTTTTATCGCCGCTAGTTTGGTATCAGCAACTCATCGACTTAGATCCATATCATATTTAGTTGAATTATAAATTTAAGGTAATTTATAAACTTGTTATCCGCGTCATCCTTGTTATTCTAGGTTGAGTAAAAAAACGTCAGTGCTGATTTTATTAGGTTGTTTGAATTGGCTTTTTAGTCACAACCCTCAAATAGCCGACCGTCCTAATCTGATCACACTCTTTGCGAAATCAGTAAAAGACGTCATAAGCCATCAGGAAGTAGGCTTATGTAAATAAAAAGGATAGTTATGGCTAAGTTGTCTTTGTCGCGTTATTTGGCGACCAAACCTTATATCGTGTCTCTGTTTCTTATCGTTCTGCTGAGTGTTTGGCTTGGTCTTGGCGCTTTAAAAGCGGAAGACGATACCGAGCAGAAGCAGCAGACCACACAAGATATCCCGCTTGCTAAAGTGGCGTATCAAACTTTTCATTCAGTACCTACCCATAAAACCATTGATTTGTACGGCCGAACCGCGCCAGATCGCCAAGCTAAGTTAGGCGCCGAATACGCAGGTAAGATTGCTCGTCTGCAAGTAGATAAAGGCGACTTGGTCACACAAGGTCAAGTTATTGCCATTATTGATAAAGGCGATCTCGATATTCAACTCAAACGTGCTAGAGCGATGCTCAACGTACGTGAAAAAGAGTACAAAGCCGCTCAGGCTTTGAAAAAGCGTGGCCTACAAGGTGAGGTGGCGTATGCCAATGCGCAAGCAGCATTAATAGAGGCGAAAGCATCAGTGACTAATGCACAGATCGCTCTTGCCAACACCAAGGTAACAGCACCGTTTGATGGCATTGTCGATCACCTATTTATCGAGCAAGGGGATTTTGTCGGCATTGGCGATCCTGTCGCGTCGTTGATTGATCTCAGCAAGTTGGTGATTGAGGCCGATGTCAGTGAGCGTCATATCCAAGACCTTAAGTTGAATCAACCTGCCACCATCCGCTTTATTAATGGCCAAGAGACTCAAGGTAAAGTGCGCTACATTTCACGCGTGTCATCTGAATCGACTAATACTTTCCCAATTGAAGTAGAAGTCGCTAACCCTAAGCAAAAGATCCCAGCTGGTGTCAGCACTGAAGTCGCGCTTAATCTGCAGCAGCAGTCTGCGGTTAAAATCACTCCAGCCATGTTGGCTCTAGATGAATCGGGCAATTTGGGGGTGAAAACTTTGCTGCAAGAGAGGGTGAAGTTTGTGCCTATTCAGTTAGTCAAAGCTGAGCAAGACGGGGTGTGGCTTACGGGGCTCGGTGAGCAAGTGGATATCATCACTACCGGACAAGGCTTCGTACGCGACGGTGATCAAGTGATCGCAGTTGAGCAAGTTAAACAGTAGGAGGCGCTATGTTTGCAGTCATTGATGCAGCGCTAGCGCGCACTCGTACTATGATGGTGTTGCTCGTATTCATCTTAGTCGCGGGGCTTATCACCTATATTACGATCCCTAAAGAGTCTAGCCCTGATATTGCCATTCCAATTATCTATGTTTCAGTTAGCCATCAAGGTATTTCCCCTAATGATGCGGAGCGGTTGTTAGTTCGACCTATTGAGCAAGAGCTGCGGTCGTTGGAAGGAGTCAAAGAGATGACTTCCACAGCTTCTGAAGGCCATGCCTCAGTGGTGTTAGAGTTTTCGGTCGGGGTCGATCTTAATAAAGCAATGGCAGATGTGCGTGAGGCGGTTGATTTAGCCAAGCCTAAGCTGCCAGAAGACAGTGATGAGCCAACCGTGAATGAGGTGACACTCGCCTCAGAAGAGCCAGTATTGAGCTTGGTTTTGTACGGCACTGTGCCTGAGCGAACCATAGTGCAAATTGCCCGCAAGCTGCGTGATAAATTGGAAAGTTATCGCCAAGTGCTAGAGGTCGAAATTGCAGGCGATCGCGAGGACATCGTTGAGATCGTTGTCGATCCACTCTTAATGGAAAGCTATGGTTTAGATCAGGCCGATATTTACAACTTAATCGCATTGAATAACCGCGTAGTAGCGGCTGGTTTTGTCGATACGGGTTACGGACGCTTCTCTGTTAAAGTCCCTTCGGTGTTTGATTCGCTAAAAGATGTTCTTGAATTGCCAATTAAAGTGGATGGCAAACAGGTGATCACCTTCGCTGATGTTGCCACTGTGCGCCGCGCGTTTCGTGACCCAGAGAGTTACGCCCGCTTAGATGGTGAATCGGCAATAGTACTCGATGTCAGTAAGCGTGCTGGTGAAAACATCATAGAGACGGTTGAGCTGGTTAAACTGGTGTTAGCCGAGGCGCAGAAAACGCCTGAATGGCCAAATAACTTATTGGTTAAGTACACTTGGGATCAGTCCGATGACGTCAAGATGATGCTTAACGATCTGCAAAACAATATCTTATCCGCCATCATTTTGGTGGTGATTGTTATCATCGCAATCTTAGGTGTAAGAACCGCATTGTTGGTCGGTGTGTCTATACCGGGGTCATTCTTAACAGGTTTATTGGTATTGGCCTTGTTTGGCATTACGGTCAATATTGTGGTGCTTTTCTCCTTCATCATGGCGGTCGGCATGCTGGTGGATGGCGCGATTGTAGTGACCGAGTTTGCCGATCGGCGAATGCAAGAGGGCGTGGAACGTAAACAAGCCTATCGAGATGCCGCTAAGCGAATGGCGTGGCCAATCACCGCCTCTACCGCAACCACATTAGCTGCGTTTGCTCCTTTGCTGTTTTGGCCGGATGTCACTGGCGAGTTCATGAAATATCTTCCGCTGACACTTATTGCTACCTTAGCCGCTTCATTGGTTATGGCAATGTTGTTTGTGCCTGTGTTGGGGGGCTTGTTCGGTAAGCCACAGAATGTTACCGACAGCAATCGACGCCGAATGATGGCGTTGCACGAAGGGGATTTTTCTCAAGCAACTGGTTTGACTAAACTCTATTACCAGACGCTGAGAGTCGCGATTAGTCATCCGCTTAAAATCTTGGCGCTAGCGATTGTATTGGCTATTGGTGTGGGCACGGCTTATTCCAAAGCGGGCTTAGGTGCTGAGTTTTTCCCAGAGGTTGATCCGCCGTTCTTTACCATCAAAGTTCGTTCTTATGGCGATCTTTCGATTAACGAGAAAGATCAGCTCATGCGCCAGATAGAAGTAGAAATGATTGGTCATGACGAGTTTGAAAGCGTCTATACCCGCACTGGTGGCGATGATGTGATAGGCCAAATTCAAATTACGCCAGTGGATTGGCAATATCGCCGTAGTGTGAAAGAGATTATCGCTGAGCTTAAGCAGATCACAGACAGTTATGCAGGGGTTGAGATTGAGTACAAATTCCCTGATGCCGGTCCTCCGGTTGAAAGTGACTTAGTTATAGAGGTCACTGGTAATGATTTAACTGAGATTGATATTGCCGCCAAACAGGTGAGGGCGTGGGCTGATCAGAATCCTGCCTTTACCAACATTAGTGATAATTCGAGTAAAGAAGGTATTGATTGGAAGGTCGACATCCGTCGTGATGATGCCTCTCGTTTTGCCGCAGACGCAACCTTAGTCGGTAACACCGTTCAGTTTGTGACTAATGGTTTAACCATTGGCGACTACTTACCTGATGATGCGACTGAAGAGGTCGATATTTTAGTCCGTTATCCAGAAGATAAGCGCGACATTGGTAAGTTTGATGAGCTACGTGTGAAGACTCCTGCCGGAATGGTACCAATCACTAACTTCGCCAGTATCGTACCTGATCAAAAGCAGGATACGATTCATCGTGTCGATGGCTTACGCGTCATCAGCATTAAGGCCGATATGAGTGATGGCTACAACTTAGCGATTGAGCTACCGAAAATTGAAGAGGCCTTGAATGAACTTGGGTTAAACCCAAATGTTGGCTTTAAATTACGTGGTCAAAATGAAGAGCAGCAAAACTCCTCTGCGTTTTTACAAAATGCTTTCCTCGTCGCGCTAGTGGCGATGGCGCTGATATTGATTACTCAGTTCAATAGCTTCTATCAAGCCTTCTTGATTTTGAGTGCAGTGCTGTTTTCAACGGTTGGCGTTTTTGCTGGCTTACTTATCTTCCAAAAACCGTTTGGTGTGGTGATGTCAGGTATTGGCGTAATTGCGCTAGCTGGAATAGTGGTAAACAACAACATCGTATTGATAGATACCTTCAACCAACTGCGCCGACGTGGTTTAGACAAGCGTGAAGCTATCTTACGTACTGGTGTACAGCGTTTAAGACCGGTTATGTTGACCACGGTGACCACCATCTTGGGGCTGTTACCTATGGTGTTAGAGATGAATATCGACTTAATTAATCAGAAGATTGAGTTTGGCGCGCCAAGTACTCAGTGGTGGTCTCAGTTAGCAACGGCCGTTTCTGGCGGCTTGGCATTTGCAACGGTGCTAACCTTAGTACTTACCCCATGTTTGCTGATGTTTAGCCGTAATAATGTGGCTCAAGAGTCTGAACAACTAAGTGAGGCTAAAGTTTAGCTGGCTAGGTGCTTGGCTACTAATCTCTCTAACGAAAAAGCGCTGGTCGAAACCAGCGCTTTGTTTTTATTTGCTCGCTAACAGTTCTCGGTAGCGTTCTAACTTGTTCAGTCTAATTTCCGCATTGGCAATAAAGGTTTGCTTTGCTTTGCCTTTTAGAGACTTCGATTGCGGCAATTTCACGGTACGGGCGTTTTTATGAACCCCGTGAACCAAAAACTCATAGTGCAAGTGAGGGCCAGTTACGCGGCCAGTACCACCCAGAGTACCGATGGTTTGGCCTTGCTTAACTCGCTGGCCAGTTTTCACTGTGCGACGTTTTAAGTGCAGATACTTGGTAATGTAAGTATTGCTGTGTTTGATGAATACGTAGTTACCATTGAATTGGTTATAACTTGATTTTTGCACGATACCATCACCGGCTGCCCAAATTGGCGTGCCTACTGGTGCTGCGTAATCGGTGCCTCGGTGCGCGCGAACTTTACCCGTCACC
>Ga0209452_1000147_pt1 | contig 21410 bp, 16 predicted proteins | sample WorMetimpBELIZE1_FD_187388 | JGI IMG/M metagenome (GOLD analysis project Ga0209452, IMG submission 187388) | Marine gutless worms symbiont microbial communities from Max Planck institute for Marine Microbiology, Germany - Olavius imperfectus... | ecosystem: Host-associated > Annelida > Digestive... | reverse complement strand
CGTACAACGCGGACTTCGATGGTGACCAAATGGCGGTTCACGTACCTCTAACTCTAGAGGCACAGCTTGAAGCTCGTACTCTGATGATGTCGACAAACAACATTCTGTCGCCAGCGTCAGGTGATCCGATCATCGTACCTTCTCAGGACGTTGTATTGGGTCTGTACTACATGACTCGTGACAAGATCAACGTGAAAGGTGAAGGCATGTACCTTTCTGGCCCAGCAGAGGCTGAGAAAGCATACCGCACTAAGACCGCTGAACTACACGCACGCGTTAAAGTACGTATTACAGAAACAGTTGTAGACGAAGACGGCAACAGCACAACAGAGACTAAGATGGTTGATACAACTATCGGTCGTGCAATGCTATGGCAAATCGTGCCAGCTGGTCTACCGTACAGCATCGTTAACCAAAAGCTAGGTAAGAAGCAAATCTCTAACCTACTAAACGAGGCGTACCGTAAGCTAGGTCTGAAAGACACTGTAATCTTCGCTGACCAAATCATGTACACAGGTTTCGCATACGCGGCACTATCTGGTGTATCTGTTGGTATCGACGATATGGTTGTACCGCCAGCTAAGTACACTGAAATCGCAGAAGCGGAAGAAGAAGTACGTGAAATCCAGGAACAGTACCAATCTGGTCTTGTTACTGCGGGCGAACGATACAACAAAGTTATCGATATCTGGGCATCGACCAACGATCGCGTAGCAAAAGCGATGATGGCAAACCTTTCATCGGAAACGGTAGTTAACCGTGACGGTGAAGAAGAGCAACAAGAATCGTTTAACAGCATCTACATGATGGCTGACTCGGGTGCTCGTGGTTCTGCAGCTCAGATTCGTCAGCTAGCGGGTATGCGTGGTCTGATGGCGCGTCCAGATGGTTCAATCATCGAAACGCCGATCACAGCGAACTTTAAAGAAGGTCTAAACGTACTTCAGTACTTTATCTCAACGCACGGTGCTCGTAAGGGTCTTGCGGATACGGCACTGAAAACAGCGAACTCGGGTTACCTAACTCGTCGTCTAGTAGACGTTGCTCAAGACGTTGTTGTAACTGAACATGACTGTGGCACTCACGAGGGTGTTGACATGATGCCTCACATCGAGGGTGGTGATGTTAAAGTTGCACTAACTGAGCTAGCGCTAGGTCGTGTAGTAGCTGAAGACGTTCTTAAGCCAGGTACAGAAGATGTTCTGATCCCACGTAACACTCTAATTGATGAGAAGTGGTGTCAGATCATGGAAGAGAACTCAGTAGACAGCATGAAAGTGCGCTCTGTAGTTACTTGTGACTCTGACTTCGGTTGTTGTGCACAGTGTTACGGTCGTGACCTAGCACGTGGTCACCTAGTGAACCAAGGTGAAGCAGTAGGCGTTATCGCTGCTCAGTCTATCGGTGAACCGGGTACACAGCTTACGATGCGTACGTTCCACATCGGTGGTGCGGCATCTACTGCAGCAGCAGAGAACAGCATCCAAGCGAAGACAACTGGTACAGTTAAACTGCACAACGCTAAGTTCGTAATCAACAAAGATAAGAAGCTAGTAATCACGTCTCGTGCATCTGAGCTAACTATCATTGATGAATTCGGTCGTACTAAAGAGAAGCACAAACTTCCTTACGGTTCGATGCTAAGCAAAGGCGACAACGACGCAGTAACAGCTGGTGAAGTTGTTGCTAACTGGGAAGCGCACACCATGCCAATCATCACTGAAGTGGCAGGTCGCATCCAGTTTGTAGACATGATCGACGGTGTTACAGTTTCTCGTCAAACAGATGACCTAACAGGTCTATCTTCAAGCGAAGTAACTGACCCAGCAGCTCGCCCAGCAGCAGGTAAAGATATGCGTCCAGCTATCAAACTTGTTGATGAGCAAGGTAACGATGTAATGATCCCTGGTACAGAAATGCCAGCTCACTACTTCCTACCTGGTAAAGCGATTGTAAACATCGAAGATGGCGCTGAAGTTGGCATTGGTGACACACTATCTCGTATCCCTCAGAAATCTGGCGGTAACAAAGATATCACCGGTGGTCTACCACGCGTAGCTGACCTATTCGAAGCTCGTAAGCCTAAAGAGCCTGCGATCCTTGCTGAGCACACAGGTACTGTGAGCTTTGGTAAAGAAACGAAAGGTAAGCGTCGTCTAGTTATCACTCGCGACAGCGGTGATACTTACGAAGAGATGATTCCTAAGCATCGTCAGTTGAACGTATTTGAAGGTGAGCGTGTTGAACGTGGTGACGTGATCGCAGATGGTCCAGAGTCTCCACATGACATCCTACGTCTACGTGGCGTACACGCTGTAACTCAGTACATCGCTAACGAAGTACAAGAAGTTTACCGTCTACAAGGCGTAAAGATTAACGATAAGCACATCGAGACTATCGTTCGTCAAATGCTACGTAAGTGTACAATTACTCACGCTGGTGACTCTGAGTTCCTACCTGGTGAGCAAGTTGAATACTCACAAGTTAAGATTGCTAACCGTAACCTAGAAGCTGAAGGCAAAGAGCCTGCACGTTTCGAGCGTGAGCTACTAGGTATTACTAAGGCATCTCTAGCGACTGAGTCGTTCATCTCTGCGGCATCGTTCCAGGAGACAACTCGCGTACTAACAGAAGCTGCGGTTTCTGGTAAGCGTGATGACCTACGTGGTCTGAAAGAGAACGTAATTGTTGGTCGTCTGATCCCAGCTGGTACTGGTTTCGCATACCACCAAGATCGTCAAGCTAAACGTGCTGAAGCGCAAGAAGGTCCATCTGCTGAACAAGCAACAGATAACCTAGCTGCACTTCTAAACGCAGGCTTCTCTTCTGACGAGTAATCGTTAAGAGCTTAAAAGAAAAGGCACCTTCGGGTGCCTTTTTTGTTTTTGGGAGCAGAGGTTAGAACGCTACGCTTCGAGATGCGGGAATGCTTCGCTTACGGAATCGAGGTCTGTGCCTTTGACGACAGGACTTGTTCCTAAAAAGATAAAACAGAGCCGAATCCCGAATCCCGAATCCGGAAAAACAAAAAGGGTTGACGAACATACGCCAACCCTCAAGAATTTTCTCGCTTCTCGCTTCTCGCTTCTCGCTTCTCGCTTCTCGCTTCTCGCTTCTCGCTTCTCGCTTCTCGCTTCTCGCTTCTCGCTTCTCGCTTCTCGCTTCTCGCTTCTCGCTTCTCGCTATGCGCCAGGCGGCATCGCTAAACTGTCGGCAATCAACTGAATCAAGTGGTCTTCCACCGCGAAGCGTGTCTCAATGATTTCCCCAATCAAAGACATGTCTTCGTCAAAATCAGCCAGTTCATCTTCGGCTGAAACATCAGAGTATTTGTCAGTAAAGTTCAGCAAAGGCTCAGTAGTGAGGACGATCTTCGCGTAAGTCTGGTTTATTTCATCTGTCGCGACAAAGCCAGTGGCTTTCCACTTATCCATCACCATATCGTAGATTTTAAAGTGACCTTCGGAGATATAATCAACAAGGTGTTGGCAGAAGTGCTGAAGTTCGTCAGGGGAAGGGAGTTCAATGACATTGGATTTCGAACAAGGTTGCAGTGCTGCAAGCTTACAATATTCGACAATCAGAGATTGTCTCGTTTCCAGCCAATGGTCAATAACGTCACTGGAACCGCCCCATTGGTCTTGTGTTTGTTTGAATTTTTTTAGCATGACCATGCCCTCATGATCTGATCGCCCATTGGCGAACGTATCCTTTGCAAAGCAAAGTTAGTAAAGTGATTACAAACTCTTGTCCTTACTAGAATTTATAGTTGCAAATTTGGCGAACGACAAACTCTGGTATGAAATTAGATTGCCAGTAAAATGAATGAACTTCAAGCAAAGGGACGCTGTAATGTTAAGAAAAGGTGAAGTTAACCGTACGAAAAACGCCTATTGGTGTGTTGTCTCAGGAAGCGATGTTTGGCTGGTGGATGGTGCTATACCATTTGGCAATGCAGAGCAGTTCTCACTGCCAGAAGCGAGTGCAAGGCAGATAGGTGAATACCAAAATGCCCCAGTGATGTGGGTAAACCTGTCGGATTTAGACCACGATTTAGAACTGGTGTCTCTGCGTGATTGTCTGCATTTCCCAGAGGCACTCTTCTTGCTGATCAGCAAAGCGATTCAATATGGGCACATGACACAAAGCCTTCGTTTTTGCCCTCAGTGTGGTGGTCGAAACTTTCTCAATAACAACCAGCTAGCGATGCAGTGTGGTGAGTGCCGTACTTTGCACTATCCGCGTATTTTCCCGTGCATCATTGTCGCTGTACGCAAAGATAACCAGATTTTGTTGGCACAGCACCCTCGTCATCGAAATGGCATGTACACCGTCATTGCGGGCTTTTTAGAAGTGGGAGAAACCCTAGAAGACTGTGTCGCTCGTGAAGTACAAGAAGAAACTGGCGTACACGTTAAAAATGTTCGCTATTTTGGCAGCCAACCATGGGCATTTCCATCGAGTATGATGATGGCATTTCTTGCTGATTACGAGTCTGGTGAATTGAATCCTGATTACACCGAGCTGTCCGATGCACAATGGTTTGGCATTGACGAGATGCCGCCGGTTGCACCAGAAGGGACAATTGCTCGAGCTCTTATCGAGCAAACGCGACAAGATATCGAATCTAATTAGCTGAAAAATAGATAAAAAAAACCCTCCGAGAGGGAGGGGGTAAGTAAGATGTCGTTATGAGATGCTGAGTACCGGGTACTCAGTTTATAATTGTAGTTTTCGCTAGCGAACAAATTTTTAACACTGATACCGACTGGGTGCAAATTAAGCACTGATTTAAAAGTTAATAACTTGATCCAGGTTGCAAAGCACACAGCTATTAGCCTTAAATCAGTGATAGAATACCCCCTTTCAAAGAAAGCCTAACAATTGGAATTACGGAATGACTGAATTAAAAAATGATCGTTATCTGCGTGCCCTTCTAAAAGAGCCAGTAGATTACACGCCAGTATGGATGATGCGTCAGGCAGGTCGTTACCTACCAGAATACAAAGCAACTCGTGCGCAAGCGGGCGATTTCATGTCTTTGTGTAAAAACGCGGAGTTGGCGTCAGAAGTAACGCTTCAACCACTACGCCGTTTTCCTCTTGATGCAGCGATCTTGTTCTCTGACATCCTAACTATCCCAGATGCAATGGGCTTAGAACTTCGCTTTGCTGCGGGTGAAGGTCCGGTTTTCGATAAGCCTATCACTTGCAAAGCTGACGTAGAAAAGATCGGCCTGCCAGATCCAGAAGGCGAGCTGCAATACGTAATGAACGCAGTGCGTCAAATCCGTAAAGACTTGAACGGTGACGTTCCACTGATTGGCTTCTCTGGTAGCCCATGGACACTGGCGACTTACATGGTTGAAGGCGGCAGCTCGAAAGCGTTCACTAAGATCAAGAAGATGATGTACGCAGAACCGCAAACTCTGCACTTACTTCTAGATAAGCTAGCAGACAGCGTTATCGAGTACCTAAACGCGCAAATTAAAGCGGGTGCACAGTCGGTGATGGTATTTGATACATGGGGCGGTGTACTGACTCCTCGTGACTACAACCTGTTCTCACTGCAATACATGCACAAGATTGTAGATGGCCTGATTCGTGAAAACGACGGTCGTCGCGTACCAGTAACGCTGTTCACTAAGAACGGTGGCATGTGGCTTGAGCAAATCGCAGCAACGGGCTGTGATGCGGTAGGCCTAGACTGGACTATCAACATCGCAGACGCAAAAGCGCGTATCGGCGATAAAGTGGCTCTACAAGGTAATATGGACCCATCAATGCTTTACGCTTCACCAGAGCGTATCCGTGAAGAAGTCGCGGGTATTCTAGAAGGCTTTGGTGATGCAGGTACTGGTCACGTGTTCAACCTAGGTCACGGTATCCATTTGGATGTGCCGCCAGAAAACGCGGGTGTATTTGTGGAAGCGGTACACGAGCTATCTAAGCCGTACCACAAGTAACTTCGACTTTTTGAAATCAAATACCGGCAATCAGTGCCGGTATTTTTTTATCTGAAAATCAAGGTTGTACAGCTTTGGTAGTATTTGGTCTACCATGATCAAATTACTATTTGAACTGTACATTAGGCATTAAAGTTCATTATAAACAACGGGTTACTTTCATGGTTCTTGTGCGCTAATTTTCTTGTACAGATAAACAAGCAATTAGATCATAGGTAACCTAAAGCATCGAATGAACGCGTTTTTTAAGGTATGGCACGACGTCAGACTCAAACCAAGGATTCTTCTTTAGCCATAATGTGTTGCGTGGAGAGGGGTGAGGAAGCGGGATAAAGTCCGGTTCCCAATCCTGCCATTGCTGAACGGTTTGCGTGAGTGTCTTTGGTTTGCTTGTGAGGTAGTACTGCTGTGAGTACTGACCAATCAGCAGTGTCAGCTCTATATTGGGCAACTGCTCAAGAATCTTTTTATGCCAAGCGGGCGCACACTCTTTGCGAGGAGGTAAATCGCCTGAGTTCCCCTTACCTGGATAGCAGAAACCCATCGGGACAATGGCTATTTTGTTTGGGTCGTAGAAAGTGTCTTTGTCGATATCGAGCCATTGGCGTAACCGATCGCCGCTTGGATCGTTCCAAGGTATCGAGGTTTTGTGCACACGTGTCCCCGGCGCTTGTCCGATGATTAGTATGCGTGCGTCTTTTGCGGCTTGCACGACAGGGTTCGCGCCCAAAGGCAAATCGTCTGCGCAGATCTGGCAGGCTCGCACTTGCTTTAGTAATGTTTCTAGAGACATAAAACGGTTAATACCCTTTATCGAAATCGACTTGGTTGTTTAGAGAGAAACCGTCCCTCCAACTCAAGTAGTTGTCTGCAAAAATGTTGACCACTTGCTCAGGAAAACTTAATGCCGCGATGTGAGGAGTGATGGTTACTTGCGGAAGTTTCCAAAACGGATGTTGCGGTGAAAGTGGCTCTTGTTCAAACACATCGAGAAAAGCATGTTCCACCCAACGATTTTTTAGTGCGAGCAACAGACCCGCATCATCAATCACATCGCCTCTTCCAACATTAAATAGCAATGCCTGATTAAGATGGCTTAACACTTCACTATTGAGTAAACGTTGCGTCTCTGGAGTGCTCGGCAGCGTATTTACCACGATATCCGCTTGGTGAAAGGCGCTGGCGAGTTCATTGATATGAAAAGTTTGATTGAATTCACCGCCAGAAGTGGGGATACCAGTACGATTGATTCCTATGGCTTTTATGCCCATCAATTGTGCCGTTTTACCCAAATGACTGCCGATGCTGCCGGTGCCGAGAATCACCATGGTTTTGCTTTGTAGTGAGGTATACAGATGCGGCTGCCATTGCTTGCTCTGTTGTTGCTGGTGGTATTGCATGAAGTGACGGAAGTGAGCAATGCTGTAGCCAATCACGTACTCGGCAATCAATGGGCCAAAAATACCGCGAACATTAGTCAGGGTATAATCCCGGCGCAGATTCGGCACCATCAGAGCATTCACCCCTGCAAATGTCGATTGCACCCACTCAAGCTGTGAAAACTCGTCTAACCTTTGTGATAGTAATGGTGGATCCGCCAGTATGATCTGAGCATCTTGAGGTTTGTTTGTGATGGCCAGATCGGGCAGATTTTTCTCCGCCAGTAACGTTTCGTAGGTGTCGCGATGCTCTGAGAGCAGGAAAATCTGATTTGGATGCTGCATTAACTTTTTTCCCTGTGATGAATCAAGTACACTTTCGCTGATTTTTTCTTCAATGATTGAGTGACTATGCTTAAGAATCCTCTTCAGGTTCGTTTGGAAAAACTAGAACCTTGGCAACAAATTACCTTCATGGCGTGCCTGTGTGAACGCATGTATCCAAACTATGCGATGTTTTGTGAGAATACAGAATTTGCTGAGCCACGTGCTTACCGAGCGATTCTTGATAGTGTATGGGAAATTCTGACGGTTAAGAACGCGAAAATTAACTTCGAACGTCAATTAGAGAAGTTAGAAGAATTGTTCCCAAGTGCAGATGAGTTCGATTTTTACGGTGTTTATCCAGCGATGGATGCTTGTCAGAGCTTGTCGACACTGCTGCATGGTCTGTTGGATCGCGACTACCTTTTCGATTCAATGCTTAAAGTGAGCCAACAGTCGGTACAAACCGTTGCTGACCTAGAACAAGCACAAGGCGCAGAGCCAATCACAAACGACAATCAAAAAGAAAATGAAGCCGTGTGTGAAGAGTGGGATGTTCAGTGGGCTATCTTCCGTCCACTGCGTGAAGCGGTAGAGCGTGACATCAGCCTGATTAAAGATTTGCGTGAAGAGCTACGCGAAGAAGCCGTGAGCAACATCGGCATTGCACTTTAATTGTTGAATAGATAAAACAAAGGCATCCATGGTGGATGCCTTTTTCATTTATGCGTTTGAGCTGTTACGCCCAAGGCTGATTACGATTCTTTAGAGTCTGGTTTGGTTGGCTCTTGAGCTTCTGGCTCTTTGTCCTGTTTCTCCAGTTGTTCATCTTCTTCATCGTCATCGCGGCTTTCAATTACGCCGTGCTTTTCTTTCCAGCTTTCCCAACGCTGGTAAGCCAGTTCTTGCATGTCTGTGCTCTTATCCGCTTCATCGATGATCTCTTCACCTAGTAGGTGCTCAAAGATGTCTTCTAGCGTCACAAGGCCTTGTACCGTGCCGTATTCGTCAACCACAAGCGCCAGTTGTAGGCGGTGAGTCATCATTTGGTCGAACACTTTTGGCAGAGCGGTGTTGTTCAGTACCACTTGGATAGGGCGCATGACCGAACCAAGTTGTTTTTGGCCGCTGCCTGATTGTTGCAGCTTGAACAGCTCTAGACGGTGCACAAAACCAATGATGTTGTCTTTCTGCTCGCTGTAAACCAGTGGGCGAGAGAAAGGCGTCTCCTTGTGCTTCTCTAGGAAGTCATTGATGGTCATCGTCGCGTCTACACGGAATACGACCGGACGCGGTGTCATGACTTGCGTTACTGGTACGTCTTGAATGCCTAGCAGGTTACTCAGAATTTTTGATTCACCCTCTGCAAACTCGCCGCTTTCTTTCGCCAGAATAGCCATTGCTGATAACTCATCACGCATTTTTGGTGCTTCGTGGTTACGAGCAAGACGTTTTGTGATCTGCTCTGAGAACCATACAAATGGTGTTAGTGCCCACACCATCCAGCGAAGTGAAACCGCTGCCGCTGGTGCAAGTTGGCGCCAGTATGTCGCACCAATTGTCTTAGGTACGATTTCTGATAGAACAAGAATCGCTAGTGTCAGTACAGCAGAGAAGATACCTAGCGCTTCGCTACCAAATACTACTGCCGCTTGCGCACCAGCCGTCGCCGCACCGATAGTGTGAGCAATGGTGTTAAGCGTCAAGATAGAAGCAAGTGGTCGGTCGATGTCTGCTTTTAGCTTTTCTAGCTGAGCAGAAGCCGGGTGCCCCTGTTGTTTGAGCTGCGCAATGAAGCTCGGACTGATACTTAGAAGTACCGCCTCCAGTACCGAACAGATAAACGAAATGCCGATAGCAATAGAGATATAAATGGATAACAGCAGCATAGTTGCCCTTGAATGTAATGTGATAGTCGGGATTTTAAGCGATTATAACCGCAAAAGTGCCTTATAAATCGGTCTTATTGCATTAGAAAGCAAGAGCTTTCCTCGTGCAAGTAGTAACAAATTGTGAGTTATTACTCATATTATGGCTAAAACTGCGTCAGAAAATCGAAAGATCGCTTACAAACCTTTGCCAGATGGGGCATTTATGTTTTAGAGTGAGATGAATTCGATAACATATGAGAAGGGAAACCTAATGAACAAGACCCAATTAATCGACTTTATTGCAGAGAAAGCAGACCTATCTAAAGCACAAGCTAAAGCTGCTCTTGAAGCAACTCTTGAGGGTGTTACTGGCGCTCTTAAAGAGGGTGACCAAGTTCAACTAATTGGTTTTGGTACATTCAAAGTAAACCACCGCGCTGCACGTACTGGTCGTAACCCTAAGACTGGTGACGAGATTCAAATCGCAGCAGCTAACGTACCTGCATTCGTAGCAGGTAAAGCGCTGAAAGAATCAGTAAACTAAGTTAAAATGCACCGAGGTATCCTGCCTCGGTGCAATTTCATGAAAAAACATCTACTCACTTCACTCCTACTATCAAGCCTTGCTCTTGTTGGCTGTTCTTCTGTAGAAACCCCAAACCTAGACCAATTTACCCATTTCTCTGGCGGGAAAATCATGGGTGATGCCACCAGTTTATATTGGATGACTGAGCGTCTAACGCGTGTTAGTACGGCAGCAGACTATGTCACGATGGGCGATTACGGTTCATATCAGAGTGATTATCGTTGGGATGACGGTGAACTCAGAGAGTTGATTCGAAAAGGTGAGCAACTCGATGCCAAACAAGGATTGGTGCCTTTTCAAATCCACATTCGATTTAATAAAGATGGCGACGCGATTTATCAACAGTATCGTGTGAATGGAAAAGTGTTGCCTTTACAACGTGATCAATTAGAGCGTTACAAGCAAGAGGCGAACGATGTCGTTACGTCTATCAAGAAACAATCTCGTGATGGCCAGAGCCTAATCCAAGGGTATTGGGATGGTGAAACCTTCGAAACCTGCAAAGGTCGTGAGTTTGCTACGCTGGAGTTTAACCAGACCCTGCCTAAGTTTGTGATTGATAGATTGGCGTCGGTGGACAGCTACATAGCGTTTATCGGTAAAGAGTCACGTAATACCGCTACGGTGGATGAATTGCTGATGCTTAATGATGATGACTTTGATTGTGTACCGCGACCGAAGTTGATCTCTGAATAAACATGGCTTCGAGCTGTCTCAATTCTCGAACAAGAACAATAAAAAAGGCGCTGAATGCGCCTTTTGTCGTTTTAGCCAACTGAAGTTGTTTTTATTTTTCTTGCTCACGTGCAATTGCACGGTAGCCGATGTCGTTGCGATGGAACATGCCATCCCAACTGATCTGTTTTGCAAGCTCGTAAGCACGCTGCTGCGCTTCTGATACGCTGTTGCCAAGTGCGGTTGCACAAAGAACGCGACCACCGTTTGTCACGATGTCGCCGTCTTTGTTATCTGTACCAGCATGGAAGACTTTTTCGCCTTCAATTTCAATTTGTGGCAGACCCGAAATTACGTCGCCTTTGTTGTACGCTGCGGGGTAACCACCGGCTGCTAGCACGATACCAATCGATGCTCGTGGATCCCACTTTGATTCTGCTTGATCCAGTTTCTCGTCGATTGCCGCTAGGCACAGATCAACAAGATCCGATTCCATGCGCATCATGATAGGTTGTGTCTCAGGATCACCGAAGCGGCAGTTGTACTCGATTACTTTCGGAGTGCCGTCTTTGTCGATCATCAGACCCGCGTATAGGAAACCAGTGTAAGGGTTACCTTCAGCGGCCATGCCACGTACCGTTGGGTAAATCACTTCTTCCATAATGCGGTTATGGATTTCCTGTGTTACCACTGGAGCTGGAGAGTATGCACCCATGCCACCGGTGTTAGGACCAGTATCTTTGTCGCCTACGCGTTTGTGGTCTTGGCTGGTGGCCATTGGTAGAACGTTCTCACCATCCACCATCACGATGAAGCTTGCTTCTTCACCATCTAGGAACTCTTCGATAACGACACGACTACCAGCATCACCAAATGCGTTGCCTGCTAGCATGTCTTTGATTGCGTCTTCAGCTTCTTCTAGTGTCATCGCTACGATAACGCCTTTACCAGCAGCAAGGCCGTCAGCTTTTACTACAATCGGCGCACCTTGTTCACGTACGTAAGCAAGAGCTGGCTCGATTTCAGTGAAGTTCGCGTAGGCACCCGTTGGGATTTGGTGACGAGCAAGGAAGTCTTTGGTAAACGCTTTAGAGCCTTCAAGCTGCGCAGCTGCTTGTGTTGGGCCGAAGATTGGCAAACCTGCTTCGCGGAAAGCATCAACCACACCGATAACCAGTGGAGCTTCAGGGCCAACAATGGTTAGCTCGATAGCTTTCTCTTTTGCAAACGCAACCAGACCTGCGATGTCTTCTACTGCGATGTTTACGTTCTCTAGTTTAGGCTCTAGTGCTGTACCTGCGTTACCTGGAGCCACGAAGATAGTCTCAACATTTGGGTTTTGTGCCGCTTTCCAACCTAGTGCGTGTTCACGACCGCCTGAACCAATGATAAGAATATTCATAATATTTCCTTTGATTTCGCTCCTCCCCTTATTAAGGGGAGGTTGGGAGGGGTAAGTCGTGTACGTACAACAGACCCCCTCTAACTCCCCCTTGGTAAGGGGGAGGACCAAAACTAATTAGTGGCGGAAGTGACGCATACCTGTGAAGATCATCGCCATGCCGTGTTCGTCTGCTGCGGCAATAACTTCGTCATCACGCATCGAACCACCTGGTTGGATAACACACTTGATGCCTGCTTCTGCAGCCGCGTCGATACCGTCACGGAATGGGAAGAATGCATCTGATGCCATTACACAACCTTCAACCTGTAGACCTTCGTCTGCAGCTTTGATACCTGCGATTTTCGCAGAGTAAACGCGGCTCATTTGGCCAGCGCCTACACCGATAGTCATGTCGCCTTTCGAGTAAACGATCGCGTTAGATTTCACGTATTTCGCTACTTTCCAGCAGAACAGTGCATCTTTCAGCTCTTCTTCTGTTGGCTGGCGCTTAGAAACCACTTTTAGGTCGTCTAGGCTTACCATGCCTTGGTCACGGTCTTGAACCAGTAAACCGCCATTCACGCGTTTCACGTCAAAGCCAGTTGTCTTAGTTGTCCATTCGCCACACTCAAGTAGACGCACGTTCTTCTTCGCTGCAACCACTTCAATCGCTTCTGCAGAAACAGAAGGTGCGATGATGACTTCAACGAATTGACGCTCAACAATAGCGGCTGCTGTTTCAGCATCTAGCTCTTGGTTGAATGCAATGATGCCGCCGAATGCAGATGTTGGGTCAGTTTGGTAAGCGCGGTTGTATGCTTCTAGGATGTCTTTACCTAAAGCCACACCACATGGGTTTGCGTGTTTTACGATCACACATGCTGGCTCGTTGAACTCTTTCACACATTCAAGCGCAGCGTCAGTGTCTGCGATGTTGTTGTAAGAAAGGGCTTTACCTTGGATTTGGCGAGCAGTAGAAACAGATGCTTCTTGTGGGTTTGCTTCAACGTAGAATGCGGCTGCTTGGTGGCTGTTCTCACCGTAGCGCATGTCTTGCTTCTTCTCGAATTGCTGGTTGAACGTACGTGGGAATTTAGACTCTTCATCACCTTCTTTGTTCTCACCGTAAGATGGAACCATAGTGCCAAAGTAGTTTGCAATCATGCCGTCGTAAGATGCTGTGTGCTCGAATGCTGCGATAGCTAGGTCGAAACGAGTTTCTAGTGTTAGAGACTTCTCGTTCGCGTCCATTTCAGCGATAACGCGGTTGTAGTCGTGAGCGTTCACCACGATAGTTACGTCTTTGTGGTTTTTCGCTGCAGAGCGAACCATTGTTGGACCACCGATGTCGATGTTCTCAACCGCATCAGCAAGGGTACAGCCTTCTTTAGCAACGGTTTCTGCGAATGGGTATAGGTTAACGACAACCATATCGATAGGGTTGATGCCGTGCTTTTCCATCACGTCATCGTCTTGGCCACGACGACCCAGCACACCACCGTGAACTTTTGGGTGAAGCGTTTTAACGCGACCATCCATCATTTCTGGGAAACCAGTGTAGTCAGAGACTTCAGTTACTGCGATGCCTTGCTCTGCAAGTAGACGAGCAGTACCACCAGTAGATAGGATATCGACACCGCGCTCAACAAGAGCTTGTGCAAACTCAACAATACCTGTTTTGTCTGATACGCTGATAAGCGCACGGCGAATAGGACGAGCGTTATTCATGCTTCCATTTTCCTCAAATTCACGGAGTTAAAGATGTTTGCCAAAAATGAACTTGTTTTCACCTCTTGGGGTAAAATATTGGCCAGTTTTGGTAAAGACCTTTGCGGGCGTTTTCATGCTTAGAAAACAGTCTCCACTATTTGATGGCGCGTATTCTAACCAATTTATTACAAAAAAGCTCGCGCAATCGTTTGGCATCTCAAAAATAATTGCAAAAAACTCAATTTTTAGCTTTAAAGGTAACGAGATAGTTAATAAGGAAAGTTATGTTTCAGATTGGTGAACTGGCAAAACGTTGTGGTGTGACCGCCGATACACTCCGTTTCTATGAGAAAAATGCGTTAATAACACCCGCAGGGCGAAGTGAATCGGGCTATCGCCTATATAACGAAGAGAACCAGAAGCAGGTGCGCTTTATTCTAAAAGCGAAAGAGCTTGGCTTAAGTCTAGAAGAAATAAAAGAGCTGCTAGGGATCAAATTAGAGGCGACAGAACACAGTTGTGCAGAGGTAAAAGCCATCACTTCTGCAAAGTTAACTTTAATTGATGAGAAGATTGCTGAACTGAGCAAAATCCGTACTGCTTTAAAGAAGATAAACGACGCGTGTTGTGGGCATAACAACGACGATGCCAGTCATTGTTCTATCCTAGCAGCCCTTGAATAGTCTCATTTTTGCGTCATTTAATTTAAGTTTGCATTTTTGGCGGCTTGCTTTTCTAGGTTCAAGCCGTTTTCCCACCTATAATCTCGGCTTTAGTCGACTGTAAGAATGTGTAGTCCCCTCTATTCCTAAAGCGACGCTGTCTATCAGATACGAGAGTTTTCATACATGGTTGGAGTCTATTTTCAAATCAATGACTGGGTTTTGAGCGTTGATGAAAATAAGCTGTATCGACAAGACAGGGAAGTTACCGTTGAGCCACGCTTAATAAACCTACTGCATTTTCTTGCTGAGCACGCCAGTGAAGTGTTCAATCGCGAAGAGCTGATCCAATATGTTTGGGCTGGTGCGATTGTGACGGATCAAGTCGTAACACAGTCGATCTTCGAACTGCGTAAACTTCTGCGAGATGGTCGAGAAGAAAACATCAGCTACGTGATCACTGTGCCTAAGCGTGGTTACAAGCTGGTGGCGAATGTGACCCCAATGACACACGAGGAATTCCTTGCAAGTCGTCATTGCGATGCCGAAATCCTTCCTCCTGTTGTTGAAGAGACAGAAGAAGAGCTGCCAGAAGCGCCAGCACCAGCTATCGCATTCCCTGCAGGACCTTTAACTCGCGCCGTATGCGAGATGTCGAAAGAGAAAAAAGCGCCGCGTAAACCAAACAAAATCAGCCCTTGGCGATTAGGTTTCATGAACTTCATCTGGATCAGTATTTTGGTCGTGGTGATGGGGGTGTTTACCTATAAGCAGTCAGAAGTGCGTATCACGCAAGCCATTGATACCCACCTTATTGAGTTCAAGTTTCAAGATAACTTCAGCAAAGAAGGTCGAAGTTATGACTTAGCAGATGGCTTCGCGCAGAAGTTGATGGCTGATGTGGCTCAAGTGAGTGACTATCGTGTCATGCTCAAGAAAGCTTCGTTTACTACGGGCATCGTTCCGGGGAAATCTGTGGTCGTGCGCGTCAAAGAAAATGATGGTGGCAGCTTCCTTGAAGTGGAATACCGCAACAACTCTTCAGAGAAAGTGCTGTTTAGCCGTCAGTACGCATTAACTAACAGCCACTTAAAGTCCGTGATGCAACAAGCGTCTTTGGATTTGATGCGAGTATTGAAAGTACCAGATGCAAAACTGAAGTCCAAAGTGCTGGTGGCGGGTATGCCAATGAATCCAGATGCATTGGAGTTGTTTGTTGAAGCAAACCACTACTTGAACGTATCGGATGCGAATCAATTCCAGCATGGTATCGACTTGATGGAGAAAATCCTCGAGATTGAACCAGATAATGCTTATGTTCAATCGGAGCTACTCATTGCTTACCATGTGCAAAAAGCACTCGATCCTGCATTGGAACTAAGAAAGAGCAGGGTTCAGCAGTTAAGTGATAAGCTAGAAGCCAACGCTAAGATGATGGTTGGGCCTATTCAGCCACGTATTTATGAAGCGTTAGCTCTGCATGAGACGATCACTGGTGACATTGATTTAGCTAAGCGACATTTGAATCAAGCGTTAGACGTTCGTGATTCGGTATTGTCTTACGTGATTCGAGGTAAGCACGCTGAGCTGGATGGTGACTTGGATTGGGCAAGTGAGTCCTACAGCGAAGCCTTCTATATTGATACGTCCGTAGAGACTTACTTATTGTGCGAGAACTTGGTTTTTCCAAGTAACATGAAGGCAATTGATTACGCCATGTATCGCGCAGTGCATCCTTCCGTGGTTCGTATGTTGTAGGCGGCCATTATCTAACAAGTAAAGATATCTTTAGCCCTTCATTTCGGTGAGGGGCTTTTTTGTATCTGCCTCTTGTGTGTGCTTCTTACCTCTATTTCTACTAATGACGCTTGTTATATAAGAGGCAAGGGCTTTTCATTCTCTATTCTCACCACGTTGGCATCCTACTTCTTACTTCCTGTCTTAGTGCCACTTCATATCGAACTTTTGGGTTTCGGCCTTAGCCTTGCGTATTTATAACCGGTCACGACAACGCAGTTGTTTATGCGTAATAACGCTTGTACTTATGCATCACTGAGTAAAAGAGGAGGGGAAGTTTGATGTAAGTCAATTGGTCAATAAGGGTAGGAAAAGTCTGCATCAACAGTTTGGGTAATCAGGATAGGGTTAGCTTGATGTTGATAGCGGTTGATAAGGTTGATGGAAAATTTGTAGAGGTTGATGTTTTTAGCTTTTCGACATGAATGCTTTAGTTTTTTATCTTAAGTTACTGTATATGCTGGCTTTATGTTTTTTAGTTTATCAGGTTTATCTCAACTTTATACCGATGGGCTAATTGTTTTATTGATAACCCCAAGTTTATTTTTTTCCCAGTTTTTGGGCGTAGTCTTCACTTCGAAATTTAGCGAGGTCGAGCAGGTTCTTCCTCATAGCATCTCGCTAATAACCATTCAGTTTGAGTCATGTTGACTCGAGTAGAATAGATTTGGAGATGTTATGTCATCGAATGCGAAAAAAATCGGCCTTATTGCCTGTACGGGTGTCGTAGCCGGTAACATGATGGGTAGTGGTATTGCACTATTACCTTCTAGTCTTGCCTCTGTAGGCTCTGTTTCAATCTTCAGTTGGCTGATCTGTTTGGTCGGTGCACTGAGTCTGGCGTTCGTTTACGCTCGTCTGGCAACCAAAAACCCACAAGAAGGTGGTCCAATCGCTTATGCTGGCGAAGTGTCTCCGGTATTTGGTTTCCAAACGGGCGTTCTTTATTACCACGCGAACTGGATTGGTAACCTGGCTATTGCCATTACAGGTGTTTCTTACCTTTCAGTATTCTTCCCTGTGCTTAATAACCCAATCCCAGCAGGTATTGCGACGATTGCATCGGTATGGATCTTCACTTTCGTCAACCTACTTGGTGGTAGCTGGGTAAGCCGTCTATGTACGCTTGGTCTAGTTCTTATCCTTATCCCAGTTGTTGGTACAGCTGCATTTGGTTGGACGCACTTCGATACTGCGCTTTACAGCCAAAACTGGAACGTATCAGCAGGCACTGACAGCCACGCGGTAGTAACAGCGGTTCTTATCTGTCTATGGTCATTCGTAGGTGTGGAATCAGCAGCGGTATCGACTGGTATGGTAGAAAACCCTAAACGTACTGTACCACTAGCAACTATGTTGGGTACTGGTATCGCAGGTGTGATTTACATCCTATCAACTCAAATGATCAGCGGTATGTTCCCAGCGTCAGAAGTTGCGGCATCAGGTGCGCCATTTGCACTAGCAACCACTGAGCTATTCGGTAGCTGGACAGCACCATTCGTATCAGCATTCACAGCGCTAGCATGTTTCACTTCGCTAGGTTCTTGGATGATGCTAGTAGGTGAAGCAGGTAAGCGCGCAGCAAACGACGGCAACTTCCCTAAAATCTACGGCGAAACTGACAAAAACGGTGTGCCTAAGAAAGGTCTAATCCTTGCGTCAATCAAGATGACTGCACTGATGGTTGTTCTGATGTTCTTCAGCTCTAAAACAGCGCACGCATCAGACCTGTTCAACCAACTAACGACTGACGCAGTTCTACTAACTATGCTGCCTTACTTCTACTCAAGCATTAACTTGATTCGCTTCGAAGGTATGACAACACGCAACGGCTTCGTAATGCTGTTCTCTGGTGTGGCTTGTCTGTTCTGCTTTATCGCACTAGCGGGTGCAGAGGGCGGTACGCTAACAGCAACCTTCATCGTTTCTCTAGTTATCTTGATGTTCTACAGCAAAAAAGCAGGTCTTGCTCAGTACGTGAAAATGCACGCTGACGACATGCCTGCCCAAGCAAGCAACTAATCCCCAAAACGCTGGCACTAAGGTGCCAGCCCATAAAACCCAAATTCACGCGGCGCTCACTTTACTCATTGCCTGTAAATGGCAAAGAGCGCCCTCATTCGCCTTGGAGATGTCCAAATGAATATATTCGCTATCTTGAACCACATGGGTGTGTTCTTTAAAGAAGAGCCAGTTCGTCAACTTCACGCTGCTCTTGAGAAAGCGGGCTACGAAGTGGTTTACCCAGTAGATGATAAAGACTTGATCAAAATGATTGAGATGAACCCACGCATTTGCGGTGTGCTGTTCGACTGGGATAAATACTCACTAGAGCTATGTGAACGTATCAGCCAAATCAACGAAAAACTGCCTGTTCACGCATTTGCTAACGAACAGTCTACTCTAGACATTTCACTAACAGACCTACGTCTAAACGTGAGCTTCTTCGAGTACGCTTTAGGTATGGCTGACGACATCGCTATCAAAATCAACCAAGCGACTGAGGCATACAAAGATGCCATCATGCCTCCATTCACTAAAGCGCTATTCAAATACGTAGAAGAAGGTAAATACACCTTCTGTACTCCAGGTCACATGGGCGGTACTGCATTCCAGAAAAGCCCTGCTGGTAGCATCTTCTACGATTTTTACGGTCCAAACACATTTAAAGCGGACGTATCAATCTCAATGCCTGAACTAGGTTCTCTACTAGACCACTCAGGTCCACATAAAGATGCAGAAGAATACATTGCACGTACATTCAATGCAGACAGCTCGTACATCGTAACGAACGGTACGTCTACATCGAACAAAATCGTTGGTATGTACTCAGCACCTGCGGGCAGCACAGTACTGATTGACCGTAACTGTCATAAATCTCTGACTCACCTAATGATGATGAGCGACGTGACACCAATCTACTTCCGCCCAACTCGTAACGCATACGGCATCCTTGGTGGTATCCCACAAAGCGAATTCAGCCGCGATGTAATCGCAGAGAAAGTGGCGAGAACACCAGGTGCAACAGCACCAACTTACGCAGTAGTGACTAACTCAACTTACGATGGCTTGTTGTACAACACACAATTCATCAAAGAGTCGCTAGATTGTAAACACATCCACTTCGACAGTGCTTGGGTGCCTTACACTAACTTCAACCCAATTTACGAAGGTAAATGTGGTATGAGTGGTGAAGCGATGCCAGGCAAAGTGTTCTACGAAACACAATCAACACACAAACTGTTGGCTGCGTTCTCGCAAGCTTCAATGATTCACGTGAAAGGTGACTTTGATAAAGAATCTTTCAACGAAGCATTCATGATGCACACTTCAACTTCACCTCAGTACGGCATTGTTGCTTCTACTGAAACTGCAGCGGCAATGATGCGCGGCAACACTGGTAAGAAGTTGATGCAAGACTCTATCGATCGCGCAATCCGCTTCCGTAAAGAGATCAAACGTCTAGAAGCAGAAAGCGACAGCTGGTTCTTCGATGTATGGCAACCAGAAAACATCGATACCACAGAATGTTGGAAACTAGACCCTAGTGACACATGGCACGGCTTCAAGAACATGGATGACAACCACATGTATCTTGATCCAATCAAAGTAACGCTACTGACTCCTGGGATGAATAAAGAAGGCGAACTAGAAGAGTCAGGTATTCCTGCTTCGCTGGTGGCTAAATTCCTAGACGAGCGCGGCATCGTGGTAGAGAAAACAGGTCCATACAACTTGTTGTTCCTATTCTCAATCGGTATCGACAAATCAAAAGCAATGCAATTGCTACGCGGTCTAACTGAATTTAAACGTGGCTACGACTTGAACCTAACCATCAAGAGCTTCCTACCTTCGCTATACAACGAAGACCCAAGCTTCTATGAAGGCATGCGCGTTCAAGAACTAGCACAAGCAATTCATGACCTAACTAAGAAATACAACCTACCAGAGCTAATGTACAAAGCGTTCGATGTACTTCCAGAAATGAAAGTAACACCACACGCAGCATGGCAAGAAGAGCTTCGCGGTAACGTAGAAGAAATCAAACTGGAAGAAATGGTTGGCCGCGTAAGTGCGAACATGATCCTTCCTTACCCTCCAGGTGTGCCACTAGTACTCCCTGGTGAAATGGTGACTCAAGAGTCTCGCCCTGTGCTGGACTTCCTAGAGATGCTTTGTGAGATCGGTGCGCATTACCCAGGTTTCGAAACCGACATCCACGGTCTATACCAACAAAAAGATGGTAGCTACACCGTAAAAGTATTGAAGAACTAAGTTCCTCTCGAAGATGACGCCATTGGGAATGCAAGCATGCTCCACTCTTACGAGCTCAATGCGTCATCGAACAATAACGACATTTAGATATACCCCTAACTAATCTGTCGTAAAGAGAAGGGCAAGGATGCTCTGATCTTTTCTTCTATATATAGAAGAAACACTTTTCCAAGACTTCACCTGAAGTACCCCAAATAAAAAGCAAAGACCAAAAGAGCAGTTCGTCATCGTTCTGCTCTTTTTTTTCGTCTTTATATCGATAGAAAGAGAAAAAAGAACCAAGAGAGATAAGATCAGCAATCAAAATCACAAAGAAATCGGCGACCTTTTAATGCAGAAGTCAGGCGTTTCATCATGAAAAGATCCTCTGCAACACGAAATATTAGACAAGATCGTTGAGTATCTATGCATAATGCTCGTTATTTGTGCGGTTGAAAGTTTTTTTGCAAAAAACGCTTGTGCTAATTTCTCAACCCCCTATACTGCGCATCCACCGACACGGAGTGAGACGAAAGTCACACAGCGAGTCGGGAAGAGAGAAAAAAGAATTTGAAAAAAAATGCTTGACTCTCTCACGGTGTGAAGTAAGATACGCACCCCTAACGACGAGCAACTAAGTTGCTGAAAATGTTAGAAAAGCTCTTTAAAAATAAGAACCTATCAATCTGTGTGGGCACTCGTTGATGATAATCCAATTAGAAGCTTCGGCTTCAAATTAGGTTTCAATGAAACGAAGTGACCATTGAATCGAAAGATTCAGCACAGTCAATTCAAACATTACT
>Ga0209452_1000144_pt1 | contig 21873 bp, 20 predicted proteins | sample WorMetimpBELIZE1_FD_187388 | JGI IMG/M metagenome (GOLD analysis project Ga0209452, IMG submission 187388) | Marine gutless worms symbiont microbial communities from Max Planck institute for Marine Microbiology, Germany - Olavius imperfectus... | ecosystem: Host-associated > Annelida > Digestive... | reverse complement strand
TATCTATAACAATATGAGGCCGCACCTTAGTCTCGGGATGAGAACCCCAAATGAGGTGCATGAAAAAAGCCAACTGCTGGGGCAGTTGGCTTAGTGAAAAACTGTCAACGTATTTTAGGACGAGACACACTTTTGAAAAGCAAAAGAGGCAAGCATCACGTAAAAAGTTTACCTCTATTTCCCTCGGTCTCAGTACAGATTCTCCCCTTTCGTCCTGCTAGTATTTGCTGTAATTACAATAATTCAGGACAACCTCGTGAACACTCAACTTGAAGTCTGTATTGATAACATTGAATCTCTCCACAACGCGATTGCCGGTGGTGCAACCCGCATCGAACTCTGCTCTTCACTTGCTTTGGGTGGCTTAACCCCAAGCTATGGCTTTATGCAGCAAGCCGCTAAACACTCTACTATTCCGGTTTACGCGATGATTCGCCCTCGCCAAGGTGACTTCTTCTACAGTGAGGAAGAAATCGAAATGATGCGTTGGGATATTGAAGCCGCTAAACAAGCTGGCTTGAATGGTGTCGTGCTCGGCGTGCTCACTCAAGACGGCGACATTCATATGCCGTACTCAACGGCACTGTGTGAATTTGCTCAAGCGCTTGGCTTAGGCGTGACTTTCCATCGTGCCTTTGACCAGTGTCATGACGCTGAAAAAGCGTTAGAAGAAGTGATCAGTTTAGGCTGTGAGCGTATTTTGACTTCCGGCCTAGCACCTTCTGCACCGCAAGGTATCGATATGCTTAAAGCCTTAGTTGAACAAGCACAAGGACGTATTGCGATCATGGCGGGCGCCGGAGTGAATGCAGACAATGTTGGTCAGATCGTTGAACAAGCCAAAGTCACCGAAGTGCATTTATCGGGCAAGACAACTCGCCCTAGTCACATGACCTTTATTGCCGAGCAAAGCAAAATGGGCGCTGCCGATGTGGATGATTTTTCGATTCCTGTCACCAACACCAATGCTATCGCGAACATGGTAACAGCTCTCAATTAAGCGCTTTCAAATCCCGTCTTTAGTTATTGAGTGCTAACATATTGATAACTAAGGACGGGAGGAAACATGGCGAAACTGAAGAAAAAGGAATACGAAGAAGCACTAGAACAACTGCAAATTGAGTTGGTTAAGCTCCAAGAGTGGGTCAAACACAAAGGGCTTAAAGTCGTGGTACTTTTTGAAGGACGTGACGCCGCTGGCAAAGGTGGCACCATCAAACGCATCACTGAAAAACTCAACCCTCGTGTCTGCCGTATCGCAGCCCTTCCCGCCCCAACAGAGAAAGAAAAAACACAATGGTACTTCCAGCGTTATGTGGCACACCTGCCTGCTGCTGGGGAAATCGTACTGTTTGACCGAAGTTGGTACAACCGTGCCGGCGTAGAGAAAGTAATGGGCTTTTGTACCCCAGATCAATATGAAGAGTTTCTCCGTTCTTGCCCGGAGTTTGAACGCATGCTTCAGCGCTCTGGCATCATCTTAATTAAGTACTGGTTTTCGGTCTCCGATGAAGAGCAAGAAAAGCGTTTTCTAGAACGTATCAATACCCCAATCAAACGCTGGAAGTTCAGCCCGATGGATTTGGAATCGCGTAATCGCTGGGCAGAGTATTCAGAGGCAAAAGACAAAATGTTTGCTTACACAGACACTAAACACTGTCCTTGGTGGGTAGTGCCTTCTGATGATAAAAAGAAAGCACGTTTGAATTGTATCAGCCACTTGCTCAGCCAAGTAGAATACGAAGAGCTCGAACATCCGGTGATTGAACTGCCAGAACTGAACAAAGAAGGGTATGTTCGTGCACCTATCGACGATCAAACCTTCGTACCCGATAAATATTAGAGATGTACCATGGCGAAAGACCTGTTTCACACCCTTGACCTGAATCTGCTCAAGACCTTTATGATTTTGATGCAAGAGAAAAACATGCGTAAAGCCTCTCAGCGCTTGTTCGTCTCACAGCCCGCCATCAGTCAAGCGCTACAAAAGCTACGTAATCACTTCGATGACGAGCTGTTTGTGAAAGTAAAAACAGGTCTTGAACCGACACCTTTCGCCGAATCTCTCGCCAACGATATTACGCCGCACCTCGATGGTTTAGCTGCCGCAGTTAATCGCTCTCATCAATTTGATCCTGCTGAAGTGGACAACAAAATCCGAATTGCATTGGCACCAATTACGATGACTTGCTTGCCCGGTTTCCTCTTCGAACAAATGAGAGCGTTGGCCCCTAACGCTCAACTTGAATTAGTTGGTTGGTCGAACAGTACGGTTGATGAGATCTTGAAAGGTGAAACACTGATGGGAGTAAATTACGAGTTACTTCTAACCAACAAAGAGATCTACACGCCGAAGCTATTGGATTTGAAAGGGCGTATTTTTGTCCGTGAAGATCACCCAATCACCAAACCTCATGTTGAACCTCATGATCTTGGCGGATACCCAATCGCTTCTTTGATTTCCCCAGGGTGGAACGACAAGTTCAGTTACGCGTCTGAGCTTCTTACCGAAATGGGCGTTGAACACAGCATTGGCTTTCGCTCAGAAATGGTCTCTGCAATACTTGATGTCGTCAAACACACCGACATGTATTTACCTCACTCCAATTTACTTCCGGTTGAGCAATTTCCGGGATTAAGAGCCGTAGACGTCACGATTGATGGTCAACCACAAATGAAGTCTATTCACGCTCATATGCATGTGAGAAACCGCAATAATCCACTCGTCAGTTGGCTCGTTGGCCTTATCCAACAAGGTTTAACAATACAGGCTAACAAGCCTTAACCTGATAAGAAGTTGTTATCACCAAAATAATCAGACCTGCTTAGTCATAAAAAATACTTCTCAATAAGATAGCCCTGCTTCAAAGGGAATTTAGAAAGAGCGATTGCTTACAGTAAGGATGCTGTTCCTCGTTTACTTATTGAGAGTTCAGACATGACAAATAAACTTGTAAAGCTTACTGCTGCTAGTGCCCTTCTTGCTTCTTTAAGCTCATTCGCAGGCCACATTCCAGATCGCCCAAACCCAGGCACTCCAACCAACCCAATTCAAGGGGTACCAGAGCAACCGGTTTTGCCTGAAGTTGATAACGGTGTTCCTGGTGTGCCAGATCGTCCACGCCCAGATTTATCGCCAACACCACCAATTGAAGCGGCACCTGAACATCCAACGCTTCCAGAAGTCGATAATGGCGTTCCTCATGTTCCGGATCGTCCAACGCCACAGCTGCCATCAAACCCTATCGAAAATAATCCGACGGACGATCGTCTTAACCATTTAGAAGGCTTAGCAGCAGAATACGATTACCGCCTAAACCAACAAGCAGAACAAATGGATGGTATTCGCGCAAGTCTACATGCTGTCACCAACGCTCGTCCTTATGCGACTCATGGCGAACTGGCCATCGGTGCAGGTGTTGGCTTCTCAGGTAGCAAAGAAGCGGTCGCGGTTGGCGGTGCTTACGGCCTAACAGACCAAGTTAGTTTATCAGGTACCTTCCACTACGAATCATCAGGCAAATATTCTTCATCTGACGTTGCTGGCGGCGTTGGTGTCCAAATCAGCTTTAAGTAAGCACACGTTCATTCAGTAAGTCCATTTGCCAAGGAAGGCATCTTTTTAGGTAGAACTATGAAACGCCCCCTTTCTCTTATTGCCCTGATTATCACACCGCTTTCAGCCCAAGCTTCTGGTGTATTTATTTCTCCAGAAGTGAAAGTTGGCTCGTTTCGTGGCGCTGGTATTCAATTTGGCACCAATGATGTCGCTGGCTTTGATGCGCTCTATTTTGATTACTCTCGAGTGACCTACACTAATGGAAACTTTGATGAAACCATCGATGCTTATCGCATTGGTTTTCAACACATGTTTGACCACCAGCCACAAATGGGCTTTCAAGCCAGCCTTGGTATAGCCAGTTATGATGGGACTAACAAAGAAGAAAGAAGAGATACGACAGGACTGAGCATCGGTGGTGCTTATGTGTATCAGGTGAATCCGATTCTCTCAGTCAGGGCAGGAGCGGATTTGGATATCTTTAAAGACGACAAAACCCACACGTTTACCGATACGGCAATCAATTTCTCTGTGGGTTTTGGTCTGCGGTTATAAGGTTATTTCAGTACGTCATCGATGCTTTGATCACCTAGATGGCGTACGTCTTTCCCTTTCACGAAGTAGATAATGTATTCACAGATGTTCTGGCATCGGTCACCCACGCGTTCAATGGCACGTGCAGACCACATCACTTGCAGAATATGTGGGATGTTTTTCGGATCTTCCATCATGTAAGTCATCAACTGACGAATCACCGCTTCGTATTCCGCATCCAACTTATCATCAAGCTTGTGCACTTCTGCTGCGGCTTCTACGTCCATACGCGCAAACGCATCAAGCACTTGGTGTAACATTTGGATTGCTTGACGACATAAAGGCTCTAACGATACTTGGAATTGGCGCTCTTTTGATGATGGGCTTTCAATCGCCACGTAGGCAATACGCGTTGCAACATCACCAATGCGCTCAAGATCTGTAATGGTCTTAATGATAGCCATGATCAAGCGTAAATCTTTTGCCGTAGGCTGACGCTTAGCGATGATGCGAGTACAAGCGTCATCAATCGACACTTCCATCGCGTTGACTTTGTGATCATCACGCACAACTTTACGCGCCAGTTCGATGTCTTCCTTGTGCAAGGCTTGAATAGCATACGACAACTGCTGTTCTACCAAGCCTCCCATGGTAAGTACATGGGTACGAATCGATTCTAGCTCTACGTTAAATTGTCCTGAGATGTGACGTCCAAAGTGCATGGCTTTCCTTTTAATCCTTGAAAGGTCACGGCTTAACCGTAACGACCGGTAATGTAATCTTCGGTTTGTTTCTTCATTGGAGAAGTGAAGATCGAATCCGCATCCGAGTATTCAATCAACTTACCCATATGAATGAACGCAGTGTGGTCACTGACACGCGCCGCTTGCTGCATGTTATGGGTAACGATAACCACAGTATATTGAGTCTTGAGCTCGTTGATAAGCTCTTCAATAGTTAAAGTTGAGATTGGATCCAAAGCCGACGTTGGCTCATCCAATAATAGTACTTCTGGCTCAATCGCAACGGCGCGAGCAATCACTAAACGTTGTTGCTGACCACCAGAAAGTCCAAATGCGTTTTCATGTAAACGGTCTTTTACCTCGTCCCATAATGCCGCAGAACGCAGTGAACGCTCGACCGCATCGTCCAACATGCGACTGTTCTTCACACCTTGTAAACGAAGACCGTAAACCACGTTTTCGTAAATCGACTTAGGGAATGGGTTTGGGCGCTGGAATACCATGCCTACTCGGCGGCGCAGCGTGGCAACATCCACACTTGGGTTATACACATTCTTACCGTGCAAACGCACTTTACCTGTCACCTTACAACCTTCGACTAAATCGTTCATTCGGTTGATACAGCGCAGCAATGTGGATTTACCACAGCCGGACGGTCCGATGAATGCTGTTACGCGCCCTTTAGGGATGCGCATAGATATGTCGTGCAGCGCCTGAGCCTGACCATAGAAAAGATTAAGGTTCTCAATCGAGATAGCCGTTTGTTCATCCGTCAGGTTGTGCACATCCAATGGCGGCTCATAACCTAATGTATTATCAAAGTTAAACATGCTTAATCTTGTCCTAAAGTTCGGTATTTCTCTCGCAGATTATTACGAATACTGATTGCTGTTAAGTTTAGTCCGACAATAACCGTCACGAGTAAGAAGGAAGTCGCGTAAACCAACGGACGCGCAGCTTCGATATTAGAGGTCTGGAATCCGACATCGTAAATGTGGAAGCCTAGGTGCATAAACTTTCTGTCTAAATGCACGTAAGGGAATTGCCCATCCACCGGTAAGCTCGAAGCTAATTTCACGACCCCCACCAGCATCAATGGTGCTACCTCACCCGCAGCGCGAGCAATCGCAAGAATCAAACCAGTGATTATCGCAGGGGTTGCCATAGGCAAAACCACACGCCACAAGGTCTCAAACTGTGTTGCACCCAAGGCTAACGAGCCATGACGAACTGAACTCGGAATACGGGTTAAACCTTCTTCTGTGGTGACAATTACTACTGGTAGCGTCAAGACCGCTAGCGTCAATGCCGACCACAACAGACCCGGCGTACCAAAGGTTGGAGCGGGTAATCGCTCGGCATAAAACAGGTTATCGATTGAGGCACCAATGGTATAAACAAAGAAGCCCAAACCAAATACGCCGTAAACAATAGAAGGAACACCTGCAAGGTTAATCACCGCAATACGGATCACCCGAGTTAGGGCATTGTTCTTAGCGTATTCATGCAAATAAATCGCCGCAACCACACCCAATGGCATCACGATGATCGACATGATGATAACTAAGAAAACCGTACCGAAAATAGCAGGGAAAACACCACCTTCAGAGTTCGATTCACGAGGGTCTTCGGATAAGAACTTCCAAACCTGTTTCCCCCAATGGGCAACCTTTTCAGGCAATGACATTTGGTTTGGATACCAGTAGTCCAAAATGTCTTCTAATGGAATCGAAACTTGAGTCCCAGTCATGTCTTCGACAATCAGCGCATAATCAGAGAAGCCCAAACGCAGTCCATCAAGTTGCATGTCTAGCTTGGCTAACTCAGCTTCAATTTCTGCCTTACGCTTGCTGTTGTTTGCTAAAAAGTCTTCAGTGATGGTGTCGTTAAGCTCATGCTTACGTTTGTCTAAACGAAGCTGCTCCAATTGCCATCCCAAGTCTTTTACTTGGTCATCCACCAGCATGTCGATTTCATGATGCAAGGTTTCGGCATCTTCGAGTTTTTGATCCAAAAGCTTTTGAATGTTGTTTTCGTAACGCGTTTTACCATCTTGGAAGGCAACAAACTTACCGAAGAAGTAGCCACCGCTACTGCGTTCAATCACTGCCCATTCGCCCGGCGTCGTTGGGTCATCCAACTGCATTCTCAACACAGAGATAAAGTCCGCTGGATACAATTCACGGTTGGCAATTTTGATATTTAGGCGCGTCGCAAACTCTTCGTCTTCTGCGAGTTTATTTGCTGCCTCTTTTGGCAGGTAACTTCTTGGCACAAAGCTGCGTTCGTATACCTGACCAACCAGAATCGAGTTTTCATGCAGCACTTCGCCCTGCACCGGAGTCAGCGCAGCAACATTCCATTGATAAAGTGGCGCAGGCCAGAAGTAAGTAAGCCCCTTCCAGCCAATCAATAGCAATAAACCGAGGACAGAAAGCAGACTGATGCTTACCGCTCCCCCGGTTAACCAAATCCAAGGTGCACCAGAACGAATCCAATTTAACACGCTATTACTCGCTCTTTCGTTAACTGATTACAACGCACGATATTTATCTCTTAGTCTTTGACGAACCCATTCCGCCAAGGCGTTCACCGCAAAGGTGAAGACAAACAAAATTAATGCCGATAGGAACAACAATCGGTAGTGCGAACTGCCTACTTCCGATTCTGGCAATTCAACTGCAATGGTCGCCGACAAGCTACGCAAGCCTTCTAGTACGTTCCAATCCATTAATGGCGTATTACCCGTCGCCATTAATACAATCATGGTTTCGCCCACAGCACGACCAAGTCCCATCATGATTGCCGAGAAGATCCCCGGACTGGCTGTCAGCAGGACCACATAAATCAGCGTTTGCCATGGCGTCGCGCCAAGTGCTAATGAACCATCCGATAAGTGTTTCGGCACAGAGAAAATCGCATCTTCGGCAATGGTGAAAATCGTTGGAATAACCGCAAAGCCCATAGCCAAACCAACCACCAGCGCGTTACGTTGGTCAAAGCCAATGCCATGGTCAGTCAGGAACAAACGCATGTCCCCGCCAAAGAAGGCTTGCTCAAGCATTGGTGATACCCACACACCCAAACCAATCAACAGCAGAAGCAAAGGCATTAAGACCAAAGCATGCCACCCGTTTGGCAGACGGTTACGTATCGGTTGTGGAATAAGCGCCCATAGACCGCCCATCACCATAGTACTCAGAGGCAAAACAAACAGCATCACCACGACGGTAATCAAATGGTCTTCCACAATCGGGGCGAACCAAAGTCCGGCAAGGAAACCAATGATAACCGTAGGCAAAGCTTCCATTAACTCGATAGATGGCTTCACCACACGGCGCATACGTGGCGACATAAAGTAGGCGGTATAAATTGCGCCCAGTACAGCCAGTGGTACCGAGAACAACATTGCGAACATCGCCGCCTTGATGGTACCAAACGCAATTGGCACTAAGCTGAATTTCGCCTCGAAATCATCACTGGCTGAAGTAGATTGCCACACAAATTCGGGCTCTGGGTAACCTTCATACCAAACCTTTTGCCATAAGGAGGACAGAGAGACTTCTGGGTACGGGTTATCAACAAACGCGACATTCAATTCGTCGTTTTGCCATGTGATCAAGTAGCGCTCATTATTCGACATTCCTGCCATCACTGGCGCTTGTTTGTAGGCACGTTTAAACAACACCAACTTCTCACTGGTGGTGTAGTGGCTTTGCAACGTACCGTTGGTGTAAAAGCTGTAGAAACCTTTGCGGTGTGAATCGGGAAGTAAATACTTCAGCTCAGACGCCAACTTAAAGTCACGAATGTGAGTCAAAGTTCGCTGGTCGCCCTGCAACGTATCAAACCATTGCGATACACGACCATCGTTATGCGTAACAAGCAGAGAATACGCCCCAGCCAACAAATCCATCGTTCTCACAGAGTGCTTTTTATCACCCTGAGTCAGATCGATCACTTCACGCACTGAGAACTTATTGTCACCTTTCACCAAGACAATCAGCTCTGATCCATTTCGCAAGTAAAGGTTATTGCCATCTGGCGTCAGCAACATTTGGTCTGGCGCATCAAAACCTGAAGAGAAGGTGTAATCATGGGTAACAGGTGATGCATCTAATAGTTGAGGAACTTGCCAACGCGCTTTTATTACGCCGCTTTGTGTTTGCCAAACAAGGGTTGGAGCTTGCGTGGAAGTACTAAAAACAAACTTCTTAACTGGATCGGATGCATCTGTCAGTTGCATGTCCATTGAAGTGCGAAACGGCACTACTTCTGGTGGGCGAGTGTTTTCGCGCAGTGTTGCGTTAAATTCCGGTTTGAAGATGTGCGCTTTGCCTTGGTCATCAACCAAACCATACCAACCTAATCCCGGCGCAGACTGAGAAAATGCCACTGGGTTGTTGGCTATCTGCTGAGTGTACAGCGCTGGTTTGCTGGAATCATCGAGAGGAAGAAAGCGCACTTCACCGGAGTGGGTTAACACCAGACCGATTTGAGAGTAATCATCAACGGAAATTGCGAGTGGCTTCCCGCTTTGGGTGGCACGAGCGGCATAATTGGTTTCGATCTCTGCATCAGAAAACAGAGGAATGATCACCATTGCAAGGTAAACGAAGATCAACACGAGAGCAGCAAGAACGCCTACTCCACCGGATGTCACTGCAAATCGAACCAAACGATCTTTGATCAATCGTTTTTTATCTTTTTCCTGCAATGAAAACTCGGCTTGTGCCATTGATCTCTCTACCCTTTTTGACTTAGTACTAGAATATGTCGTTAAGATGACAATTATATTACAGATCACATTAAACAACTGAAAAGAATACAACTCTTATGCAGACCGTGTTATGAAATAAATCTGTAACGTAAACCTCATAATGTTCAGGCTCATCTTTTTTATCCCACAGATGAGTGCGGATTTACTTCATTTTAGGCTAGGTAAGGTTATGAGCGCAGAAAAACTCTATATAGAAAAAGAACTTAGTTGGTTGTCTTTTAACGAGAGAGTATTACAAGAAGCCGCTGATAAAACCGTCCCCCTAATCGAACGTATTCGCTTTCTGGGGATCTTTTCCAATAACTTAGATGAGTTCTACAAGGTTCGCTTTGCAGACGTAAAACGTCGGATCTTGATCAGCCAAGAACGAGGTGGAAGCGATAACTCTAAGCACTTGTTAACTAAGATGCAAACCAAAGCATTGAAGCTGAACGAACAATTTGACGAACTGTACGGTGACTTGATCCGAGAAATGGCGCGACGCCGCATTTTCTTGGTTAATGAAAACCAGTTAGATGACACCCAAAAACGCTGGATCACCAAGTACTTTCGCAAAGAAGTCATGCCACACATCACTCCGCTATTGATTAAAGATGACATCGATGTGTTGCAGTTTCTTAAAGACGAATACGCCTACATTACCGTTGATCTGCGCAAAGACGATCATTCCCAATACGCTTTACTGGAAATCCCAACTGACCACCTACCCCGCTTCGTTATGGTTCCGGAGCAAAAAGGCAAACGTCGCAAGACCATCATCCTGCTCGACAACATCATCCGTTACTGTCTGGATGAGCTGTTTAAAGGCTTCTTCGATTATGACGAGCTAAATGGCTACGCGATGAAGATGACCCGCGATGCCGAATACGATTTACGCCTAGAGATCGAATACAGCTTGCTCGAACAAATGTCTGAAGGAGTGAACCAACGCTTAACCGCTATGCCAGTGCGCTTTGTTTACGAGCGTGAAATGCCGCAAGAGATGCTCGATTTCTTGTGCAGCAAACTGCAAATCTCCAACTATGACAGTTTGATTCCCGGTGGGCGTTACCACAACTTTAAAGACTTCATTGGCTTTCCAAATGTTGGTCGTGAGTACCTAGAAAACAAACCCATGCCACCGATGAAGTGTGCCGACTTCGAAGGCTACGCCAACAGTTTCGATGCGATCAAAGCCAAAGACATTTTGCTTTACTACCCTTATCACACCTTTGATCACATCTCTGAACTGGTTCGCCAAGCTTCCTTCGATCCTAAAGTGTTGGCGATCAAGATTAACATTTACCGCGTTGCCAAAGATTCGCGCTTGATGAACTCATTGATCGATGCGGTACACAATGGCAAAAGCGTAACTGTGGTGGTGGAGCTACAAGCCAGATTCGATGAAGAAGCCAATATCGAGTGGTCAAAAGTTCTCACCGATGCGGGCGTGCACGTTATCTTTGGTGCGCCGGGTTTGAAAATTCACTCAAAACTGCTCCTGATTAGCCGCCGCGAAGAAGGCGAAATCGTGCGTTACGCGCATATCGGTACAGGTAACTTCCACGAGAAAACCGCACGCATCTACACCGACTTTGCTCTGCTAACTGCAGATCAAGAAATTACCAATGAGGTTCGTAACGTCTTTGGTTATATCGAGAACCCATATCGCCCGGTAAGGTTTAATCACCTCATCGTTTCACCACGCAATTCGCGTAAACAACTCTACCGTCTGATTGACGGGGAGATTGCCAACGCAAAAGCCGGCAAGAAAGCAGCACTGACGATAAAAGTGAATAACTTGGTCGACAAGGGCATCGTCAATAAACTCTATGGGGCAAGCAATGCCGGGGTGAAAATCAATATGATCATCCGCGGTATGTGTTCACTCGTACCGGGTATTGAGGGCGTGAGCGAGAACATTCGCATCATCAGTATTGTTGACCGTTTCCTCGAACACCCTCGTGTCGTGATCACCCACAATGATGGCGACCCGCAGGTTTATATCTCATCAGCGGACTGGATGACGCGAAATATCGATCATCGTATTGAAGTTGCCGCTCCGGTTCGTGATCCACGTTTGAAACAGCGCATTATTGATATAACTAACATTCACTTTACCGATACAGTAAAGGCTCGTTTGATAGATAAAGAGATGAGCAACAGCTACGTGCCGCGAGGTAATCGTAAAAAAGTTCGCTCACAAGTTGCCATCTACGACTATCTTAAAAATATAGAGAAGCAAACAAGAAAACAAAAAGCAGATGCCTCAGATACTTGAACAAGATGTACGCCATATTGCAGCCATTGACCTTGGGTCGAACAGCTTCCATATGGTGGTGGCGAAAGTTGTTGGAAGTGACCTGCAATTAGTCAGCCGCCATAAACAGCGAGTGCGCTTAGCTGCCGGACTCGATTCAGAGCTCAATCTTAGCCATGCTGCGATGGAGCGAGGTCTTGAGTGCCTCGCGATGTTCGCCGAACGCTTGCAAGGCTTTGAAGCCTCAAACGTAAGAATTGCAGCTACCCACACTTTAAGGCGTGCTAACAACGCCCACCTCTTTATCAAACGTGCCAAAGAGGTGATGCCTTTCCCAATTGAAATCATCCCGGGCGAAGAGGAAGCTCGCCTCATCTATCTCGGCGTCGCGCACACCCAAGCAGAATCTAACTCCAAGTTGGTCGTCGATATTGGTGGCGGCAGTACCGAGATGATCATTGGTCAAGAGTTTGAGCCAGAGCTTCTCAACAGCAAACAAATGGGCTGTGTGAGTTTTACCGAGCAGTTCTTCAATAACGGCAAACTGTCGCGCAAGAACTTCAGCAAAGCGATTCTCGCCGCAGAGCAACGCATGGAATCCATTGCTGCAAAATATCGTAAGAAAGGTTGGGATATTGCCCTCGGATCTTCTGGTACGATTAAAGCGATTCGCGAAGTCTTGATTGGTTTAGGTCATGAAGACGGGCTGATCACCAATAAGCGTTTGGGTAAGCTCATCGACACATTGTGCGAATTTGAGTCCATTGATGATATTGAGCTTGCTGGTCTGACCGACGAGCGTAAGCCAGTCTTTGCCGCTGGTGTGGCCATTTTGTCTGCCATCTTCCAATCACTAAAAATCAACCAGATGTTCTTCTCGGATGGTGCATTGCGTGAAGGTCTGCTTTACGAGATGGAAGAACGCTTCGCTCGTTCTGATATTCGTATGCGCACGACAGAAAACCTCGCAAAACAGCATCGCGTTGATATCGAACACGCAGCACGCGTAAAAGGTCATGCAAGAGAGATGCTGTGCAATGTTCGTTCTGAACTTGGTATCAAGAAGAAGAGTGAGCTGTTTGATTTACTGGAATGGGCGGCTTTGCTGCATGAAGTCGGCTTGAGCATCAGTCTGCGCGGTTTCCATCGTCACTCATTCTACATTCTGCTGCACTCCAACTTACCCGGCTTTAACCGCGAACAGCAATTGGTATTGGCGACTTTAGCTCGCTTCCAACGTAAATCCCTCAAGCTTAATGAGTTCCCAGAGTTCAATCTCTACAAAGAGAGTGACATCATCAACTTAATTAAGGTTCTGCGTCTAGCGATTGTGGTCAACGGTCAACGCAATGATGATCCACTGCCCGAGCTGACATTATCGATAGAAGAAGATAAGTGGGTACTTACCTGCGTAGAAGAAGATTGGTTAGAGAATAACAAACTGCTCGATGCCGATTTGCAGGAAGAGCAGCAACGCTGGGAAAGCGCAGGATGGACATTGAGCTTCTAACTACGAACTCAATGAGATAAAGAAAAAGGTCGGCTTATAAACCGACCTTTTTTAATTCCTCTGCAGCGAAATCGGCAGTAATGGGAACATAACCGTCTTTCGCGACCAACGCCTGCCCTTGAGCAGAGAACATAAAGCGAATGAACTCAGCTTCAATTGGGCTTAGCGGGTAATCAGGATGTTTATTCACGTATACATAAAGATAACGTGATAGTGGGTACTTACCTGAAATGATATTTTCACGTACTGGGCTAACATAATCTGTGCCTGTTTTCGCAATAGGTACTAAGCGAACACCTGCCACGCGATAACCCACACCGGAGTAGCCTACACCACTGATCGTTGATGCCACAGACTGCACTACTGATGCCGATCCTGGTTGCTCGTTCACACGAGTTTTAAAATCACCGCCACACAAGGCATTACTTTTAAAATAACCGTAGGTACCCGATACCGAGTTACGCCCGAACAGCTGCAAGTTACGTTTTGCCCACTCAGCTTTGATGCCTAACTCACGCCAGTTGGTGATAAACTCACTTTCTCCGCAGCGTAAAGTCGCGGAAAACATCGCATCCAACTGATGGAAATTAAGCCCTTTGATCGGGTTATCTTGATGCACAAAAATACCAATCGCATCAATCGCAACACGAAGAGCCGTTGGTTTGTAACCATGCACCCGTTCAAATGCTTCGATCTCACGCATACGCATAGAGCGACTCATTGGGCCGAATTGCGCGGTTTGTTCTGTTAACGCTGGTGGCGCAGTCGATGAACCAGACGCTTGTACCTGAGCATTAATGTTCGGATAGATAGATTTAAACTCTTCCACCCAAAGTGTGGTCATGCCCGCCAGTGTATCCGAGCCGACAGACAGTAAGTTGCCCGCAATACCCGTTGTCTTTTGATAATTCGGCAGCGGCTTATCTTGTGCAACAGCCACGCTGGAAAGCACTAACGTGGCTAGAGTGATTTTCTTAATTGCTTTGGATACAACACTCATTACTTCACCACCAAACGACTTGGTAGGATGAAGGAGAACTTACTGCCGACACCAACTTCACTGTAAATTTCGAGATGAGAGTCATGGTGGCTCAACGCGTGCTTAACGATGGCTAAGCCTAGACCACTGCCGCCGGTATCGCGTGAGCGGGCTTTATCGACGCGATAGAAACGTTCGGTCAATCGATGTAAGTGTTGCGGCTCAATACCATCACCGCTGTCTTCAACCTCTAGACAAGCACCTTGTGCAGTTTGATACCAACGAACGTTAATGTGTGCACCGGGTGGTGTGTATTTCACTGCGTTGTACACCAAGTTAGAGATCGCACTACGTAGTTGGTCATCATCACCGAGCACACGCAGGCTAGAATCCACATCGAACTTCAACTGATGCTGATCATCACCACTTAGGCTTACCGCTTCCTTCTCTAGCACTTCTAACATGCTAGGGACATTGACCACATCTTCCAACTCATGCATTGGTGCCGCTTCAATCTTAGACAGCGTCAGAAGCTGATTCACCAAACTGTTCATGCGGTTAAGCTGCTCTGTCATCACCCCATGCGCTTTCGTCCACATAGGGCCAACAATCATGTCTGGATCCTCCGTCATCTCAAGGTAGCCTTGAAGTACCGTCATCGGTGTACGAAGCTCATGAGATACGTTAGCGAAGAAGTTACGACGCATACCTTCAAGCTGTTTAAGTTGGCTCACATCACGCACCACCATCAGGTGTTCCCCTTCGGTGTAAGGCACGATACGCAGCTCCAACATTCGCTCGACATTCAGTGGTGAGCGCATTTCTAGCGGCTCTGAGAAGTCTTGCTTGTTGATGTACTTAATAAAATCTGGAGTACGAATAAGGTTGGAAATAGGCTGCCCAGAATCTTCCGGCCAGTGGAAACCCAAAAGGTGTTGCGCGAGCTTGTTACACCATACGATGTTACCTTCAGCACGAAACACCACCACCGCATCCGGCAGCGACTCAGCACCATTACGGAAACGGCGAATCAAATTGGTAAGCTCTTTACGCTTACGACGCTGACGTTGTTGCAATCGGTATAAACCGTTGAATAGCGATTCCCAGTTGCCACTACCTGACGGTGGCGTAAGACGCTTTTCATCCCACAACCAAGCCGACAAGCGCACCTGATTATGCAAATGCCATACAAGCTGCAAAGCCGTGGCTGCTAAAAGCAACCACGGCATATAACCGAATATCCAACCTATTATCACCCAGGGGGTGTAAAAAAAAGCCAGCTCCCAGGCTAGCTTTTTCCAAGTTAATCTTTCAACCACTCATTACTCCAGAAATGGTATTGATAAGCTGCTAGCGATGTTATGCCTTCGTCGAGAAACGGTATCCTGCGCCACGAACGGTTTGGATGAGTTTGTCGTGACCTGCCGCCTCAAGCGCTTTACGCAGACGACGAATATGTACGTCAACAGTACGGTCTTCTACATACACGTTGGTGCCCCAAACGTTGTTTAGCAGTTGTTCACGACTGTAAACACGCTCTTGGTGCGTCATGAAGAAGTGCAGCATTTTGAACTCTGTTGGTCCCATATCAACCGCTTCATCATTTGCAGTCACGCGGTGAGAAACAGGGTCCAATTTCAGACCTTGTACATCAATCACATCTTCAAGCGCAGTCGGTGTTACGCGACGAATAACGGCTTTAAGGCGAGCAACCAACTCTTTTGGTGAAAATGGCTTGGTGATGTAGTCATCCGCGCCAACTTCTAAGCCGCGCACTTTGTCTTCTTCTTCACCACGAGCTGTCAGCATTACAACGGGAATGTTGCGAGTTAACTCTTCGCGCTTCATGTGTTTGATGAAGTTAATACCACTGCCACCTGGTAGCATCCAGTCTAGTAGCACTAAATCCGGGAAGGGTTCAGCCAGCTTGGTTACCGCAGAGTCGTAATCTTCCGCTTCTACTGCTTGATAACCTTTCTGTTCAAGCACGAAGCATAGCATTTCGCGAATCGGAGCTTCGTCTTCAACAACCAGAATCCTTCTAGACATAATTGAATAACCTTATGTTAGTTGAGCTAATGAATTTAAAGGACAAAGCGCCCCTCTATGCATAAGCATTATTACTACCAATTATGACACTTTTGTGACCTTTGAAAACAAATTTTCATATAACTTTCTTTTGAGATTCATCATGATCTTTTTCAATTCAATTAGGACAACGCCGGGAAAATTCCCTATGATTAGTCCCTTGTCATCAAGCCTAGAGAAGATTTATGTGGTTTAAAAACTGTCTGGTATACCGCGTTAACCGCGAGGTTAACTTCAACGCCGATCAACTGGAAACTCAACTAGCCGAGTTCCGATTCACCCCTTGTGGCAGCCAAGATAAACAAAAGTTTGGCTGGGTTAGCGCGATGGGTAGAAATGGCGACATGATGACGCACGTTTCTGAAAACCGCATTCTGATTTGCGCTAAGAAAGAAGAGAAAATGCTGCCTGCTTCAGTGATCAAAGATTCACTAAACGCAAAAGTAGAAGCAATGGAAGCACAAGAAGGTCGTCCTCTTAAAAAGAAAGAGAAAGACAACCTGAAAGATGACATCGTAATGGACCTACTGCCACGTGCATTCAGCCGCAGCAGCCACACTTACGTACTGATCATGCCAAAAGAAGGTTTCATCCTTGTTGATGCAAGCAGCTACAAAAAAGCAGAAGACGTGTTAGCACTATTGCGTAAAACAATGGGTAGCCTACCTGTTGTACCAGCAATCCCTGAAGTTGCGATCGAAACGACTTTGACTGAATGGGTGAAAACCGGTGATACGCCACAAGGCATTTCTATGATGGACGAAGCTGAGCTTAAGTCTGTGCTAGAAGAAGGTGGTGTGATTCGTTGTAAGAAGCAAGAGCTTACAACCGATGAAATCCGCAACCACATCGCTGCAGACAAAGTGGTGACTAAGCTAGCACTGAACTGGCAAGATCGTATCGAATTCATCATGGCAGAAGATTCTGGCATTAAACGTCTGAAGTTCTCTGATGAACTAAAAGACCAAAACGATGACATTCCACGCGAAGATCAAGCCGCTCGATTCGACGCAGACTTCTCTCTGATGTGTGGCGAGTTCAGCGCTTTCCTACCAAATCTATACGAAGCACTGGGCGGTCTTCCAAACCCTAACGCTTAATTTCGTACAAAGATCAACCAGAACGCCCTCACTTTTTTTGAGGGCTTTTGTTTATCTAAACCATAATTCTCCTAGTCACAGGTCACATTTTGACGTAAAATTTGCGCCCCATTTCCATGAGGTGGAATTGGCCTGACTTGTGATCAGATATTAAGAGAATTGAGCAATGACAACAGAGAAAGCATTCGTACCAGAGCTACTGTCTCCAGCAGGTAGCCTTAAAAACATGCGTTACGCATTCGCCTACGGCGCAGATGCAGTATACGCTGGCCAACCTCGCTACAGCCTTCGCGTACGTAACAACGAGTTCAACCACGAAAACCTACAAATCGGTATCAACGAAGCGCATGCCCTAGGCAAAAAGCTTTACGTGGTATGTAACATCCAACCGCACAACTCTAAGCTTAAAACTTTCATCCGTGACCTTAAGCCAGTGGTAGAAATGGGCCCAGACGCACTTATCATGTCTGATCCAGGTCTTATCATGATGGTTCGCGAAGCGTTTCCAGAAATGCCAATCCACCTGTCTGTACAGGCGAACGCAGTAAACTGGGCAACAGTGAAATTCTGGGCTGCTAACGGTGTTGAGCGTGTGATCGTTTCTCGTGAGCTTTCTCTAGAAGAAATCGAAGAAATTCGCGAGCACTGTCCTGAAACTGAACTAGAAGTTTTCGTTCACGGTGCTCTATGCATGGCTTACTCTGGTCGCTGCCTACTGTCTGGTTACATCAACAAACGTGACCCTAACCAAGGTACTTGTACTAACGCATGCCGTTGGGAATACAAAGTAGAAGAAGGCAAAGAAAACGACACTGGCGACATCGTAGAGAAGTTTGACCCAACGGAAGCGCAAGCGGTTGAAATTCAAGACGAGCGTCCTGAAACGACTATCGGTCGCGGCAAACCAACTGACGAAGTGGTATTGCTTTCTGAAGCGCATCGTCCAGAAGAAAAAATGGCGGCGTTCGAAGACGAGCACGGCACTTACATCATGAACTCGAAAGACCTGCGTGCAATCCAACACGTAGAACGTCTAACTAAGATGGGTGTTCACTCTCTTAAAATTGAAGGCCGTACTAAGTCTTTCTACTACTGTGCTCGTACAGCTCAGGTTTACCGTAAGGCGATTGATGACGCAGTTGCTGGTCGTCCATTTGATGAAAGCCTAATGGGTACGCTAGAAAGCCTAGCTCACCGTGGTTACACAGAAGGTTTCCTACGTCGTCACACTCACGACAGCTACCAAAACTACGATTACGGCTACTCTGTATCTGATGCTCAGCAGTTCGTTGGTGAATTCACTGGCAAACGTCGTGGTGACATGGCTGAAGTTGAAGTGAAGAACAAGTTCATCGTTGGTGACAGCCTTGAACTAATGACACCAAAAGGCAACGTAATCTTCACGCTAGAAGCGATGGAAAACCGTAAGTCAGAATCAATTGAAGACGCAAAAGGCAACGGTCACTTCGTATTTATCCCAGTTCCAGAAGACATGGATCTAGAATACGGTCTGTTAATGCGTAACTTAAATGCAGGTCAGGATACCCGTAACCCAACTGGTAAGTAATCATGGCACTACTTATTACCGATAAGTGCATCAACTGTGACATGTGTGACCCAGAGTGCCCTAACGGTGCAATTACTATGGGTGACAGTATTTTCGAGATTGACCCTGCTCTATGTACAGAGTGTAAAGGTCACTACGAAAAACCAACATGTCAGTCGGTGTGTCCAATAACGAAGTGCATTATTACCGACCCAAATCATGTCGAAACTGAAGAGCAATTGCTAGAGAAGTTTGTGATTATTCAAGGGTTAGCGTAACCGAAAGAGGTTCAACTTTGCCGACAAAGTTGAACCTTTTTTTAACCCGATTTTTCGATAGGATAGATATTACAAAACAGCTCTTTCTCGAAGTGATACTCTAGCCTCTCACGCCAATTTTCAGCTTGCGAGACAGGGATAAGATAGAAGTTCTCCCTACTTGTATCAGTAACGAAAGCCATTCCATATTGCATCAGCTCGTAATGCACGTCATTAACAAAGCCTGGGTCAAGGCGTTGGCGCCCAGTCAGGTGATTAACATCCTCTCGAGTCAAAAAGACTCCTTTAGTATCACTGCTAAATCTGTGTCTTAACCACTCTGCAAACTCTTTTGCACAAATCATAGTCATGGTTTTATCCTTGATTAACTCTCGATGGGGAAAAGCCTCCTTACCCATCTCAATACACTTGTCTGCGTTGTCGTTTGTCCTTCACCAACCAACAGACATATTGTTAAGAAATCAGAGAATCGCGACGAAAAGATCTTTCTTAATATTGAATTGCTACCACACTTAAAAACCATGCAACTCTTTGTTTATATGAGATTTCTATAATATGCCACAAAAACCCAAAAGGTCAGTTTTTGTACTGGTATTATTCACTGTAGACAAAAGTATGATCTTTCTCCAGTTTCATAATAGAGATCAAGAGAAAGCATCTTTGGTATTTCGTTGGTAGGACTTGCCACCTATTTCTGCGTAATAAGCGGCTGACATTGTGCTGGCAGTATCTTTTTCTTCTTAGGTTTAGGCGTCACCTTCGTTTTTTTTGTCACAGGAGGAGGCGTTGCTTTCGGCTTCCAACTTGCTAACTCTGCTCCACAACCATCTCCTGCAGGTGGCGGCGCTTGGTTAACACAATTAGAGCTCGACTCAGGGCAAGTTAATCTTACGTGGAAGTGGTAATGATGTCCCCACCAAGGGCGAACCTTGCGTAACCAATTTCGGTCTTTCTCACCTTCTTGCTTACATAATTGCTCTTTAATCACTGGATGAACAAAGATACGAGCAACATCCTGACTCTTCGCTGCACTTCGAATCAGTTCAAAGTGCCTATCTTCCCAACGGTGTTCTAGAATCTTGTATTTTTTAAGATCGACGACACTCATGGGTTTCGGAAGTTGAAGTTCATTGTAAGAAAGCGGTTCATCAGCCAAGCGCAGCCAAATATCAATATCTAAGCCTGTTTGATGACTAGAGTGGCCCGAAGAAAAACGTCCACCGCGAGCTAAGGATAAGTCCCCAATAAGTAACGTTGTGTTGAGATCTTGACTGGCTTTTTTCGCTAACTCTTCAACAAAGCTTATCGTGTGAGGGTGCCCATAGTAACGCTTCGTTTTACTGCGTAAAACCTGATAACCAATACCATCAAGCGGGAGAGGAGAAGCACCATCTAAACAGCCATTCGCATAACTGCCGATAGAGGAGGATGTGTTATTTGTGGGACCAGAGACCTGCTCCCACGGAGTAGCATAAAGAGAAGCTGAGAATAGAAAACTTAAACAAAAAGAAAGACTCAGCTTCATCACGCTCATTCCTTAATAGTGGTCACCATTATCATAGTAGCCTTTAGGAGAGAGTGCAGAGAAAATTACCGCAACATCGATATCTTCACCGACAATACCACGAACTTGCTCAGTAATCGCTTTAGCTACTTTATTCTGAGTCTCTTGCCCACGGTCAAACCACAACACCTCAACAAAAGGGTAAGCAGCACTTACTTCACCTTCGCTAAAAAATGTACTGTAGATGTATTCGAAAGTGAAATCTTCACGAGGACAATCCATTAATGGTTGCAGTTCATCGGTAAGAGGTTTTGATAGCGCTTGAACCGTTTGAGGCTCAACAGCTCTAAATCGAAGATGTGGCATAGACTTGCTTCCTAATTATTAGAATTCAGCGCCGATAATAACAGGAACTCGCTCTCTTATCACGCTGAGAGCTTGCAGCACGCATAAGCCTAAATACCTTAAAGCACACGACTGTTACTAGGTTGCTTGAGAAAAGATGACTTATAGGCCTACGGAGCAGCCTGCACTTTAAATACCTTCTCTCAGAGATAAATTTGAAAAGGCCGCAGAAACGAAAAAGCCCCAGCATTGCTGCCGGGACGCGTAGTCTGAGGTTTAATATATGACAGGGGTGGACCTGACTATCCAGAGGTTCGACTGAGCTGGCACCCCAGATCCCAACACGCGCTGTTTTGAGTATCAGGGGATCCGTTGCTTTGATCTTGAGATACAAATACGAAAAAGGCTCTAGTCTTTCGACTAGAGCCTTGAATATGGCAGGGGTGGAGAGATTCGAACTCCCAACACGCGGATTTGGAATCCGCTGCTCTGCCAATTGGAGCTACACCCCTATTGTTCGTGTTTAATGAGACGACTCTCGAATAAGTGGCGGAGCGGACGGGACTCGAACCCGCGACCCCCGGCGTGACAGGCCGGTATTCTAACCAACTGAACTACCGCTCCGCACTGGTTAGACATTTAAGTCTAAATTTAAAGCCTGGCGATGT
>Ga0209452_1000142_pt1 | contig 22211 bp, 14 predicted proteins | sample WorMetimpBELIZE1_FD_187388 | JGI IMG/M metagenome (GOLD analysis project Ga0209452, IMG submission 187388) | Marine gutless worms symbiont microbial communities from Max Planck institute for Marine Microbiology, Germany - Olavius imperfectus... | ecosystem: Host-associated > Annelida > Digestive... | reverse complement strand
AAACTCACACGCCCTATCAGGTTTTCGATATGTCGGTTTTACCTGTTTGTCATCACTTGATGTTTATTCAGCAATCCTCTGAAGTGAACTCGTTATTCATTGTTAAGCCGTTACCAAATCATCGTTGTAACGACCGCCTTGTTTTAATATCGCCCAACCAACGCGAGCTAACTTATTGGCAAGCGCAACCGCAGCTTTATTCCTGCCTCGCGTTTGCTCTATTCGCTTTATCCATTTTGCCAGTGGCGTATCTTTGTTCGCACTGACTCGCATAACGGCTCTGGCACCGTGTATCAATAAGGTTCTTAAATACCCATCGCCCCGTTTACTGTTACCCAGTAAATTTTGTTTACCGCCGGAACTATGTTGCCTCGGAACTAAACCTATGGAAGCTGATACCGCTCGTCCATTGTTAAATTCACTGCCATTGCCCACATATTGATAAAACGCACTGGCAATCAATGGGCCAATCCCCGGAATACTCTGTAATCGAACACAGGCATCATCTTTACTTAAGTCATGGACTTTTTGAGTATAAACATCCAGATGCGCTTTAAGCTCTGACAACTTTTTATAGTGTTGTTCCAATAATTCCTTGAACAACTCACTCAACCCATTATTTGCTTCTCTATCGTATAACTCAGGTAAGGCCTTATAAACATTATGTACTCCCAATGGAATGACAATCCCATACTCATACAATAAGCCTCGTATTTCATTACTATTCGCTGTTCTGTCTCGCTCACATTTCTTGCGTAGTACATGCAGCGATTGAATATCTTGTTGGGTTTGGGTTTTTGTTCTAACAAAACGCATTTCTGGTCGCACAACAGCTTCGGCTATGGCTAATGCATCATTAAAATCTGTTTTGTTACCTCTGACATAAGCCTTTACGTGTTGAGGCGCTATTTGTTTTACCCGATGCCCTAGTTTTTCGAGTTCTCTTGCCCAGTAATGTGCACTGGCACATGACTCGACTCCAACTAGGCAACCATCTAGTTGAGCAAAATAATTCAGTATTTCTTTTCTTCTCAGGATTTTTTTCTTAACAATTTTCCCTACTTGATTACAGCAAACCACATGACTCACATTCTTTGCTAAATCTAATCCAACTGTTGTAATATTCATCTCGGTCTCCTCGCTTTATTACTTGAATCGTTCAATTCCAAGTTTGGCACATTGCGATGCCGAAAGGGAGGAGACCATTTCATCGTTTATCTTTCGAGGTTGAATTTGCAGCAGTCTGTTTGAGAATTAGGCAAGGCAGAGCCTATGCAGTGTGGTTGTTCCCCATAAATAGGCGATAACGTAGCATAAATGCCAAACAGGCGCTGCCCGAAGGGTTCTGCCTAGGGGCCATTTACTCTTTGTTGCTCGGTTTTTACTTAGCCCACTAGGTTACAAACCTCGCGCCGCGATTAAATGGCCCCTAGATTGAACAAATTTTAATCCTGAAAGGTCAACAGGCCCTAAAAGCCACATTTTTATGTGGCTTTTTCTTTATGTAAGCTCAAACGCTGCTTTTTTAAATTTTTCCCTTGAAGTTACTCCACCTCACCCCATATTAAGTGCATAACGCAGACACTTTGCTAATTGGAGATACATAAATGACTGCAGCACAAAAAGAAACATTAGGCTTTCAAACAGAAGTAAAACAACTATTAAACTTAATGATTCATTCGTTATATTCGAATAAAGAAATATTTTTACGTGAGCTTGTATCAAATGCATCAGATGCTGCCGATAAGCTTCGCTTTTTAGCGCTTTCTAATGGCGATCTTTACCAAGGTGATGCCGATTTACGTGTACGCATTAGCGCAGATAAAGAGGCGAACACAATTACCATTTCTGATAATGGTATTGGTATGACACGTGAAGAGGTAATTAGCTCTTTAGGGACTATTGCGAAGTCGGGTACTGCTGAATTTTTCAAAAACTTAACCGGCGACCAAAGTAAAGACTCGCAATTAATTGGCCAATTTGGTGTTGGTTTTTACTCAGCATTTATTGTGGCTGACGAAGTGACAGTGCGCACGCGCAAAGCGGGTGAAACACAAGCGTATGAGTGGCAATCACAAGGTGAAGGCGAGTACACGCTACAAGAAATTGAAAAAGAAGGCCGTGGTACGGACATTATTTTACATCTGCGTGAAGAAGAAAAAGAATACGCGGATGAATACCGCCTGCGTAGCATTGTGACTAAATACTCAGACCATATTTCTACGCCGGTACAAATGTATAAAGCAGAAGTGCCTGAGTCTGAAGGCGAAGACGGCGAAAAAATCCCAGCAGTTCCAGGTGAGTGGGAAAGCATTAACCGTGCAACTGCTTTATGGACACGTGATAAGTCAGAGGTTTCTGATGAAGAATACAAAGAGTTTTACAAGCATGTAAGCCATGATTGGGAAGAGCCACTAAACTGGGCGCACAATAAAGTAGAAGGTAAAACTGAGTACACAAGCTTATTGTATATCCCTAAAAAAGCGCCGTTCGATTTATGGAACCGTGAGCGCCAAAGTGGCTTAAAACTGTATGTTCAACGTGTCTTTATTATGGATGACGCAGAGCAATTTATGCCAAGCTACCTGCGCTTTGTAAAAGGCTTACTTGATTCAAACGATTTACCATTAAATGTATCGCGCGAAATTTTACAAGATAACAAAGTAACGCAAGCAATTCGTAAAGGGTGTACGTCTCGTATCTTAAAAATGTTAGAGCGTATGGCTAAAAACAAAGCCGAAGACTACCAAACATTTTGGAACGAGTTTGGCCAAGTAATCAAAGAAGGCCCAGCAGAAGATATTGCAAATAAAGAAGCCATTGCTAAATTGTTACGCTTCTCATCGACTCATACCGACTCAGAAACACAAGATGTATCGCTTGAGCAATACATTGAGCGTATGAACGATGAGCAAGATAAAATTTACTACGTTGTTGCAGATTCGTTTACAGCGGCTAAAAACTCGCCGCACTTAGAAATCTTCCGTAAAAAAGGTATCGAAGTATTATTACTAAGTGACCGTGTTGATGAGTGGATGATGAGCCACTTAACTGAGTTTAACGAAAAATCGTTCCAGTCAATTACACGTGGCGACCTTGATTTAGGTAAACTTGATGACGAAGAGACTAAAAAATCACAAGAAGAGTCTGAAAAAGAAGTCGCAGGCTTAATTGAGCGCATTAAAACAGCGCTAGGCGAAGAGGTTAAAGAAGTGCGCTTTACGCATCGCTTAACTGACTCTCCAGCATGTGTTGTGAGTGATGACAACGATATGAGCTCGCAAATGCAAAAACTTATGGAGTCAGTAGGTCAATCAGTACCAGAGGCAAAGCCTGTATTTGAGCTTAACCCTGAGCACCAATTAGTTAAGCACTTAAACGATGAGCAAGACGAAGACAAGTTTGCACAGTGGTCTCATGTACTACTTGACCAAGCGTTACTTGCTGAGCGTGGAACATTAAAAGATCCTACTGGGTTTGTAACACGTTTAAACAAGTTAATGCTTGATTTAAATAAGTAAGTCTAACAGGCTCTTTTAATTGCTAAAAGAGCCTAAAATATAAGCATAATGATTAAGGAAGCGGATGCTTCCTTTTTTTATGCGCTATAAAGTAGGCAATTAGTATAAGTTGCTTGAGTATCTGCAGCGCTTGTGGAAGAATTCAGGCTTTAAAATAACTATCCATACTAGGGGACAATGATATGCGCATTATTCTTTTGGGCGCGCCAGGTGCTGGTAAAGGTACTCAAGCTCAGTTTTTAATGGACAAATACGGTATTCCACAAATTTCTACCGGTGATATGCTTCGTGCAGCCATTAAAGAAGGTACACCACTTGGTTTAGAAGCTAAAAAAGTAATGGACGCTGGTCAGTTAATTTCTGACGATATCATCATAGGTTTAGTAAAAGAGCGTATTGCTAAGCCAGATTGTGAGCAAGGCTTCTTACTGGACGGTTTCCCACGCACTATTCCACAAGCTGATGCAATGAAAGAAAATGGCGTTGTGGTTGATCACGTTATCGAATTTGACGTTGCGGATGAAGTAATTGTTGAGCGTATGGGAGGACGTCGTGTACACCCTGGCTCTGGCCGTGTTTACCACGTAGTTTACAACCCACCAAAAGTGGAAGGTAAAGACGATGAAACAGGCGAAGAGCTTATCATTCGTGCAGATGACACGGAAGAAACAGTTCGTAAACGTTTAGGTATTTACCATGAGCAAACCATGCCATTGGTTGATTACTACCAAGCTGAAGCAAAAGCAGGCAACACGCAATACCACAAGCTTGACGGAACACAAGCTGTTGAAACTGTAAGCCAGCAACTAGCAGAACTTTTAGGTTAATAAAGCCTAAAGACCTATTATTAAAAACCGCCAGCGGCGGTTTTTTTGTATATGTTATTAAAAAAATAAAACAGATGAGTCGCGTTTATCTAAAGTGTTTTGAGCTTTTCTATCACAGGCTCGTAGCTTGGCTCAGTCGATAAGTTTGATACAAGTTGCTTGTAAATCACTTTATGACTTTTATCTAAAATCAGCACGGCACGGGTGAGTAGCCCCATATCTTTTATAATCAAACCATATTTTTGGCCAAAGTCTCGCCACACTGAGTCAGATAAAGCTATCACCTTGTCGATATTTTCTGTATTACAAAAGCGTTTTTGAGCAAATGGCAGATCGGCACTAATGGTCAGCATAGCGACTGTAGGAAATTGTGAGGCTACTTTTTCATTAAAATGTTTTGTTTGTAAGCTACAAATGCCAGTATCTAAACTTGGCACCACACTAATTAAAACAGCTTGGCCTTTGTAATCATCAAGATTTACAGGAGCAAAAGCACCATCCACCACTTTAAAGTTTGGCGCATTATCGCCTACACTTACCCCTTTACCTAATAAAGTGACAGGTTTACCTTGAGCAGAGACCTTACCTGCATCAAGTGTGTTTTCTGGGTATTGTGATGCTTGCCCAACTGAGCTTAAAGCAAGTGTGCTCAATGCAAAAATAACAGAGCGTACCATAGCTATTTCCTTTTAAAATTAACGCAATAGGTTTGCGTGTATTATACTGAATATCACTAACCAAGCGATTAAATATCATGACAAAAGTAATATTAAGTTTTGTGAATATAAAATTGTAAATTTAAAGATGTTTTATTAACATGTGGTTACAAAATGTATATTAAATAGAGTCATAAGGCCTATTGACAATATAGGGTCAAATAAGAGAGATAGTATGTCAACCTCCGTATTAATATGTGACGACTCAAAATTAGCGAGGCGTCAGCTAGCTCGCTCATTACCAGATGACTGGGAAATAAAAGTTGAGTTTGCTCAAGATGGTGTTGATTGCATCAAAAAACTAAAAATAATTGAGCCCGAAATTCTTTTTCTTGATCTAAACATGCCAGAGATGGACGGTTACGAAGTGCTTATGGCCATGAAAGAGCAAGGCCTTAATATTTTAACTGTGGTTGTATCTGGTGATATTCAGCCAAATGCACACCAACGCGTCACTGAATTAGGTGCCATTGATTTTATTCAAAAACCTTGCTCCCCTGAAAAATTAGCCGATATTATTGAACACCATGGCATTAAAGATAAAGCGATGCGCGAACGACTCGCTCACTCTTTAGGTGAGCAAGTAGACCCTGATGTGCGTGATATATACCAAGAGCTAACGAATGTTGCTATGGGCCAAGCAGGCGACTTACTGGCACGGCTTTTAAATGTATTTGTGAAGCTGCCTATTCCGAATGTAAATGTGCTAGAAGTAAATGAGCTGGATATGGCACTGCAGTCAATTGATAATAATGCCGCGACCTCAGGCGTGTGTCAGGGCTTTATAGGCGGTGGTGTATCGGGTGAGGCGTTACTATTATTAAATGATTCAAGCTTTAAAGAAATCGCGTCATTGATGAATTACGACGGTGAGCTTAACGATAAGGTTGAGCTAGAGCTGTTGATGGATATTAGTAACATTTTGATAGGCTCAATTTTAACAGGGCTCTCTAAGCAACTAGATATGTCTTTTAGTCAAGGTCATCCTATTGTGCTTGGTCAACATCGTGATGTATCCGAATTGGTTAAATCAAATAAATCTCGCTGGCAAAGAACCTTAGCGATAGAAATAAGCTACGGCATCGAAAACCACGATATTAACTGCGACCTTATGCTGTTATTTACCGAAGATTCACTCAAGACTTTGAAATACAAAGTTGCTTACTTATTAGAAGACTAAATTATGGCCGCTGATTTAGAAATGAATGAAATCCATTGGTTAATGGATATGTTTAACACGGTTGATGTGGGCCTTGTTGTATTAGATAGAAATTATAAAGTGTGCGTGTGGAATGGCTTTATGGAAAACCACTCGGGCTTGTTGCCAAGTGCTGTAAAAGACAAAGACCTCTTTGATTTATTCCCTTCAATTAATGAGAAATGGTTTAGAGGTAAATCAGAGTCCGTATTTGTACTTAAAAATCGCTCTTTTACTATCTGGGAGCAGCAACCGTATATCTTTCGTTTTAAAAATTATCGTCCGATTACCGGTAAAGCGGATTACATGTATCAAAATGCGACCTTTATTCCGCTTACTAATACGCTGGGTGAGGTAAGTCATATTTGTATTATTATTTATGACGTGACAGATGTAGCCGTGAATAAGAAAGAGTTGGAAGAGCTTAATCAGCGCTTAGAGCAAGTAAGCCAAACCGATAGTTTAACGCAGCTATTTAACCGTGGGCACTGGGAAACGACACTGCATCAAGAATTTTTACGTGTAAAGCGCAGTGGTGGCAGTAGTACATTATTAATGTTTGATATTGACCACTTTAAAAAGATTAATGATGAGCATGGCCATAGCTGTGGCGACTATGCGTTACGTCACCTATCTGATTTGTTGCGCACCACACTACGTGAAACCGACATAGCGGGGCGCTACGGAGGAGAGGAGTTTGTTGTTACTTTACTTGATACCGACAAGCAAGGCGCTGCAACTTTTGCAGAGCGCTTAAGGGCGTTGATAGAAGCCAATCCTTTTGTTTACAAGCATACAAAAATAAAAATGACAGTGAGTATTGGTTTTGCAGGAAATAGCCCTGAATTTGCAAAACATGAGCGATGGATTGAAGCCGCTGACAAAGCCCTGTATCACTCAAAAGAGCATGGGCGTAATAGAGTAACCGCTTTTGAGGATATAAAAAATGACGCATAAGCGTCATTTTTTATGCGCTGTTAAAATTAAGGCGCGGGATACCTAATTGCACCGTAAGCCTTTGATGTAAATACTTAACAAAGAGATTGGCTAAAGTGCTGTTTGTATCAGCCGTTTTATTTACTCTGTTGTATGGCGAGTATCATCTGCTGGGCATTGGTCAAGAATAGAAACATCGCCTGTACTGGTTTCTTGCTGCAATTTAACCTTAAATCCCCATAACCTATAAAGATGCTTTAGTACCTCCTTGTGGGAGTTAGCAAGTGGAATACTGTTGTGGGGTACATAGCGAAGTGTTAACGATCTGTCACCTCTTACATCAACATTATAAACTTGAATATTAGGTTCGTGATTACTCAAATTATATTGCGCAGACAGTGCTTCACGTACTGCTTGATAACCGCTATCATCATGGATTGCCCCCACCTCTAAATGCGGATTACGGCTATGATCAACAATTGTGAATAGCTTGAAGTCACGAATTAGCTTTGGGGATAAAAATTGACTTATAAAGCTCTCATCTTTAAAGTTTTCCATAGCAAAATGCAGTGTATCTAGCCAATTAGTTCCAGCATACTCAGGAAACCAGCGCTTATCCTCATCTGTTGGGTTTTCACAAATACGACGAATATCCACCATCATGTTAAAGCCCAATGCGTAGGGGTTAATACCTGAATAATAATTGCTATTGTATGGCGGTTGATAAACCACATTAGTGTGGCTTTGCAAAAACTCCATCATAAAAGAATCGGTTAATTTACCTTCATCATATAAATGGTTCAAAATGGTGTAATGCCAAAAAGTAGCCCATCCTTCGTTCATCACTTGAGTTTGTTTTTGTGGATAAAAATATTGCGATATTTTTCTAACAATCCGAATCACTTCTCGTTGCCAAGGTTCTAATAAAGGCGCATTTTTTTCAATAAAGTATAAAATGTTTTCTTGAGGCTCTTGCGGGAAGTGCGTCTCTTGTTTTTTAGCTTCTTGTTGCTGCACAGGGATAGTCCGCCAAAGCTCGTTTACTTGAGATTGCATGTAATCTTCACGTTCTTTTTGACGTTTTTGCTCTTCAAAAAGTGATATTTGTTGCGGACGTTTATATCTATCTACGCCGTAATTCATCAGTGCGTGACATGAATCAATTAAGCTTTCTACTTGCGTAATACCGTGTTTTTCCTCGCAGCGGCTTATATAATTTTTTGCAAAAACTAAGTAATCTATAATGGAGTCGGCGTCGGTCCAAGTTTTAAATAAGTAGTTACCTTTAAAAAATGAGTTGTGACCATAACAGGCGTGTGCCATTACCAACGCTTGCATTGGTAGTGTGTTCTCTTCCATTAAATACGCAATACAGGGGTTTGAGTTTATTACAATTTCGTAAGCTAACCCCATCTGTCCACGCTTATAGTTTTGCTCTGTTTGTATAAATTTTTTACCATATGACCAGTGGCTGTAGCCTATGGGCATGCCTACGCTTGAGTACGCATCCATCATTTGCTCAGCGGTTATAACTTCTATCTGATTAGGGTAAGTATCTAATCTGTAATGTGCTGCAACACGGGCAATTTCAGTTTGGTACTGCTCAAGCAGCTCAAAGGTCCAGTCAGGGCCATCACTCATTCGTTCATTGCTCATAGTAAACCTCGCTTAAGCTAAGCAGCCCCCTGTTGGTGGCGATTTTTTTTAAACAGCTCCCTGAACATAGGGTAAATGTCTTCAACACTTTGAATGTGCTGTATTGCAAAGTTGCTATGGGTTTGGGTTATATTTTGATATTCGCGCCACAAGCTTTGATGAGCGCGTGTGGTAATTTCTATGTAAGCAAAGTAGCGTGTAGCCTTAAGTAGTTTATTACGCAGTATCTCACCACAAAACGGGGTGTCGTCTGCCCAGTTATCGCCATCAGAGGCTTGTGCTGCGTATATGTTCCATTGCTCTGAATCATAGCGTTCTTTTATTATTTCGTTCATTAATTTAAGCGCACTGGAGACAATCGTACCGCCAGTTTCTTGAGAGTAAAAGAACTCTTGTTCATCGACCTCTTTAGCTTGTGTGTGGTGGCGTATATAGACCACTTCAATGTCTTTGTAGCTTCGGGTCAAAAATTGATAAAGCAAAATATAAAAACGTTTTGCCATATCTTTAGTGGATTGATCCATTGAGCCTGATACATCCATAATACAAAACATAACGGCTTTGCTGGTGGGGTGGGGTCGCTTTTCATAATTACGAAAACGTAAGTCGTAATTATCGATAAACGGCACCGACTTTATTTGTTGTTTGAGCTTTACAATTTCCTCTTGTAAAAGTGCAATAATAGCTTGGTCGCTTTGCGTTTTCTCAAGCTCCATCGCAAGTTGCCCTTCAAGCTCTGCCAAGCGCCTTTTTTTTCCTGCGCTCATAGCGACGCGTCTTGCAAGCGAGCCTTGAAGAGAGCGTACAATATCGATGTTACTGGGCATACCATCACTGCAAAAACCAGCTCGGTGCGTTTTCATTTGCACTAATTTATCTAACTGGTTTTCTTGTAAGTTTGGCAGCGCTAAGTCTTCAAAAAGTAAATCTAGGTATTCATCTTTTGAAATAGAGAACACAAAGTCATCTTGGCCCTCGCCTGAGTCACTTGCATCACCATCGCCTGCGCCTCCACCTTGGCCTCCTTTAGGGCGTTCAATTTTATCTCCTGTTGAAAATTGATCGTTCCCTGGATGAATTTGTTCTCTGTCGCCACCCTTTCCCTGGTGAAAAATTGGCTCACTGATATCTCGCTGCGGTATAGAAATACTTTCTCCTGAGCTTGAGTCTGTCACACTACGTTTATTAACCGCATCAGAGACCGCTTCTTTTATTTGTTTTTTATAGCGCCTAATAAAGCGCTGACGATTAACCGTGCTTTTGTTTTTACCATTTAAACGTCTATCTATAAAATGCGCCATACTTTTCCCCCTAAAACAACATGAAGGCTACTGCGATTTTCTAACTCGTAAATACCACTCAGAAAGTAAGCGCACTTGTTTTTGGGTATAGCCTTTTTCGACCATGCGATTTACAAAGTCTTCGTGTTTTTGTTGATCCTCTGCTGAGGTTTTTGTATTGAACGAGATAACGGGGAGAAGATCTTCTGTATTTGAGAACATTTTTTTCTCAATTACCGTGCGCAATTTTTCGTAGCTTGTCCATAGTGGGTTTTTGCCATTATTGTGAGCGCGCGCACGTAATACAAAGTTAACTATTTCGTTCCTAAAATCTTTAGGGTTGGAAATGCCTGCTGGCTTTTCTATTTTTTCAAGCTCTGCATTGAGTGAGGCTCTATCAAATAACTGGCCTGTATCAGGGTCTCTGTATTCTTGATCCTGAATCCAAAAATCGGCATAAATTACGTAGCGGTCAAAAATATTTTGACCGTATTCAGAATATGACTCTAAGTACGCGGTTTGTAATTCTTTACCAATAAACTCAACATATTGTGGAATTAAATAGCCTTTTAAAAAACTCAAATAACGCTCTTCTACCTCGGCGCTAAATTGCTCACGTTCAATTTGTTGCTCCAACACATAAAATAAATGCACGGGATTAGCAGCCACTTCGGTTGTATCAAAATTAAATACCCGTGATAGAATTTTAAATGCAAAGCGGGTAGAAAGCCCAGTCATACCCTCATCGACTCCAGCGTAATCGCGGTATTCTTGGTATGACTTTGCTTTAGGGTCGGTATCTTTTAGAGTTTCACCATCATAGACTCGCATTTTTGAATAAATGCTGGAGTTTTCAGGCTCCTTTAACCGAGACAAGGTGGTAAATTGAGCCAGTGTTTTGAGCGTACCGGGTGCACATGGTGCACTGGCAAGTTCACTGTGTTGAATAAGTTTATCGTATATTTTTATCTCTTCGGTAACGCGCAAACAATATGGGACCTTCACAATATACACTCGGTCTAAAAATGCCTCGTTATTTTTATTGTTTTTAAATGTTTGCCATTCTGACTCGTTTGAATGAGCTAAAATCATACCGTTAAAGGGCAGTGCACTGATCCCTTCTGTGCCGTTGTAGTTGCCTTCTTGCGTTGCGGTAAGAAGAGGGTGCAACACCTTGATAGGGGCTTTAAACATTTCTACAAATTCCATCAACCCTTGGTTTGCTAAGCATAAAGAGCCTGAGTAAGCATAAGCATCGGGGTCGTTTTGAGCAAAATGCTCAAGCTGGCGAATATCGACTTTCCCTACCAATGCTGAAATGTCTTGATTGTTTTCGTCACCGGGTTCGGTTTTGGCAATCCCCACTTGATTTAAAATTGAGGGATAACGTTTTACTACTCTGAATTGACTAATATCGCCGTTAAATTCTTTTAATCGTTTTGCGGCCCATGGCGACATGATGGTTTTTAAATAACGAGGCTTGATACCGTATTCTTTGTCAAGCACATTAGCGTCTTCAACAGGGTCAAATAAAGAGAGTGGATGATCATTCACAGGTGACCCTTTAATTGAATAAATAGGTACTTGTTGCATCAGATATTTTAGCTTTTCCGCAATTGAAGATTTACCGCCCCCGACTGGACCAAGTAAATAAAGGACTTGTTTGCATTCTTCTAGGCCTTGAGCGGCGTGTTTAAGATAAGAGACGATTTGCTCTATAGCGTCTTCCATGCCATAAAAGTCGGCAAAGGCAGGGTAGCGTGCAACCACTCGATTAGAGAATAATCGGCTCAAACGTGCATCGGTTGACGTATCAACCATTTGCGGTTCACCGATGGCCATTAAAAGTCGCTCAGGGGCACTGGCGTAAGCGGACTTGTCATTCTTACAAATTTCAAGAAATTCGCTAATACTGTATTCTTCTTCTTGTGCTGCTTCGTATCGTGCTTGGTAGTGCTCAAATATAGTCATAATAACCTCCGAAACCCGCTTTAAAAAGGTGCTTACTTTTTAAAGTCTAGTCAGAGATTGCTATTTTTGTGCAATAAAATTAAAAATTTAAGTGAAAAAAGATCATGTGACTGATTGGTAAGCTTTACGCGTATAAAGGCAAATTTACTGTTGAAAAGGCACAAAAAAAGACGCCGAGGCGTCTTTTTAAATCAGCATCTAATGGCTAATTAAGCGAAATTTGCGTTCGCGAATTCCCAGTTAACAAGCGCCCAGTAACCTTTAAGGTAATCAGGACGAACGTTACGGTAATCAATGTAGTAAGCGTGTTCCCATAAATCCACAGTAAGAATCGGAGTAACACCCTCGTCGGTAAGCGGTGTTGCTGCATTAGACGTGTTCACGATATCTAAAGAACCATCAGCTAATTTTACTAACCAAGTCCAGCTAGAACCAAAGTTATTAACTGCTTTATCGTTTAATGCATCTTTAAATGCGTCAAAAGAACCCCATTTTGCGTTGATTGCGTCAGCGATAGCGCCTGTTGGCTCACCGCCGCCATTTGGAGATAGACAGTTCCAGTAGAAAGTGTGGTTCCAAATTTGTGCAGCGTTGTTGAATACGCCACCTTCAGATGAACATACAATCTCTTCTAACGATTTGTTTTCAAATTCAGTACCTGGAATTAAACCGTTTAGTTTAACAACATACGTGTTGTGGTGCTTGCCGTGGTGATACTCAAGAGTTTCTTTTGAAATATGAGGCTCAAGTGCATCAATTGCATATGGTAGTGACGGTAGTTCAAATGCCATTTTTTATCTCCATTTTCTTTTGGTTGATAACTCGTTTGATGTTACGTAATGCCTGATAGAACAGACCACTTACCTATACCAAACGAAAATATAGTGTTACTATAATTGTTGAGTATTTTACTCAAGTTTTAGCAAACAGCAATGCTATTGCGAAAGACTATTTCAATTGCGGCTTTATTTGCCCATTTTAAGTTATATATCTGTGGCCACAATGATTTATTTTCAAGCCCTGGGTATATCAAGCTATCGTCATTTTGAGGTTGTAGATGGAAACCATTGATAAAATTAAACAGCAGATTTCAGAAAACCCAATAATCCTTTATATGAAAGGGTCGCCTAAATTACCAAATTGCGGTTTTTCTTCACAAGCGTCACAAGCGCTAATGTCATGTGGCGAACCATTTGCTTATGTTGATATTTTACTGAATCCAGATATTCGTGCTGAGCTACCTGCTTATGCAAACTGGCCTACCTTCCCACAGCTTTGGGTTGAGGGCGAATTGATTGGTGGTTGTGACATTATCATTGAAATGTTTCAACGCGGTGAATTACAGCCACTGATCACTGAAACAGCAGCTAAGTATAAAGAAGCTGACGCAGAGTAATTGCTACTTTTTATAGATTATTAAGGCCACGTTTTACGTGGCTTTTTTATACCTCTAAATAATCTTTAACGCCCTTATCTCTTAAATAGCAATGCAAAATAATACTCAATTATTTTGTGCTTCTATACATGCCACTTTTTTCAAAAAAATTTCATTTACGGTTGTATGCATGTATCTGGTAGCGCAATGAAGTTGCAATTGCCGATAATAACTAAATAGCCAATTTTTTGGCCAGCTATTAATACGTATTTCTAGCTTTAAAATTGAAGCATAAATAAGCAGGTTGATATCAGTCAATTCGTGCGCGTTTAGTTCGATTAATTAGTGCTCCACAGCCAGCGAGCTGCTCTTTGCTTTGCAGCATCTAATTAAGTACAAGAGGGCACTAAGCAGTCTGTATCAGCGTAAATTTCAATCAAACTATATGCTTTAGATAAAAATTCACGCAATCTGCACAAAAAGCAACACAATAACTAATAACTATCCTAATGCATGCGTTAAAAGCGTAATACTAACCCTTTTATTTATTTAAAAGGTATTAAACTATCTAAATGTTAACTGAATTCCCTGTGTTTTAGTGAATATTTATTCATTGAGTTTTGTGTTTACGCTTACGTAAAGGGTATGCTTTTGGCTCCTTTGTTTTTACAAAATATTAAAATTGACACCAGTGTCATAGAAATATGATGTACAAATAATCGCTAATTGTTAAAACTTATGAGTGAAAAAGAAATCTTGCCTTGAAGTGAGAAATATTCAAGAATATGAATATATATTCAAAATAATATTGACTCTATTTACTATAGAGGCTAGTTTTGTGCGTCTGTTAGCAAATCGTCGAGCAGTTCATTCACGTTAACAGTGCAGCAAGGGAGGGGTCTATGTTATACGACTCAAAATTAGAAAAAGATAATTGTGGCTTTGGCTTAATAGCCCAAGTTAATGGTCAAGCTAGTCATCGGCTTATTCGTACAGCTATTACTGGACTTGATCGCATGCAGCACCGCGGTGGTATCTCTGCCGATGGTAAAACAGGCGACGGCTGTGGTTTATTACTTCAAAAACCAGATAGTTTTTTCCGTGCAATTGCGAGTGAGCACAATTGGCACTTAGGTAAAAATTACGCCGTAGGCATGGTTTTCTTAAATTCAGATCCCGTTTTAGCACAAGCTGCAAAACAGGTTTTATGTGAAGAATTAGAACAAGAAACACTTAAAATACTTGGCTGGCGTGAAGTGCCAACCGACCCTTCAATGTTAGGGCCAATTGCAACACAGCAGTTACCTGGTTTTGAGCAAATTTTTGTTACAGCGCCTGAAGGCTGGCGCTCTAAAGATTTAGAACGACGTTTATATGTAGCACGTCGTCGCGCAGAAAAGCGTTTAGTAGAGGATGAGTCATTTTACATTGCCAGCTTATCGGGGTTAGTGACTATCTATAAAGGCCTTATGATGCCTGCAGATTTGCCTAACTTTTATTTAGACTTAGCTGATATTCGTATGACCAGCGCTATTTGTGTGTTCCATCAGCGTTTTTCTACTAATACCCAGCCGCGTTGGCCTTTAGCACAACCTTTTAGGTATTTAGCGCACAATGGTGAGATTAATACTATTGAAGGGAACCGCCAATGGGCTAGAGCACGCTCGTATAAGTTTTCATCGCCACTTATTCCTGATTTACAAAGCGCAGCGCCGTTTGTGAACGAAACAGGCTCTGACTCATCAAGTTTAGATAATATGCTTGAGCTATTTTTAGCCGGTGGTATGGACTTATTCCGTGCTATGCGCATGCTTGTGCCGCCTGCATGGCAAAAAAACCGTGCTATGGATGATGACTTACGCGCATTTTACGATTTTAACTCTATGCATATGGAGCCGTGGGACGGTCCTGCAGGTATTGTTATGTCTGATGGACGTTTTGCAGCCTGTAACCTTGACCGTAACGGCCTGCGTCCAGCGCGCTATGTTATTACCCAAGATGGTTTTATTACACTTGCCTCTGAGGTGGGTATTTGGGATTACACTGCAGATGAGGTGGTCGAAAAAGGCCGTGTAGGGCCTGGCGAGCTTTTAGTAATTGATACAAAGCTTGGCAAAATCTGGCACTCAGATGAAATCGACCAAGATTTAAAATCGCGTCATCCTTACAAATCATGGCTTGAAGAAAACGTTAAACGCTTGACCCCGTTTGAAGAGCTTACTGAGCAAGATGCGGGTAACCGCTCGTTTGATGATGAAACGCTGGTTAAATACCAAAAAATGTTTGGCTACACTAACGAAGAGCTCGATAGTGTTATTCGTGTAATGGGTGAAAACGGCCAAGAAGCAACGGGCTCAATGGGGGATGACACGCCATTTGCAGTACTCAGCGAAGGGCATCGTTCATTGTACGATTACTTCCGCCAAAAGTTTGCGCAAGTGACTAACCCGCCAATCGATCCGCTGCGTGAAAACCACGTAATGTCACTGGCAACGTGTATTGGTAGTGAGCAAAACGTATTTAACGAAACAACAGGCCACGCTAAGCGCCTGCAGTTTGATACACCAATTTTAATGTATGCAGACATGCAGCAGCTACTCAATGCCGATGACGAGCATTACAGCTACTGTAAGATTGATATTACATACACAGCAGAGGAAGGTTTAGAAAAAGCGGTTACACGTATTTGCGATGCTGCACAAGAAAAAGCAGCCGCGGGTTGTGTCATGCTTATTTTATCCGACCGTAACTTTAGCGAAACCCAATTACCAATCCCTGCTGCTATGGCGGTAGGTGCTGTACAAAAACGATTAGTTGATAATAACTTACGTTGTGAATCTAATATTATTATTGAAACGGGCAGTGTACGCGATGCACACCAGTTTGCTGTGCTACTCGGTTTTGGCGCAACAGCGATTTACCCCTACCTCGCGTATGAATCTCTGGTTGCAATGAGCGACGATAAAGTCATTGAAAAGTCGTATTGCGAAGTAACGCTTTCATACCGTAAAGCCATCAATAAAGGCCTGTATAAAATTATGTCTAAAATGGGCATAAGTACGGTTGCGTCGTATCGTTGCTCAATGTTGTTTGAAGCAGTGGGTTTATCTGATGCGATGATCCAGATGTGCTTTAAAGGTGTGGCAAGTCGTATCAAAGGTGCCTGCTTCACTGATTTCGATAGTGATCAACAAAAGTTACATAAACTTGCCTTTAGCAAGCGTAAATTATTAAGCCATGGTGGTTTATTGAAATACGTTCACGGTGGGGAATATCATGCGTACAACCCAGATGTTATCCAAACGCTACAAAAAGCAGTCCGCTCTGGCGATTATAAAGACTATGGCGCATATGCAGATTTAGTTAATAACCGCCCAATTGCTACTTTACGCGATATGCTAGCGCTTAAATTACCTGAAAAAGGTATTAGCATAGATGATGTAGAGCCGGCTGAAAACCTATATAAACGGTTTGATTCAGCTGCAATGAGTATTGGTGCTCTTTCTCCTGAAGCGCATGAAGCACTTGCTATTGCAATGAACCGCTTAGGTGGGTGTTCAAATTCAGGTGAGGGTGGCGAAGATAAACTTCGTTACAACACCGAGAAAAACTCACGCATTAAACAAGTTGCTTCAGGTCGTTTTGGTGTAACCCCGCACTACCTTCGTAATGCCGACGTAATTCAAATCAAAGTGGCGCAGGGTGCTAAACCTGGTGAAGGCGGGCAATTACCCGGTGAAAAAGTAACGCCGTATATTGCAAAGCTTCGTTATTCGGTACCCGGTGTAACATTAATTTCACCACCACCGCATCACGATATCTACTCGATTGAAGATTTAGCCCAGCTAATATTCGATTTAAAACAAGTAAACCCAGAAGCCATGGTGTCAGTGAAGTTAGTATCTGAGCCGGGCGTTGGTACCATTGCTACAGGTGTAGCTAAAGCATACGCTGATCTTATTACTATCTCCGGTTACGATGGTGGTACCGGTGCAAGCCCGCTTACGTCTGTAAAATATGCGGGTAGCCCATGGGAGTTAGGCCTAGCTGAAACTCAGCAAGCGCTTGTAGAAAATGGCTTACGTCACCGCATTCGTTTGCAAACAGATGGTGGCTTAAAAACAGGTTTAGATATTATTAAAGCGGCTATTTTAGGTGCTGAGAGCTTTGGTTTTGGTACAGGCCCAATGGTAGCATTAGGGTGTAAATACCTTAGAATTTGTCACTTAAATAACTGTGCAACCGGTGTTGCAACGCAAGATGAAACACTGCGTCAAAAGCATTATCACGGCTTACCAGAAATGGCGATGAACTACTTTAAGTTTATTGCACAAGAAGCACGTGAAATCATGGCAAGCTTGGGGGTTGCTAACCTCACTGACTTAATTGGCCGTTTAGATTTACTTGAGGCCATTGAAGGGAAAACAGCTAAGCAAAAGAAAATAGATTTATCATCTGTGATTGCTCAGCCGAATAACCCTACGGGTGAAACTTTATTTTGCAGCGCACCAAATAGTTCGCATTACTTAGGTGAACTCAACGAAACGCTGTTAGGTAAAGCGCAGCAAGCAATTGATACCTCATCGGGTATTTCGCTGGTGAGCCGCATCTGTAATACAGACCGCTCTGTAGGGGCTATGTTGTCAGGTTACATTGCCTCAAAACATGGCAACCAAGGTATGGCAGCAGATCCAGTCTCAATTGAATTACATGGCACTGCAGGGCAATCATTTGGTGTGTGGAATGCCGGTGGCCTTGAAATGACGCTTATTGGCGATGCTAATGACTACGTAGGTAAAGGCATGGCTGGCGGCAAGCTTGTTATTCGCCCGCCACTAGGGTCATCGTTTGAAAGTCATAAAGCAACTATTGCAGGTAACACGTGCTTGTACGGTGCGACGGGCGGTAAATTATTTGCAGCAGGCTGTGCAGGTGAACGCTTTGCTGTTCGTAATTCAGGTGTGCAAGCTGTTGTTGAGGGCCTAGGTGACAATGGTTGTGAATACATGACTGGCGGCGTTGTTTGTGTGCTAGGTAATGTAGGGGTTAACTTTGGAGCCGGCATGACAGGTGGCTTTGCTTATGTATTAGATGAGCGAAGTGACTTTGAAAAACGCATTAATCCAGAGCTGGTAGAAGTGGTCACACTTGATGATTTAAGTTCGCACCAAGAGCATTTACGTGGCCTAATTGCCGAGCATTTAGAACTGACAGGTTCATGTCGAGCAGAGTCTATTTTAGCTAATTTTGAACTTTACCTACCTATGTTCAAACTAGTTAAGCCAAAATCAAGTGATGTAAAAAGTTTACTCGGGCACCGCGCTCGCAGTAGCGCAGAACTTCGTGTTCAAGCGCAATAAGGGGGCAGTATGAGCGAAAATGTATATCAATTTATAGACGTGCAGCGTGTTGATCCGCGCAAAAAACCAATCTCGTCGCGTAAAAAATCTTTCGTGGAAATTTACGAACCCTTTTCTGAGAATCAGGTAAACTCACAAGCTGATCGTTGCTTAGATTGTGGTAATCCTTACTGTGAATGGAAATGCCCAGTGCATAACTACATTCCACAATGGTTAAAACTAATTAGAACGGGCCGTGTTTTAGAAGCGGCTGAGCTTTCTCATCGTACAAACAGTTTACCTGAAGTGTGTGGGCGCGTATGTCCACAAGACAGGCTCTGCGAAGGTTCATGTACGCTTGATGAAGAGTTTGGCGCAGTAACGATAGGTAATATTGAAAAATACATTACCGATACCGCATTTAAAATGGGCTGGAAGCCAGACATGTCATACGTGACATGGACGGATAAAAAAGTGGCGATTATTGGTGCGGGTCCGGCTGGGTTAGGGTGCGCAGATATTTTAGTGCGTAACGGTGTAAAGCCAGTGGTTTTTGACCGTCACCCAGAAATTGGTGGATTACTGACTTTTGGTATTCCTTCTTTTAAACTTGAAAAAGAAGTCATGCAAAAGCGCCGTGAAATTTTCACTGAAATGGGTGTTGAATTTAAGCTAAACGTTGAAGTGGGTGTAGATATCACTATGGACGAAATTTTAGCTGACTACGACGCGGTATTTTTAGGTGTAGGTACGTATCAGAGTATGCGCGCTGGTCTTGAAAACGAAGATGCGCCAGGCGTACACGATGCACTGCCATTTTTAATTGGTAATACAAATCGTGTTATGGGTTACAACGAAAATAACCAAGCTTACATAGATATGGCCAATCAAAAGGTTGTCGTACTTGGTGGTGGTGATACCGCGATGGACTGTGTGCGTACGTCTATTCGCCAAAATGCCGCTAAAGTAACCTGTGCTTATCGTCGTGATGAAGAAAATATGCCTGGCTCTAAGCGTGAAGTTAAAAACGCTAAAGAAGAAGGTGTAAACTTTACCTTTAATGTACAGCCGACCGGTATTGTACTTGACGATAATGGTCATGTTGCAGGCGTTAAAATGGTTAAAACGCAATTGGGTGAGCCTGATGAAAACGGCCGTAGCCGAGCAGAAGTTGTACCAGGCTCTGAGCACGTACTTGAGGCAGACCAAGTTATTATGGCGTTTGGCTTTAAACCACACAAAATGGACTGGTTAGAAAAGTACGATGTAGAAATTAACCATTGGGGCGGCATTAACGCACCAGAGCAAGGTGAATTCACTCATCAAACAACTAACCCAAAAATATTTGCAGGTGGCGATATAGTGCGGGGCTCAGATTTAGTTGTAACGGCTATTTTTGAAGGGCGTAACGCAGCTGAAGGTATTATGGATTATTTAGAGGTTTAATTATTTGTTCTTCTAAATAATTTTAAAAGCAAGCCAAGTGGCTTGCTTTTTTGTTTGTTTTATTCGAATGTTATGTCAACGTAATTAGTAACGAACGGTACTATATTAATATCACCAACTGCGTAACTTTCTTTTGCGACGCCTTCGGTTTTTACTTTCATGTAGTAATTACCAGAAGGAACTACCTTGTCGTAATGATTTGATCTTGTTTCGAGCCAAATACGGTTGTTTTGAGCGTCAACTACCCAGCCTTCAGGGCTAATTTCATGCATGTATGCTGAACATTTCACTTGTCCCACGCGTGGGTGTAAACATTTATTGATTGCGACTCTAGTTTGTTTGTTTGGATTAGCTGCCGTTTTTATTACTTGGATTTGGCCATAGTCTCTAGACTCTTTAGTTGCTTCATGGGGGTAAACTTTTGTTTGGCTAGTGGTATAAGAGCTTTGATTAGATGATGTTATTGATTGGTTTGTAGAACTTGATACACCATTTACAGCGCCGTTAATGCCATCTTTTACAGCTCGGGTAATATCATTACTTTTGCATCCTGTTAGCACTATTAGTGCAGGAATAATAAGAGTAAACTTATTCATTTTTAATCCTTAAAGTTATTGTTCTATCCTATGTTTCATTATTTTCAATGAAGCGTGTAATTACCATGGAATCCTACAATACAATAACCGTACTCATCCCTGATTAAGGTAAATAATGACCAAAAAATCTTCTTTTATCAAGCCTAAATAGTTAAACTTAAAGTTAATTTAATTTCAAAATTGTTTTATCAGAACATAAAAAATACATTTATTCTCTTGTTCTATGAGCGATAATTGAGCATCAATTTAAGCGTTGTATTAAAGCTCGTTCTGTTCAAAAATTGAGTTTGCAAGAATAAAGATTGTCCAACTCAAGGGAGGGTGAATCATGATGCCCTCTAATCTAATAGCCTAAATAACTGCTCCGATATTATTTTATGCTATAGTGCTAAATACTTGCTTTTTATTACATATTATCAAATAAAAAAGTATTAAAAAATTGTCATAAACCAATAATTAACGTGTAAATCTTGCTTAAAGTACTATTTCAGTACAAACTTGCTGCTAACTTCTTTTTTAAATCCTCGGAAAAAGAGCTTTTAAAGCTCGCTTGCGAATAAAAAATAATAATATGAATGCATACTCAGACAACAGAGAAAGAAAGCTAATTGTTCGCTTTTTTTCGACCATCGGATTTATAGCTACCTTCGCTATGGCGTGTAATGCATTATCTAATGCTAATGCAGTGCTTGGTATTATGTTGTTAGTTTCTGCAGGGTTTTATGCATGGGCATTTAGTCTCTATCGTGCAGTCGAAAAATCAGCGACGACCATTTTATATAATCTTTACTGTTTAATGCTCTATTTAGTGATCACGGGCGGAGCTGAAGGTACTGGACCCATTTGGATATTTATTGTATCACCGGTGACTTACTCTATTAGAGGCCTTAAAAAAGGAACATTTGATATTATTGCCTTTTTAATTGCCGTGATCGCCGGCTTTATTATTACAGATAACTTTAATATTTATGATTATCAACCGGAGGAACTTCCACTAAGGGTGGTCATTTCTTTTATTATTGTTGCTTTATTAAGTGGTTTTTATGAGCGGTCACGCGAGAAATACAATGAAAAAATAGTCGCGCTGAGTCAAAAAAATGAGCGCCTTGCCACAATAGATCACTTAACTGACTTACCTAACAGACGCTTTATGATGAAAGAACTTGCTGAGCTTAAACATCTTCATAAAAAAATTAAGCAGCCGTATGTAGTTTTGTTAGCTGATGTTGATAATTTCAAAAAAATTAATGACAACTTCGGGCACGACTTTGGTGATGAAGCGTTAACACAACTTGCCACTATTTTAAAAAAGAGCATGCCAAACCAAGGTATTGCTTCTCGGTGGGGCGG
>Ga0209452_1000141_pt1 | contig 22276 bp, 20 predicted proteins | sample WorMetimpBELIZE1_FD_187388 | JGI IMG/M metagenome (GOLD analysis project Ga0209452, IMG submission 187388) | Marine gutless worms symbiont microbial communities from Max Planck institute for Marine Microbiology, Germany - Olavius imperfectus... | ecosystem: Host-associated > Annelida > Digestive... | reverse complement strand
TTCTGCAAGATTAAGTAAACCCGCTTTGTGTTTAATAATTGGATTGTTAGTATGTAGCATGAGAGTTACCTCTTATATGTTTTGATTTAAAGATTCGACACCTTTTATCAAAACGGGTAACTCTCACTTTTTCAAGTTGATGTGTCAGATCTTGTCTGAACTAATACACGTTAGGCCACATCATTATAATGCTGGTTTAGCACCAAATGAATCTGAGGTTAGATACCAAGATTCTAAAACTGTGGCCAAAATTAGTTGACCACTACAATAAGCGTTGTTAGGCGGGTATCCTTCAAACTTATCGGCGTAACCAAACTTATCAACCAGTTCTTGAAAGGGAAGTCGTAGTTCATCTGCTCTTTCAATCATTCGTTGCATAACTGGCCAATATGTCATCCAAATTGGCTTGTCACTTCTATAACTGTCAAGCTCTCTTTGGATAAAAGCTTTGCAAAATTGTGTTGGGTTATCTTTTGGGAGTGTCATATTAATTTTCCTTCAATACTATTTCGTCCAGCATATCCACATTGAAAAAGTTCGTCCGTATCTCAAAGAAATTTATTTAACTACTTTGAGATCGGTATAAAAAAGCCCCGCGAGGGCGAGGCTATAGAATAAAAACTCGTTTAGAACTTATCGTTTCTTTTCGGTGTAATCAATGAGGAATAGAATTAGAGCTAAAACAATTGAGGCTGGTAATATTGCATATATAAAGCCATCAAGTATTCGTTGAAAACTTAATTCATACATTTCTCCATTCAAAGCTACTTTTAAAAATGTAAGCCCTGTCAAAATTCCAATGCAAACAATTGTCAATCTAAAAAATATTCTAAAACTAGTTCTAACACTCATTTTTAACACTCGAACATGACTCGCTAATTATCTTTTCACTACCTTGCGTTGCAGCTTCAGTACCAAGTTGTTTAGCAGTATCTCCGACCCCAGTCTTACCAAACGCTTTGTTTGCCGCAGCTCCTGCTATTTTCCCAACAGCTTTAACATGTGGTGCCAAGCTTTCCACAGCATTTTCGACTGCATTATCGACAATTTGCCCTGACGATGTACCATCTAAAGAATCATTTACCATACCCGCACCTGTATTTAATACAGCTCCTCCCCCAACTGCCATAGTACCAGCAAGGACCTTTTCAGTGGTAGTCGCAACAATTTGCCCACCTGTCGAGATTGTCGTTTTTGCTAAGGAACTCAAACCACCTGTTGCAGCCCCCGCTAGTCCTGAAACTGCGGCTTTGGTTAAGCTAATTTCTTTACCAGTAAAGTATTGAGAAGCAAGTTCAACACCCGCGCCTACTACAAAGCCTATTGCTAAATGAGCAAATTCTCCATCAGGATCAACATATTTATACGGATTGTTGTTCGCATAAGTATAACGATTGAAGCCATGTACAGCGTTACCACGCCCTAGATGTACTAAAGCACCAACCGGATCATTAGAGTAGAAACGACCTATGACTGGATCATAGTAACGTGCCTGCATATAATTCAACCCTAAGTCGGTATCGAATTTATGCCCTGTGTACCCTACATCATCTTTGGGGGCTTCTATCGATTCACCAAATGGACGAGCATGCTGACGGCTTTCATTCACTGTTTGCGGTGTTACATCACCATATTTAGCAATGAGTTTTTTACCTAAGTAAATATAGTTAGTGCCGCTGCCTGTTATGATGTCGCCTTTTTCTCTGTACAGCAATGTACCATCTTGGCTGTACATTGAATAACTTATACCGTTAGCATCTGTCTGTTTTACGCGGCGGTTATGTCCATCGTATAAATAGCTGTTGCCTTTGGCTGAAGTAAGCTGATTAGCGCGGTTAAAGCTTAGTGAGTATGCGCCATTATTAGTGATGTTGCCTCGTGTATCGTAACCTATTGAGCCATATCGACCACTTACGCCGGTTACTTTAGATAATCGATTTTTAGCGTAGTCGTAGGTGTAATTGAGTGTTTTACCCTTATTTTTATAGTAAGTAATGTTACCGAGCCCATCGTAGCGCATTTCACTCGACCCAATACCTACCGCCCCAGTGGTACTGGTTAAGCGGTCAAGGTCGTCATACTGTAAATTAGTTAAACTATAGGCGCTATTTTGGCTATCAATAATCGACGTTACATTTGCATTATTGTCGTAATCATAGGTTAAAGCCATAACAGTACTAGGTATATTACTGCCAGCTGGGCCTGTGTCTTTAAGTTGTTTTGGTAGTAGGCTATCTGCATATAGTGTTGTTTGATGCTTAACACCATTACCATACGTAAAGGAACTCAGTGTACCATTAGCATAGTAGCTTGCACTTTTCGCAAAACTTAAATCAATATTTCCGCTTTTATACACCTGTGCTTCTGTTGGCTCACCAAAGCCGTTGGGTTTGAAGTTTACAATAGTTCCATCTGGGTAACCTAACTGTTCACGCTGTTGCAACGCATTGTATTCATAATTAAGGATTAGAGGTAACTCACTACCCACAAATAGCTGTTCTTCTTCGAGTAGATTTTGGTTATTGTACTCATAACGATGAATCACATTACCAGCCGTAAGTGTTTTAACGTTCCCGTTGTTATCGCGCTCGTAGCTAACATTGCCTGAAGCATCTGGGTAATTTACTTGTTTAAGGCTGCCTAAATTATCATAAGTATAAAAAGTACTCCCACTCGGGGCTGAACTGGTACATTGTGCATTAGCAACGCCACCTTGGCTCCAGATGAGTTCACCTATTACATTGTGCTTATAAAGGGTATTGCCTACATCCGGGCGTGTAGTTAAACATAACTGTTTGTTATCATCGTAATAACGACGTTCAGTAACACTCGTTGAATTTCCATACTGATTAGCACCAGTTTGTGTAATAGCATGTGTTAAACCAAATATATCAATATCTAATGTGGTAGTTATGTTTTCAGGCGATTCTATTTTTACTGCACGCGAGTAATTTGGTGAGCCAAAGGCTTGATAGGTTGTAGTTGTTATGTGACCTTTTGCATTTGTTAGTTCTATACGATTACCAGTTAAATAGGCGTAATTAGCGGTACCTAACCCACTTGTTGTAACACTTTGCTGTCGGCCTAATGAATCATAGACGGTTGTAGTTCCTTTGTTCTCACTTATATTTGCGCTTACATAAGATTGGAAAGTTAGCTGATTCAAATAGTTATATTCGAAACGCTGATAACGGGTACTATTTGCTGCTGAGCTATTGACTAAATCTTGGCTTTTTGTTTTTTTCAGTCGCAATAAGCTGTCATAGTACTCTGTAGTTTTGAATACAGCGTTACCTGTACATGCGGTCCGTGAACTATCTAATGTACACGTTGATACAGTACGGGTATTAGTATCGTCGTCCCAAGTATATAACGTGTCGTACCAGTTGCCATTAACTGTATCATTTGTTAAATCTACAGATTTAAGACGACCCATTACATCATAGGTGTAATTAGTTGATACGCCATTATAATCGGTTATACGGGTTACCCGACCTTTATTGTCGACAACACGATTAATAGTTACAGAACCAATAGCATCGTAACGGTTTGATGTAGATATAACTTGAGGCTGACCTCGGTGGTAATCTGCAAACTCTTGGAAACGATAGTTTTTGTTATCATTCAATTTTGTATTAAAATTAATTCTAGAAATTTTTCCTTCATCTGTATAAGCGGTATTCCTTATAACCCAGTTTCCAAAAGATTTTTTACTGTAGGGATAAAAAGGATAGCTACTATGTGTTTTATTGTAATAGGTTTGTTCATGTAAAACTTCCCAAATACCGTCGTCATTTTTTACTTCGATTGTTGTCGGTTGGTTTAGAACCCATTGCGTTAAATCATGATCATATGACTTCCGAACTTCTTTTCTTCTAGCTGAAAAAGAATTGAATTCAGTAGTTAGCTTAGCGGCATCATAAATATTAAAGTCATCATATTGAGTAGTGTAAGTACTTGCTAAATTTGCTGAAAATAAAGTTGTTTTTGTTTCTGTTAAATTTTGCTGCTGAGATGATGAATGATCAACTTTGACATCATCTAAAGTCCAACTATTAAGAGCAGCACTGATATGTGTATACTGCTTAGAAGTACCGTGGTAAATACCGTCTTTATAATGCATTTCATCGCGTTGCAACAAAGTACCATCAACGTCATAAACCTCTTTAAAAAGTAAATTATTTAATCCATTACCTACTTTTCGACTGTAATAGTAACGGAGCTTAGAATTATCTGGGTTGACTATTTCTGTATAGTTCATATTACCGGTTTCAACGCCATCCAAATCAAAGCTAAAACGATTAGTAGAAGAAAATTCATCGCCTCTGTATTGACCAACTCTAGAAGTGTAATTATATTCCCATAGATAGTCTTCTCCACTAGGAAGAGATAAATTTTTACTCTTAAGCGTCCAGAGATTTGAACCTAACGGAATCCAATAGCGCTCTCCAGGCCAACGATTCGGGTTAGGTCTTACAATTTTTGGCACATTAGATTTATTTAAGCAACGCTCGTGTAATTTAAAGCTACCAGTAGCCCCCTCAGGATGAGTAATAGATATAAATTCAACTTCAAAACCATTTGCTACACACTGATCATTACCCCCTGTATTTAGCTGGCTATGATGAGCGATATTCATATAACGCCAAAGGCTATTGTATGAATCCTCATCATATTCAAATAACCAAAATAGGTTGTCTGGCCTAGTTACTTTTTCCAGTGTAGCAATTATACCTCCTGATGCATTATTATAGGTATAGAGCCATGTTTCCCCGTCTGCAGAAATACTTGAAATTCGGTTATTAGTATAAGATATGTTTATTTCTCTTCCATCACTAGAAATTATAGAGCTTAAGCTGCCGTTACCTTCATAATTATACTTTACCCAATTACCAAAGCGATCTTTAACTTCTGTTGCAAGCATAAAAATAAAATACTGGGGATATTGAACAGGCGAATCCTCAGGGTACCCAATAGTCAGAGGTGCACAAGGAATATAAACACCATCACACACTTGTGTATTTGCTGCTGGAGACAAATTGAAAGGCTTGATGCCTTCAAGGATTTTTTGCTGTTTAAAATAATATTCAGTTCCATCGCCTGTAGTAACTTTGAAACCTTCATACCCATTATCAGTACTAATACAATCTACTCTCCAATTCCTATTGTTGTAACGAGTAGAAGTATCATCATTCTCTTTCTCTGTTAATTTTACGCTCCCCTTTTCTGGTATATAAACTGTATCTCCATTCCAATAACTTACTGAATGGGCATAGTAAGTTGTACCTCCAAAATTTTTTCTTAGCGTAGGATTAGAATTTAAAGGGGCGCTACATGCATTACCACTTGGCCAATAAGAAGAATAAAAGTTACCTTCATTATCAGTTAAATAGGTAGAACGAACATGTGGAATGTCTAAACTCCAATTTTCAAACTCTCTTGTTTCTCTGTACCAAGAATCTGGTCCTGATAGTTTCCGCTTGATGCGAACTGGAATTTTAAAATTACCAGGGATATCAATATCTACTTGCTCGATAGCAACCGTACCGGTATTAAGGTCTACTTTGTCTCCAAGCAGTTCTGTAGTATGTGAAGAAACATTTTGTGCAACCGAATTCTCTTCTAAGTAGTTATATCCATAATTCTTGATTTCAGGTTGAGCAGGCTCCCCTGAACCAAAATCAATTGCGACACTAACGGCCGGACAACATACAAGCACAGGGATAAATAGTAGGTTAGAAAATAAATTTAATTTCATTATAATAAATTGCTTAATTTAAATAAAAAGGTTTATGAAAGACAACTCAATTAACTAATTATATTAGTAACTTATACAGAGCATTTGTATTTCCTCCTTGATTATAGCTAACATAGTAACATTTATATTACTATGATTTGAGTCCATTCAATTTAGCAGCCAGAACTCTCAAAAAAATAGCTTTAAACTTTAGTTCGCTAGTGTGATTATTAGATTTTATTAAAAAGCTATATTTTTTGCTTTTAAATTAAAATTAGCGACAATAAATAATAATAAGCCATGAACTAATAAAAGGCTTTTATAGTCTCAATTAATTACCACATAGACTTTATCTTTGGACTAGACATTTTAGAGTATCCTTGGATAGAGGTGCTATTAACTGAGCACCAACCCTAGTAAGCAATTGCAACTTTAAAAGAGCCAACGGAGTGAATAAAAATTGATAAGTGATAAATAAAGTTTTTCATTATTGCTCTCACTGAGATTCAGCCACTGGGCTACCAAGTAGATCTGTATGTATAAATATAATTCGCTTCCCTAAAGCCACACTCGAGCTCCAAGTCCCAGTATTACTACACGATATATAAGTACATGCCATAACTCTTATGTTTGAAATATTGCTAGGGAGTGGTGAAAATACTGTTGTATTAGCACTTATTTCTCTGAGTAAAATCCAATTACCGTGGTCGTCATAACCTTCGATGCGATATTTACTTGCATGTAAAATATCATCCCAACTTACGATTACATCTGAGCCAGACTTTAATATACTGACATTATTCGGTTGACTAAATTTATCAGAAGGAATATACGGAATTATTATAAAATTAGTCCCATTACTAATTGGGATCCAAGTTGTTTCTGCTTTTAATGTGCCTGAAATAAGTAACATTAATATTAATAGTTTTTTCATAAAAACTCGCTATTGAATTTGGGTAGATGCATCGTATTGTCAAAAAGATATTCGCGTTATTTTTCTGTACACATTAGGGCTAGAGCCCCAAGCTTCACAATTACCGACATCATTATATGAAAGTATAATTTCTTGCATTGAAATCTTTGCAGCTAGCAATGTGCTATATATTCTATTTCTAGATTCTGCTGCATACGAAGCAGGGATAATGAAGTATTCTTTGTTACTACAAGAAGCGACTGAGGCACCATTATTATTTTTTAGTTTTACTAAAATTTGGTTATGAGAATATAAAGTTAAGGTCTCTACCTGCCCTCCTGAATTTACCCAAGAAGCATTTGCTTCATAAGTAGTAGTCAACAAAAGAAGGGAACTAAGAATTAGTATGCGCAACATTTACTTACTATCACCCAGTTGAAATTTGTGGCCCAGCTCCAAGACTTAATTTGCGAGCAAAATGAATCAGCGAAGCTTTTAAACGATAGTATAATTAAAAACATATATACTGCTGTACTATTAAAAACATTCTCCGTTTTCAAAACATTCCCTTTACTAATCTTATATATTTATTGAAAAACTTTATATTTGACATATTCGCCTACTTTTAATAATTGCAGCCACTTTATTGATTACAATTTTATTAGCATAATTTTTTTTGTTTTTTAGCTTTGTAAACTCGTATTCTTCATCACTTTTAGCATTAATAATGCATTGTTTACCTGTAGAAAAAGTGATATCACCATTTATAAGTAAAATAACAAACTCGTCGCTACCTTTTTGTTTAAATTTAATTTCCTCCAAGTTAATATTTTTTATAACATTAACTTCTGAGGAATTATAAACGTTAACAGCTTTTTTTATTTCGACTCGCAATCTGTGTTTATCATTTTTAGATTGAATATCTTTGCCAATACCTATATCAATTGCCGCACCGATGGCAATACCTGTTGGCCCTATAGCCCCCATTAAAGCAGCACTTGCAGCTAAGCCTTTACCAGAATAAATTGTATGTTCTGGTAACTTTACAGTTACATTACTATTCAAACCAGTATTGACACAACCAAGAAGGTTAATAATGATAAAAAGAAATATTATAAATCTATAGTTCATAAAATTAGCCATATGTATGTGCAAATATCGCTTTACTCATGCATGGTATAGTGAATTCTACAGCGATTGCCAATCTTGGAATTAACATCATATACTTGAAAGCAAATACGCTGATTTGACGCTTTGGCAGCAAGAATTAAACTGTAAATAAACTGTTTATTAGTAGCAGTATGATTTAAATAAAATCCCCCAGGACATTCACTTGGGTTGTTTTTTAGTTCTGCCCAAACACCGTAAGTATCTGACCCATTGGCCCATACACGTATTCGCTTTACCTCATCACAAAAATTTTTTGCTGCGGCTAAAGAGTCTGCAGAGAATAAAACTAAAATAAGAAATAATTTTTTCATAGTTACCCTATAATTGTATTGTTATGCACCAAGCCTAAAATGATAAAACCCATGGCCTTTAGACAAATCTACCCATGAACCTTTTGAACAGGATGGGTTAGTATCTATGTTGAACCATAACGTAACTGTATTATCGCTTGCTTTGGCAACTAATAAAGCACTATAAAGCGCTTTGCAAAACTCTGCGTCATTACCTCCTTCTGCCGGAGATAAATCACATAACTTTGCACTTGAAGCTATACCTGAAAGAGTAGAATATAAAACCCCATATTTAGTGATTTGTATATCCTTTACTTTTCCGCTGCAAGAGTGATTAGCATTTACCGTGAAAGACAAAAAGAACATAAACAAAAAAACTATTTTTTTAAACATACTTTCCCTTAACAAGTTTTAAACTAATATTATTACCAAATAGTCAGTAAAAATCGTGCAATATACTACTGCGCTGAGAGTATAAATGGTTGATTTTTGTATAGCTAAATAAGCAGTTGTATTTAAAGAGGATGACGGAGATATTAGGGATTCACCTTCCATGGCACTTAGCTTTATGACAGAAATGGTAACATATAATCAAATAAAAAGCCCAATAAAATACTATTTTCATGCCAACTTATACTAGGGTAGTAAATCGATTCTCGTTATTTTAGTCTTAGAGTTACTCCAAACATCAATACAACCATTAACATAACCATTCACTGGTGATTCTGAATACATTGCGGCTAACAAGCCTGAATATATTTGTGAAAAAATTGATGCTCTTTTGGTAATATGTATTCCGCTTTACTATCACAATTCTCAGAGTGAGATGGCACACCTGAAAAATAAACATACAAATTACCAGAATCATGAAAAATCATTTTAACTACTTTTCTTTCTCCAATTGAGGAGTTACATAAAGCGGCTGATGTATAAAAAAGACAAATTAAAAACAAAGATCTTAACACTAACGTTCCTTAATATGGTTAATTGAAGCTATTTAAAGCTAATAGTAAAATTTAAAATTGACTTATATTTACTTTCACCCTAAAAATGATAAAAGCTAAGATATTTACTTACTTTAAAAAAATAGCGCATAAGCAGTTTAATAATTAACCGTGATTCAGCTAAAATAGTCTACTTAGCATGTAAAAAGGCGCCTTATTTCAAAGCTCTTTTTTATAAAAATGAATCGGCGATTTTATATGAGCGCCAATCACTTTATTTTGCAAACCAACCTTAAGCATGAAAACTTCTAAAAGCACTTAGTAGAAAACAAAGATTCTCTGTATTTTTACATTTCTATCTAATATTTATAGTTACTTTGGTTCTATTATAATAAGTTGTATGTAACAATCTTTAGAGCCCGTGCCACTCCAATCTTTATTGTGATCTGCATATATTCGCACTTTTGAATTACTATGATAAGCTGCTAAAGTGGCACTATAAACAGATGCGTTTTTATCATTAACAGCATCAATCCAAAAACCACCAGGGCATTGATCTATCGTATTTTGACTAGGTGTTTTCAAAGATATTTTAATTACCCCTCCCGTATAGTCTCCCCAAACAAGTATTTGAGATATTTGGTAATAACTACCTGTGTCCATAGCTTTTACATAAAAACTGCTAAATATGAGAAATACTAGTGAAAGCAATAGCTTCATTATTTTTACTTCCTATTTATAAAATAAATTTAGCCGACCCTATGAACACGTATGTAGTTATGTGCACAATCACCTTTAGAGTCATATCCTATATTAATATTTTCTTTAGATGCTTTAGCTAACAATAAGCGAGAGAGCAATTGATTACGACGGTTTTCAGGAATATTTGAACTTATTACAAAATAATTAGGCTTACAGCTTTCATGTGATGTAGGCTGGTTTTTAAATCTAAAGTAAATTGCGTCATGATCAGTATAAACATATACACCCACAACCTCTCCTCTAATATTATTATTGTAAGCTGCAATTGTTTTAAAAGAACATAACATTAATAGTGTAATTATTATTTTTAGCTTCATTTTCATTACCTTTTACTTATTCTTATCTTGATACTTCTTGTAAACCGCTAATAACACAAGTAGAGTGATTTCTATCGATAACATATCTGAGCTTTTTATCTCTAGCCTTAGCCGATAAAACATAGGCAAACATAGCTTTGTTAAACTCTGTACCATCCATGTTTATTTGCGCACGTGAGTAAGTGCAATGTTTAGGAAACTGTTTCGACGTAATATATGCCTTATTGTTATTTAAAGAGAGTTGCCAACTAATTAGTTCTGCTGGCCAATATCTCTCAGCATTTACGAATGGCGTCACAATTAACAAAACAAAACACAGCTTAACTTTCATTTATGTTCCTTTTTTTAACTAAATTTCATCTAGATTAAACTTTCAAACTCAACTTTAAGTAAAAGCTTTAAATAATAAATGTCTTACTCAAAACTCATAGTTTATTTATTAACTTTTTATTAGAATCCGATGAATTAAATATCATCACAAACGGAATTGTTAATATAATTTAAAGTTTTTATAACTATTTAGACGCGAATTCAAGCCAGAACTTTATTTATTGCTTTACCTCAATCCTGTACTTTCATTTCGTAAACTCTGCATTCCTCAGAAAAATCTACAACACGCCCTCTTATTTTCTTACCCTGTGCCTTTGACATAAATAGCATTGTAAGTTGTATTTGCTTATCTTCTTTAATCCAGCACTTTTCGCTACCCTGTCTACCAGGATCTATAGGACAAGATTTACATAAATTAACCCCTTGGGAATTTACAACTTGAAACATGACCCAACCACTTCTGTAAGTAAGAGATTTTATTTCCCCCCAGCCTAATGCTTCTGTTGCCTCAGCAGAATATGAGCTTAAAAATAGCATTAAAAGAGGTATTAGCTTCATTTTCATTTTTTAATTCCTTTTAATTTTTATACATTTTTTTATTAAAATTGAGCTTCTTGAAGGCCAAGAAAATCGATCTCACATGTATTTTTTCCAGAAAACAAACGGATTTTTTTTCCTGAAAAATAAGCAGCGGTAGCCATACTAAACATTCTATTAATAGTGTCAGCGTCGTGCATAGTGGTAGTTATAGTTCCATAAACCCTGCCATTTTCTTTACATGCAGAATTTATTAAGGTGGCAGAAGTCTCCAAATAAATTTTTATGCTTTTATTTGAATTAAAATCGTACTGTTTAATACTATCAACTTTCCCAAGGCCAATGTTATCGCCATTAGCTATAAAGCTGGTAATCAATACCAAAAAACCTAAAAAAATCTTCATTTTATTTCCTTGTATTTATTATTATTTATCTTTGAACAATAAAGCGATTGACTACAGCAGCACAGCTTTTTGGTTGATTTGAATCGTACGTCATAAACACTTTCTTTTTACTCATATACGCAGCTATTAATATACTTGCTTTAACACTGTAATTTTCGCCAGTAATAGGTAAATAAAACCGTTTACCTCCTTCACAAGACGATACCGTAGTATCTGAATGCGTTGTAAAGAAGATTAAACCGCTATCAGCAGGATATAACTGCGTAATTTATACATAAGGTGAACTTTTCCAAGCGGCAAATAAATTAAATGAACATATTAATGCACCTAATATAAAAACTTTTTTCAAAACTATGCCTCTAGTTTAATACAAACAAATTTTCTTTTTAGATCTCGTTGGAGTAATTTGGTAGTCATGATTTAGCAATTATCATTAGTAAGCAAAGTATCTAACATTTGCCTTCTTTCAACTACTCCAGCCGCTGCAGCTACTTAGTACATCAGAGCCATCAAACCATACTTTACCCATATCTGCTTGAGTAGACTTCGCATGCATTAACATTGAGATCATTACCTTACGAGTTTCTGCACTAGTTGTATAACTAGTACCAGGCACTGTCCATTTATACTCAGGGCTACATATAAATACAGATTGATTCATTGAAGTAAGCTTTAGCATTAGTTTATCGGGGCGTGTAAAGCAACTTTTTCGACTTTGCCTGCACAAGTCAACGTGCCAGCAACACTGGTAGTTGATAGAAATAATAGAGGAAGCAATGCTGTGAGTAGTAAAACGTATTTCAATTAAATGTCCTTATAAAGTTTGTACCTAATTAATTTTTTTATTTTACAATAAAAAACCAGTTAATGAAATGTAAAAAATAGTTTTTTATACAACTTAAAGTAAAATATTCCTAATCCTTAAATGTATTTATTTACAAATCTAAGAACCTGACTTTAGATGATAAATAAAACAAACACCTGTTGAGAGGTTAAGTTTCGTGGTGTAATATTTCTAGCAATTAAGTCAGAATTCACAACAAAGGTATTAATACAGACTGTAAATACGTTTGCCGTAAATAATTTTAACTAATTATATTTGCAATTTTTGTCGAACTTATAATTACAAGGATACAGAAATGAAATACCTAATATCTTTAGTAGCCTTTACTATATTGGCTGCCCCTGTGCATGCTGCTGTTAGTTGTGCAGGAAAAATTAGCCAAATATACAAATGGGATAACTTCGAAACTATTTCTATATTGGTGGAAATCCCTAATAAAGGCATTACAAGATGGTTGAGTATGCCAACTAAATCTGATGAGTCAATGGCTCTTATGGCTTTTGCTTCAAACCGCGATGTACATATTTACATGTCAGAAGATAGCGTGACTAAATGTATTGAAGGTTGGCCCCATAATAAAAAACTAAAAGGTTACTTTGTAGTGAAGTAATATATCTAAACTCGCCTCAGTAGAGCGGAACCTGAAAAACTTAATCAAAAACAGGGTCAAAGAAGTCAAATAGGCTCAGGTCTTTCTTTTTGACATTATTTTACTTACACGAGAATAGTGAAGCTGAAAATAGTCACCAATCTCTTTCAAAGTATAGCCGCCTGTTGCATATGCAGCTCTTATTGCGTCATCGCGGTTATTACTCTGCTTCTCATATTGTTCTAAAGATAAAGCTCGTGCCCTTCTCTGTTTTTTCGGAACCTCGGATAAGTCACCTTCCTGCAACTTCAATAATTCTAGGTGCACTTTTACAAAATCATCACTCCCTAAAAACACTTGGTTTGATATATTTCTCCAAGGGTCAACCCCCTTCCCTTGCTCTACAAACTGTGCAAATTTACGTCTTGCAATGGCTTTATATTTACTAAACTGGAGTAATATTGTATCTATTGCTAACCAAGCAGGAGCTTCTGTTTCTCCTATTACAATGGGCCAACTGCTCCAAGGCCATTCCGATAAATTATCAACCATGTGTGCTCTAATTGGATTTAAAATAATATATCGACTTAACTCTAATAGGTAGGCGTCTTTATCGACCAAAATCGCTTTATAGCGTCCTTGAAATAAGTGCCCCACACGTCGATGATTTCTATTAAACCATTGCGTGTATACTCCATTTAATTGGCGCATTCCTTTACTTAAATTAGCATCTGGCGTTTCAATCAATAAGTGATAATGATTGGTCATTAAGCAATATGAATGAATTACCCAGTTATACCGTTCGCATACTTCGCTTAAAATTTGTAAAAAACCGTCAAAGTCTGCCTCATCTAAAAAAATAGACTTTCGTTCATTTCCTCGCGAGGTGACATGATACAAAGCACCAGCAAACTCCAACCTTAATGGTCTAGCCATTTTTAACCCAATCAAAAAATAATTGATGACTTAAAGCTTAGTCCTACTAAGTGAAAAGGCAAAAAGAAAGACCTGACCCCTTACTTCCCTTACTTCCCTTGATCTAAGTCCAAAATAGGCGATTCATATAACTTGTGCATTTCCGCTTCTAGTTGTTTAACTAATGCTTCGAGTTCTTCATCGCTCACATGACTGCCTCCTGAAAATGTTGTCTGTTTAAAACTGACTGTAACTATAAATAACCTATACTAAGATTCTGGCTTTTTCATTGTCGCTTTGGAGGCTCGAATGCTTAGTAATCAACTTCTTGAAAATCTAAATTTCTCAGTCTGTTGCCAGATTGAGTAGATAATTTTACGTAATAAATTTACGCCCAAACCTAATACTTTAGGTTTTAATAATGAAAAAAGTTGCCCACTCATTACGCGAATACATGAAACTAAACCCGTGTTTAAAATCGGTTTCGTTTCAGATAGCGATTCAGCAATATTTGGAATACAAAGGGCAAACCATCAAAGATTTAGCGGTAGATACAGGATATTCAGAAGAAGAGTCTACTAAACGTTACATTTTAAATTTCTGGCATAAAGCGAATGCAGGCCGATACGCCAGAAGCCCCAAAACGCTTTCGTTTTTAAACGATAACGCTCCATTTCTATTAACGCATCGTATGAAAGATGACTTGTGGCGCTTATTGAACAGACAAGTTTCGTTTTTATTTTTTGTGAAGCCACTTCATGTTAAACAACAACTTTTTCAGAACTACAAAACGATTGTGTCAAGTGAAGCCGAATTATTCACGGCATTAAAACGCTGCCACAAACAAAGCTGTGAGCAACTGTTTCAAGAACAGTCACTGGATGCTTTTGTATTACTCTTGCTCAAATGTTTGCAGCAGCAATACTTTAATCACCCACGACCAACACTGGCTGAACGTTACTGTTATTGTGCTTATCTCAACCTATTTGGCGTGAAATACGCTGTAAAGCAAAAAGTTGAACTTGGCTTTCACATCAATCAATTTCTCAACCGTGTACCACTCACCAAAGAATCAGAAAGTAGTATTCAAATAGCAAAAGACTTTGCGGCTATCGACAAGCTAAAAAATGACCTCGATAACGATGACTTAACAAATGCAATCAAAAGCCTTGTGTTAACTCGAAATAATCATCCGTGCTTTACCTCTTGCAATAAATCATTGCATTGAACACTTCTATGCCAAGCAATAACTAATGGTAACCCTTAACTGGATTTCACTGGTAAAGATTAAATGGAATGCTGGTAAGAGTTAACCAGAGGAAGTGGTAAAATCAAATAGAATATAGCACTGCGAAATCTGCTCTCTAGTTTCCAGCATTCTGAATAAGCGTCACCAGTATTCTGTATAGTCGTTACCAGTTTTTTGATGCAAAAACTCAAGATTAGATCCACACATTTGATATGTTTTTAATTCATATTTTTCTACCATAAGTCATCAAGCAAAAAGCGAGGGTTGGCTTATGAACACCACGGTAAAAGATTGGTACATTGTTGCTGTTATGGATGGTGAGCAATTAGTCGGTCAAGTGTTGCACGGTACGGTGGCAGACGATCAAACTTTTCGTTTTTATGAAGGGGACTACGTAACAACATCAAGGATCGTGTCGATGGATGTTAAGGCTCAGCGAGTAATAACCGCCAGTAACTCTTATTATGCCCTTAAGGGAAGTGGTAAACGGGCCATCATCAACCTAGACGATTTCGAACTTCTTCGCCACGGCTTTTCGCCTGAGCAAATTAAAGCATTAAACAGCTCATTGCCTCTTGTAGCCCATTAGCTTTGGCACCAAGCGGATTTTCAGAGATTTACAAACTTCGCCCCCCTTGGCACCAATTAAAGGAAGCGAAGCACCAACGCAAAACGCCAGATAAAAGAAAACCAGCTCACGCTGGCTTTCGATGTTGTTAGCTTTGATGTAAAAAACCAAACCTTGCGGATGGACTAATTTTTCATTCCATTTCCAAAAAGTATTTTTGCAACTTCTTCAATTGAACTAATGAATAGAATCCAAGTACCATTATGATAATAGTTTTCCAATAGTGTGGTTTAGAAAATATATCAACTCCAGCAAATAAAGTAATTACGACTATATATGATATAAAAACATGTCTATCTAACGAGTTAACACTACTACGAACCTTTTTAACAAAAGGCAAAAAACTATAGACTCCCAGAAACAATAAACACATAAAAATACCTAATTGCCAACCATGTTTAGCTAAAAGCACAAGAGGCGAACCATACAAAATAAAGCAAGCTATGGCTTTGTTGTTTGAATTTTTTTCCATTGTATTATCTTAAATTAATTGCACTTTAAAGGTATGTCACATGCTACTGTAACCGCATCATTGAAGTACCCTATATTACTTAATGATTGTGCAAGAGGGCGATATACAAAACCAGCTCCAGCACTTAAAGGCCCTACTACCATAGATATTGCGTTTTGTGGTGACGGATCTAATGAATAAGCGCCTCCTAACATTACCCACCCTGTTCCTTGAAGCAATAAAGAGGTGCCTGCTGTTCCCATAGCAGCTAACGCACTTCCAGTATAGCCAAGCGCTTTAGCGTAGTCCTTATCTGTTGTTATAACATAGTCAGCTAAACTTGTATTACTATTACTAGCCATTATCTCATTAATAGTATTATCCATGTAAGTTTCTGCATCAACCCAATAGTAGTTTCCATCATCCATTTCAACCGCCATAGAACCATTTGCTTTAAAGCCCATAGGGTTACCTTTTGTTCCTTTTCTATTTAAGTTTCCATTAAATGCCTGAGCAAAAGCCGCAGTAGTTGCGCCATTTGCAAATTTACCACCTGTAATTTCAGATATAGTTCCACCTATCACCGCAGCAGTCACAATTCTCAAAGCATCATAACCCACGCCACCATTGGTTATCAGACCATTTACTTGAGCACCTTTAGTAAAACCTGCACTCCAAAACCCATGACCAAAATTACCACCTTGCAAATCAGATATGACACCGCCTGCTAAAGCATGTGCTCCTATGTGTCCTAACCCCCCAGTTTCCCAAAAACCAGAACTTCCATTAAACGCTTGCCCAATACCATAAAATGCAGCCCCAGAAAGTGCCCCGACTGCCGCCCCTTTAAGCGAGCCAGTAGCCACATATCCAGCTAAAGCTCCGCCTGAAGCAGCTATGATTGTGGCAACACCAGATGCTCCAAAAGCACTAAACAAAGCAGCCCCATATCCAGTTACCGCAGTAATCGCAATGGCAGCTATTGTTCTCCAATTCTTTTTAATAAACTTACCAAGCTTCTTAAAAAAATACCCACTCGGATCGGTATAGCTCATCGGGTTGTTCAAAACATAACTATAACGGTTATAGTTTTGACTATTCGTTGGAGCCTGAATGTGCGGATCTGCCTGAAGGAATCGACCAAGAGTTGGATCGTAGATCCGACCGTTCATATGAATAATACCTAAATCGCTCAGCTCTTTATGCCCGGTATACCCTTTACTTTCAGCAGGGCTTTGTTGCGATAGTAGCGTTTGTAAACTGCTTGAAGTGCTAAAACGGTTTTGTTTGCCCCATGCATCGTAATTTATATGCTGCACTACCGCGCCACTGGCATTGGTAATTGACGTGGTTGAACCTAAATGGTCTTTATGTAAGTAAAAGGTATCGTTATTACCGTTAGAGCGGTCTGTTACAACAACGTTACCAACGTAATATTTGTGCTCAGTTATACCATTACTGCCTTTAATACGTTCGTATAGCCCTTTTACATAAAGTGTATGGGTTGTACCATTGCTGCGTTTGTCTGTGCGGCTGTATAAATTACGATTATGGTCGTAAGCCATGTCGGTATAAATACCGCCTTTAGTAATTCGTGTAGGTTTATCGTACGCGCTATAAGTAAAGGTACGCGAGCCATCTGAAAGTACATTGCCTCGGTTATCGTAACTACTGGAATTGCTAAAGTCGTATATCACAGTACCTGTGCCATTAGCGCCGCTTGTTACTTTTAATACACGGTTTTTAATGCTGCTGTGATAGGTGTAATGCCCTGCACCTTGTTTATATTCAAAATTACCCAATGCATCGTAATCATAATTTTTATATATACCGCCACTATTTGAATTACATGTAGTGGTACTTGCTTGGGTACGGCTCCAATCAAGCCTATTTAAGCTATCGTATCCAAAGCTTTCGCAGTAATCGTGGGTTGAGCCACCTAACGCAAAGTTATGTTTACGCTCTGTTAGATTACCAACTTCATCAAACTTAAAGCTTTGGTTGTGTAACATGCTACTGCCTTTGGTAAGCGACATACTATCAATATAACCACTGGTTGCTTTATAACCTTGAGTTTGCTTTACGCCGTTGGCATAGCGCACATCAGTTATATTACCGCGGGCATCCATTGCTTTTACTTCTTGGTATACTTTTCCGAAATCGCGATGATTGGGGGTTACATTAATTAGCTTTGTTGCCATGCCATAGTTGTTATAACCATGCTTAACAGTAAATCCATTTGCTGGGTATTGCGTGTATTTAACGCGATTATATTCATCGTACATTAGTTGACTGTAAAAAAACTCACCGTCAATAAGGGTTTCTGTTTCAGCTAATTTATTATTATTACCGTAGGTGTATGTTTCTTGGTAGTTTGGATTCGTTGGCCATCCATAACTACAAGTATTTGTAGACTGATTTGTTCCTTTTTTATAGGCAACGCGGCTTAATTCGCCTTTTAATTGCGAGTCATATTCCCAACAGGTTAAACCGTCTACGTCAAGTCTCGCAATTTTACGGCCTAATTCGTCATAGCGCATAGCAAGCGTTTGGTTACTGCTATTAGTTTGCGTAATTAGCTCGCCAAAGCCATTATATGTATACCGCCATGTACCTTTATCTAGGTCGGTCATACTTGTTTTGCGACCATACTTATCAACAACTAGCGTAACTTGTGTATGGCTAAACGAATTGCCTTTGTATACTTTAGTTGTAAGTAAATCGTTGTTGGCACTATAGGTATAGGCTAATTTAGTGAGCATTTCGCCTTGCGCGCTTAAGCTTTGCACCAATACTTTTTGGCCTACAAAGTTAGTGGTTACTTTTTGTTTGTTGCCTTTTTCATCGGTAGTTGTGGTTGTTAGTCCATCGTATTCACGGGTTACGCTGTCACCAGTTGGCTTTAGCTCATTGTAAACTCGGCCTAGTTTATCGTAGCTAAATGTCGTTTTATACGTTGATGCACTGCCGCTACCAGGCTCCGAAACCCACTTAGCTCGCCCTTGTTCGTCGTAATCTTTTTTTACAACCTGCCAGCTACCGCTCAGTAAACGTTTTTTAGTTACAAGCTCACGCCCCCATGCATCAAGGTATGTATGGGTTTCTGGCATGCCAGATGCCGCACTAATTATTCGTTGAAATGCACCTGCAACACCACAAGACACACTACCACACAAACGTGTGTATGTTGCAGACTGTAATGTAGGTGATTGACTACCCGTACTTGATGTTGTTTTAGTTAGCGTACCAAAATAATTATACTCTTTTGTAACATTAGCGCCGTTCTCGGTCTCAACCTGTGTGGCTAATATAATACCTTTCGGTAATTGGGTGAAGCCTGTGCCTGAATTAGTCGCTTTATATCTACTTGTTGTTGTAAACCCTTTTGAATTAGTCGAGCTAACCACAACGCGGCCTCGACTATCGTATTGCGTTAATGTTGAGCGAGAACTAGACACATTCCCCGTTGAATTATTTGTAACAAACGTACTACTATTTTTATTGCCCCATCCATCGTAGCCATGCGTTGTTGTTCCAAAAGCAGTAGTTTCTGTTTTTAATAGTTTATCGCTATTATAAGTAAAACTCGCATTGTTAATTATGCTTCCAGCAGTACCGTTAACCGGAGCCGTGACCCCTCCAGTTTTGAGTGTTTTGCTTACTCGAGAGGTTGCCAATCGGCCCATTTTTTTATCAACACTCGAACTACCGTATGTGTTTTCTGTAATAACAGTCAATACATTTGATGTTGATACTGAGCCAGACGCTTTGTTGTCTGTTGTGTTTGTAATTGTTTCTGCGTTACCGTAAAAATCGTATTCGTTTTCGGTAATACTTCTTGTGGCTACACTACTGGCAGTTAGCTCTTTGTTTAGGGCATAGCTAACTTCAGTCGTTCTTTCAATGTAAGCTTGGATACCGCCATTTACTGTTGCTTTATTACCTACACTATTAATTGCTTCACTTACTATTACTGCGTCAGAGCCAACTCCAAATGTTTGAACCGTTGACTTAGGAATCCCCGTATAAGGCGCAAGTTGGTTATACACTGTTGTTGTAGCCATACAGGTATCATAATTTGTATAGGAGTAGGGACGTTTACCCCAAAACGGTGTACCGTCATCATCGTAACCTATTACTTCATTTTTATATGTAGTTTCGGTAGTACAGGTTTGTAAATCAAGCGTACGGAGCAATTCAAAGCCAAGGTTTCCGTAGCCTTTTTTGTGCATTAATAAACCACCATATTGATATATTACAGACTGATTAGTTCCTGAGTTGCTCAAAGAGTCTACTCGCGACACCATAAACATCCCCGTTTTAGGTGATATATATTCGGGGTCTAGCGAGCCATCAGCTTTTAATCCATTAGATGAGTGATTTTGAATATAGGTTGCAGCATTATTGCTTGCAAAGTTATTATAAGTGTTTGTTATACTTGAATAAGTAATGTTATTTGTAATACCGTGGCCATTATCAACGTTGGAAATAACATTCATTAATTTACCAGCATTTTTATTAAGGTGCACCTTCCATTCAGAATTAGTTCCTTGCAACCAGTCTAATTTACCGTCTCCATCTACATCGGCAAATTGGGTCATTTTGTTGTCGTCGAATTTCCAACTGCCTCGTTGCTGAAAATAAATCTTACTTGGATGTCCCTTAACAGGCATCGAAAAATATGTACTACGCTCTGTTTCTGCGGTGTTAGAAATAAGTAGGTCTGTTCGGCCGTCACCAGAAACGTCCATGAAAAAGCTTAAGCTCTCTTGCTTATCAGAAACTTGTAATACACGGCTACCTGTACTGGTTGCAATTTTAACAGTGTCATAGCCTAGTAAAGTAATACCATCGCTTAATCTGTATCTAAGCTCTTCTCCTGCTCTCCATAAAATATCAGTTAAACCATCACCATTTAGGTCGACTGCTTTAGGTGAAACAAATGCATCGCCAGTAAAAACTCGTGTAGGGGTCGCCCAATCGGAACCAGAATAAAGATACCAACTAGTATTATAGCTTAGGCTGCATGTTCGACCATTAATTGAACTTGCATTTGCCTGGGTACCATATTGAGAATCAAAAGGCCGCTGACCACCACTGTCACAAGTTCTTGTTGTTGTTTTGCGGCCAATTAACAGATCTGTTATACCATCACCATTGTAGTCTAAGACTGTTGCATTTCGCGCGCCACCTGTTCGCTTATAAATGCTATCTCCATTAAAAATTGTACTTGTCACAGTTTGTTGGTTGTCGGTAGGTGGGCCTGTACGAGGTGGACTAGGTATAGTCGTAAGTTGCTGAACCGAAGAAAAATCTCCATTCCCATTATTTTTATAGTACTTTAACGTTAAACTTCCATTACTTATTACGATGTCTTGTAAGCTATCTCCATCAACATCAATTATTTGCGTAAAGCCTTCAAGGCTAGATGCTGGTATCCCCGTATCATCAACATTCAGGCTTCTATTTACTGTATAACACCCTTCTCTTCTTGCATAACCGTCACATTGAGTTGATTGCGTGACTATTGATTTACTTGAAACAACCTTCCAATTCGAACTTTTATTTTGTGCAATAATAAAGTCTAATACTCCATCACCATTAAAGTCTATTACTCTCGCATGCTCGGCCTTAGATACAAGGTTTCCTGTACCTGTAAGGCTTGTAGCAGACAAGTAGTTAGGGCCATATTTAACCTTCCAAGTCCCATCTGGGTACACAATATCTGAGTAGCCATCACCATTAAAATCAAACACTAAAGCTTTATCGTTATTTTTAGTAGTTACAGTTTTTGAAGATGAGGGTAAAAATGGTGTGAAGGAATCCGATATAGGTACTTGCCTACACATTCGTGAAACCGGTGCCGTGTCTTCAGTGTGGCACTGCTCCCTTGTTTGGGTAGTGATAGGCGCAGGCTTTTGCCAATTAAAGGTCAGTGGGGCATTACACTTTCTATTAACTCCTGACCCTGCACATTCAGTAATAGTCTCCACATAGTTTTTTTCATCTTGGAAGTCTGATTCGTAATAAGAAAATGTATAATCTCGGAAAATATCTTGGTCTATTTTTACTTGAATATTTTTGAGCAATTTGCTTTGAAAGATTGGCGAGCCAGCTGAGTAACCTGACTTTTGTTTTTTACTATCTCCATAAATAAAAATTATAGAAGCATAAGGTAAATCAAACACCTTATGCT
>Ga0209452_1000138_pt1 | contig 22712 bp, 21 predicted proteins | sample WorMetimpBELIZE1_FD_187388 | JGI IMG/M metagenome (GOLD analysis project Ga0209452, IMG submission 187388) | Marine gutless worms symbiont microbial communities from Max Planck institute for Marine Microbiology, Germany - Olavius imperfectus... | ecosystem: Host-associated > Annelida > Digestive... | reverse complement strand
ATAGCTGATAGCTGATAGCTGATAGCTGATAGCTGATAGCTGATAGCTGATAGCTGATAGCTGATAGCTGATAGCTGATAGCTGATAGCTGATAGCTGATAGCTGATAGCTGATAGCTGATAGCTGTGCATATTCACGCTTGCGTGTAAACATACCTCATGCTTTAATTACACCGCTAAAAAAATAAGTACTCACCAAGGTTGGTGAGCAAGCGCAATATTTAAAATAATTTTGGGATTCTACAATGGCGTTAAGCTGTAAATCACTCGTAACTTCTCTCGTAATGCTAGCAATATCAGGGTGTACAATAGTACCCGGTAGCCACTTTGAAGGCATAGACTCAGGCGAAAAAACATATAACCTTGAGCAAGATCTCGAAAAAGTAAACATCCAAATAATTGACTCGCAGCTTTTAAATACACAAAAGCTAGCGCAAGCAGCGGCTAAGCCTATTTCAAGCAGTGCAGGTGTTAATACCAGCAACTACGAATACAAACTAGGTGTAGGCGATGTACTAACAATAGGTGTATGGGATCACCCCGAGCTTACAATACCAGCTGCTGTGCAACGTACCGCAGAGTTTGATGGCTTCCGCGTACAAAAAGACGGCACAATTACCTACGCGTATGCGCCTAACATTCCTGCCGCTGGTAGAACAATTAGCCAAGTGCGCGACGACCTAGTAAAGCGCTTAAGCCGAGTGATAGAAGACCCACAAGTAGATGTAAAAGTAGTAGGCTTTAGAAGCCAAAAGGCCTACGTAACAGGTGAGGTAAATAAGCCAGGCGTTTACCCTGTAACCGAAATACCGCTAACCCTTATTGACGCGCTAAACCAAGCTGGTGGTTTAACAGATGCTGCCGATTGGCGCACCGTTACCTTTACCCGTGGCGATAAAACAGAAGTAATTAAGCTTGATGACTTTTATGCCCATGGTGATATTTCGCAAAACCGTTTACTACAACATGGCGATATAGTGCATGTAAGCCGTAACGATGCGCAAAAAGTATTTGTACTAGGCGATGTAAAAAAAGCAGGGTCAGTAACCCTTAATCGCTACGGTTTAAACTTAGCCGAAGCATTAAGTGATTCGGGCGGCTTAAACGAAGCAACAGCAGATGCAAACGGCGTATTTGTACTACGTAAAAGTAACGAAGAGCAAACGGGCTATATTGCAAACGTATACCAGCTACATGCAAAAAATATTGCAGCTATGGTATTAGCAGAGCAGTTTGAGCTTGAGCCAAGTGACATTGTATATGTAACCTCTGCACCACTTGCACGTTGGAACCGCGTAATTAGCTTATTACTGCCGTCTATAGCTACCGTTGATAGTGTAGATGACATCACTGCAAACTAAGGGTTAAAAAATGTTTGATTCAGTTTTAGTAGTTTGTGCGGGCAACATATGCCGCAGCCCTACCGGTGAGTATGTATTAAAGCAAAAGCTTGAAGGTAAAAATATTAAAGTATCGTCGGCTGGGCTAACCGCACTTGAAGGCAAACCGGCCGATGCCACAGCAAAGCAAATTGCACAAGCAAATGGTGTAAATATGGATGCCCACCAAGGGCGTCAATTAACATCGGCTTTAGTGGCGCAAAACAGCGTTATTTTAGTAATGGAAGAACGCCATTTAAACGATGTACACGCCCGCTACCCAGAGGCACGCGGTAAAACCTTTTTATTAGGTAAATGGATTAACAACGCCGAAATACCCGACCCATACCGCCAAAGCCAAGAGGCGTTTGAACACGTGTACACATTAATCGATAGCGCATGCAGCGCTTGGCAAAAGTATTTATAAGGAATGGCTAAATTAATGACTGCCCAGCCTAGTAATAAAAGTAAAAATACCGCACAACCCACTCAAGAAATCGACTTAATGGCACTACTAGGTGCATTGCTCGACCGTAAATATTTTATAGCCGGCATAACCGCATTATTTATGTTTGTAGGTGTGGTTTATGCTGTATTAAGCACACCGGTTTACCAAGCCACTGCCATGATACAAGTAGAAGATGGCGGCGCATCGGTCCCAGGGTTTGACGATATGGCCGGAATGTTCGAAAGTACATCGGCCGCAGTAACAGAAATAGAACTCCTTAAATCGCGTAGCGTCATTGGTGAGGCAGTAGATACATTAAAATTAGATATAATTGCTAAACCGAAGCTATTCCCTTTTGTAGGTGAATATTATTTCCGAAAGTTTAATCCAGTTGATAATAAAGACTTAGCAGAACCTAAATTTGGAGCTAATAGTTATGCTTGGGGTGGCGAGTCTATTAATGTTTTCAGATTTGATGTTCCTCCAAGAGCTATTGGCTCTCCCTTTAAACTAGTTACTGGCGAAAAGAATGGTTTTGTATTATTAAATTTAGATGATGAGCAAATACTTAAAGGTCGAGTTGGAGAAGATTTAAGTAATGGTGCGTTTAGTTTAACTGTCCGCAGTTTAAATGCTCGTCCAGGTACTGAATTTATAATATATAGAAAAGACAAGCTTAATACGATTCTGGACTTGCAGTCATCTATTATTGCTATTGAAAAAGTTAGAGATTCGGGCATTGTTGATTTAAGTTTTCAAAGCAGTAATCCTTCTTACGCTGAAAGTTCTCTCCATAAAGTTGCGTCAATTTATGTTCGCCGTAATGTTGAACGTAATAGTGCAGAGGCTCAAAAGTCGCTCGAGTTTTTAGAAGTACAATTACCCGAAATTAAAAAGCAGCTAGAGTACGCCGAGCAGCGCTTTAACGACTACCAAATAAAACGCCAATCTATAAATATAACGCTCGAAACCCAAGGTGTACTTGAACAAGTAGTAAAGCTTGAGACCAAACTTCAAGGCTTGGAGTTAAAAAAGTTAGAGCTTGGACGTAAATTTAAAAAAGACCATCCGTCATACCAGGGGCTTGTTGAGCAAATTAAGGCTGTTAGTGAGCAAAAGGATATACTTGTAAAAGAAGTCGCTAATTTACCTGAAACTCAACAAGAGCTACTGCGTTTAAAGCGAGATGTTGAGGTAAGCAACCAAATATATACCTTGTTACTTAGTAAAACTCAAGAGCTTGACATTGTACGCGCAGGTACTGTGGGCAATGTACGTATTATTGATGGTGCTGTAGTCAACCTGAGTAAGCCAGTAAAGCCTAAAAAAGCCCTCATAGTATTAATATCAACTATGCTAGGCGGTATGCTAAGCGTTGCAATAGTGCTTATTCAAAAAGCCATGCACAAAGGGGTAGAAGACCCAAGCGAGATAGAAGCTCTAGGCATACCTGTTTACGCAAGTGTACCGCACTCAGAGTATCAAGATAAGCTAACCGGATTTACTAAAGCGCGTAAAAATAAAACCGCAAAAGCAAAAACCATACTCGCGCTCGATAACCCAGCAGACCTTTCAATAGAGGCCCTACGTAGCCTCCGTACAAGCCTACATTTTGCTATGATGGAGGCTAAAAACAATATTATTGCTATATCGGGCCCAAGCCCTGGTGTAGGTAAATCGTTTATATCGGTTAACTTAGCCTCAGTACTGGCGCAAAGTGGTAAAAAAGTACTGATTATTGACGCCGATATGCGTAAAGGCTATTTGCAAACACAGTTTGGCTTAAAATGGGACGATGGCCTAAGTGATTACCTATCGGGCCGTTTAAACCTAGCGCAAGTAACTAAACCAACTAAAGTAGAGGGGTTAAGTGTTATTACCCGCGGACAAATACCACCAAACCCATCAGAGCTATTAATGCATAGCAACTTTAGTAAGCTGGTTGAAGAGGTAAGTGCAGCTTACGATATAGTAATTATAGATACACCACCAATACTTGCAGTAACCGACCCAGCTATAGTGAGCGCACACACCGGCACTACGTTATTAGTAGCACGCTTTGGCCAAAACCACTTGCGCGAAATAGACCTAACCCGTAATCGTTTTGAACAAAACGGTATTGATGTAAAAGGACTTGTATTTAACGGGGTGGTTAAAAAAGCCAGTAATGCATACGGTTACTATGGCTATTACAATTATGAATATAAGTCAGATAAATAAATATAAAATGAGAAGTATATGACTTTGAAAGTAGGCGAACCAGCTACAACAGACCAACCTTTAGATAATAGTTTAAAGGAATTGGAATCTATCTTCATAACAGAAAGTTTCAAATCTAAATCAGAGGCATTAAAGCAAAGTACTATATATGTTTTTTGCCCAGACGAATGCGCTAAAAAAATAACCACAATTATAGATGATTATTCATTCAATATTGTTATGAATGACTACGCGATAACTGATTTTACTAAAAAAGTTGTCTGTCATTACCAAAGTGCCCATTTGACTAAAGAGCAACGTAAATTTTTAGTGAACGCAACAGAGTGCGGTGCTTGGGTTGAGCCATTAGTTAGCTATTTAGATGATAGATTAAAATATACAGAGGTGCGCTTATTGCATAGCAGTTACTTTTTGCACCAAAAAGCCTTTTCAATATTATCAAATCAACGTACCCAAGTTGCTAAGCGTTTTGTTGATGTTTTTAGCGCGATTATTTTACTTATACTGACAATCCCCTTCTCAATAGTTGCTGCTTTACTAATTAAGCTTGAAAGTCCAGGACCTATGTTGTTTAAACAAAAGCGAACAGGCCAATATAATAAAGAGTTTGAGGTATATAAGTTTAGATCAATGCGTAATGATGCTGAAAAAAATGGGGCCCAATGGGCATCAAAAAATGATGCACGCGTTACAAAAGTTGGTAAGTTTATACGTAAAACAAGAATAGACGAAATACCTCAGCTTATAAATGTATTACAAGGCACCATGTCGATAGTAGGACCAAGGCCAGAGCGTGAAGTGTTTATAAAAGACTTAGAAAAAGAAATACCTTACTATCGTTTTCGCCATGCAGTAAAACCAGGTGTAACGGGGCTAGCCCAAGTAAGTTACCCGTATGGTGCATCGGTTGAAGACGCTATATGGAAGCACAAGTACGATATTCACTATATTAAGCATCATTCAGTATTACTAGACTTTAAAATATTACTTTTAACTGTAAAAACGGTTATTTTTGGTATGGGCAGATAATGCAAGAGCCTCTAGTATCAGTAATTATGCCTGCTTATAATGCGGAAAAATACATATCGGAATCCATTGAGTCGGTCATTACACAAAGCTATAAAAACTGGGAGTTATTAATAACAGATGATCGCTCTACCGATGCTACTCAACAAATAATTAATGAATACGCTATAAAAGATCAGCGAATAAAGTTATATATAAATGAGCAAAATGGTGGGGCAGGGGTTGCACGTAATAACTCTATAAAACAAGCAAATGGCCGATTTATTGCGTTTTTAGATGCAGACGATAAATGGTTACCAGAAAAGCTAACTAAACAAATTAGCTTTATGCTTAAAAATAATTATGCTTTTACTTTTACTGCATACCAAAAAATGGAAGCTGAACACTTAACGGGTGTTATATCTCCTCCAAGCATTACTACCTATAAAAAATTATTAAGCAGCAATGTAATTGGTTGTCTGACGGCAGTTTATGATAGTGACTTGTTAGGTAAACAATATATGCCTCTAATTCGTAAAAGGCAGGATATGGGGCTTTGGCTAAAAATACTAGAGCAAGTGCCTAAAGGGTATTGTTTGCCCGATGTTTTGGCTTTATATAGGGTAGATTCAGGTATGACTCAAGACAAGTTAGAAATATTAAAGTGGCAATGGCTTTTTTATCGAAACGTTGTAAAGCTTAATATATTTAAATCAGCCTACCACTTTGTTATTTATTCAGTTAAAGGTTTTTTAAAACACTCCATATGAAAATATTAGTTACAGGCGGTGCTGGCTTTATTGGTTCAGCAGTTGTTCGTCATATAATTAGAAATACAACAGACTCAGTTATCAATCTAGATAAACTAACTTATGCTGGTAATTTAGAGTCACTCAAAAGTGTAGAAAAAAATGAACGTTACTCTTTTGAGCAAGTTGATATTTGTAACCGTGAAGAGCTTGGTCGGGTTTTTAAATCGCATAAACCAGACGCAGTAATGCATTTAGCTGCAGAAAGTCATGTTGACCGTTCAATCACAGGGCCTGCCGAATTTATTCAAACTAATATTGTAGGAACTTATAATCTTTTAGAAGCGGCTCGTGATTACTGGAATACATTGAATGACGATGATAAAAAGTCGTTTAGGTTTCATCATATTTCGACTGATGAAGTATATGGTGATCTCCCACACCCGGATGAGCAAGAAGGTGAACTTCCATTATTTACTGAACAAACATCTTACGCACCAAGCAGCCCTTACTCAGCAAGTAAAGCGTCGAGTGACCATTTAGTTCGAGCATGGCTTCGCACGTATGGCTTTCCAACGATTGTCACTAATTGTTCGAATAATTATGGGCCTTACCACTTTCCAGAAAAATTAATACCTCTCGTGATACTTAATGCACTAGAAGGAAAAGAATTACCTATTTATGGTAAAGGTGACCAAATACGTGACTGGTTATACGTAGAAGACCATGCACGCGCTTTATATAAAGTAGTGACCGAAGGTGTTGTAGGGGAAACCTACAATATAGGTGGCCACAATGAAAAACAAAATATCGAAGTTGTACAAACTATTTGTAGTATTTTAGATACTCTAGTTCCCAAAACGACTAAATATGCAGAGCAAATTACTTTCGTAACAGATCGCCCAGGGCATGACAAGCGCTATGCCATTGACTCATCAAAAATGAGTGCAAAGCTAAATTGGACACCGGTTGAAACTTTTGAAACAGGACTACGAAAAACTGTTCAGTGGTATTTAGATAATCAAACGTGGTGTCAAAATGTACAAAATGGTACATACCAACGTCAGCGTTTGGGCGAAATAAATATGACAGCTAAAGGAAAGTAGCATGAAAGGAATTATCCTCGCCGGAGGCTCCGGTACCCGCCTTTATCCTATTACTATGGGTGTATCTAAACAGTTACTACCTATTTATGACAAGCCTATGATCTTCTATCCGCTTTCGGTTTTGATGTTAGCGGGTATTAGGGAAGTACTAATAATCACGACTCCTGAAGACTCTGATTCATTTAAGCGCTTATTAGGTAACGGTTCTCAGTTTGGTATCGAAATAGAGTATACAGTTCAGCCTAATCCAGACGGTCTGGCGCAGGCGTTTATTTTAGGTGAGCGGTTCATCGGTAATGACAGCGTATGTTTAGTCTTAGGTGATAACATATTTTATGGCGAGGGTTTTACTCCTAAATTAAAGCATGCTGTTGAAAATGCTGAAAGTGGACAAGGGGCTACAGTATTTGGTTATCAAGTAAAAGACCCTGAACGTTTTGGGGTTGTTGAATTTGATAGAGAAAAAAAAGCTATATCTATTGAAGAGAAGCCATCAAAGCCTAAATCTAATTTTGCTGTTACAGGGCTATACTTCTATGACAACTCGGTAATAAAAATGGCAAAAGAAGTTGTACCTTCACATCGAGGAGAGCTCGAAATAACCTGCTTAAACGAAATGTATCTAAAGCAAAAAAAGTTAAATGTAGAGCGACTAGGTAGAGGGTTTGCTTGGTTAGATACTGGGACTCATGAAAGCCTATTAGAAGCTGCACAATTCGTAGAAACAATAGAAAAAAGACAAGGTTATAAAATAGCCTGTCTAGAAGAAATTTCATTTAATAATGGCTGGATGAATAAAGCACAACTTAAACAACGAGCTGAATTGTTTAAGAAAAATAGCTACGGTGACTATTTACAAAATCTACTGGCTATAAAATGAAGAGCATTTTACATATATGTACACTAGATAAGTTTATCCCAGACTTTATTAACTTTTCTAGAAAGCATTTATCGCACTACGAACAGTTATACATAACCTACAACACGTATAAAAAATATCCATATGACTTGAAGGATGATGCTAAGCACATTGATAATAAATTATTTAGGTATTTAAAAATAAACTATGAATTATATAAAAAAGATGTTGTTTTAATTCATGGGCTTTTTGACCCTTACCTTATGCTTTTGCTCTTTATTCAGCCTTGGCTTTTAAAAAAATGTCGATGGCTAGTGTGGGGGGGGGATGTATATCATCTTCATAAGCTATACGATGGAAAACGCTCTTTTAAAAAGTTTATTAGAGAATATGTTATTAAGCATATGGGTTATATAGTTACATCTATTGATGGAGATTATGCAGCAATAAAAAGTATGTATAAAGCACAAGGGAAAAGAATTAATGTGTTTACTTATCCAGCTAGTTTGTATCAGTTAATTAAACAAAATCCACGAAAGGATAAAAGGGTAAATATATTAGTTGGAAACTCAGCTGATCCATCGAATCACCATATTGATGTCTTTCAAATTCTACGTGATCAAGATCTATGTAATATAAGAGTAATAGTTCCATTATCTTATGGTGATATAAACTATAAGGAAATGATTTGTAAAGCTGGAGTAGATATTTTAGGGGAAGCTTTCGAGCCTTTAGTCGACTTCATTCAATACGATGAATATTTAAAGATTTTAAGTAATATCGATATAGCTATATTTAACCACGATAGACAACAGGCTTTAAGTAATACTCGGGTGCTACTAGGAATGGGAAAGAAAGTTTATATGAGGCCTGGGTTAAGCTCTACTATACAATTAGAGAAGCTAGGCTTAGTTATTCATAGCTTAGAAAGTTTTGAATTAAATTTAAACCAAGTTGAATTGAGTCGGAACTCTGAAATTATTAAAAAATTCTATTCAGAGGGTAATTTAAAAAATAACCTAATTAAGGTATTTGAGGCTAATAAATGAGAGTAATGGTACTAGGTGCTGGCATATATCAACTCCCCCTGATCGAAGAAATAAAGAAAAAGGGATTTAAAGCTATTGTTGTTTCGCCTGATGGCCCTTATCCTGGTTTGGATAGTGCAGATGAAAAAATTTTTATTGATACGAGAAATAAAGAAGAGATATTAAAAGTAGCTAAAGAACTAGAAATTGATGCAATACTTACTTCTGGAACGGACGTAGCTGTACCAGCGATAGGGTATGTTGTTGACCAATTATCTCTTAAAGGAACCGGCTATGAAGCTTCACTAAAAAGTATGGACAAGATATTGATGAAAAAGGCTTTCATCGATAATAGTGTTTTGACAGCTAAATTTCTAATTGCAAGTACTTTAAGTGAAGTTAATTATGCATGCCATAACATCGGTTTCCCGTGTATGGTGAAGGCAATTGACTCATCTGGTAGTCGCGGTATTAGTAAAGTTAGTAATTCCTCAGAAATAATGGATGCTTATGAATTTTCGCTAGCAGTATCAAATTCAAATGAGGTTATTGTTGAAGAATACCTTGATGGGCTTGAGTTCGGGGCACAGGCTTTCATCAAAGATGGTAAAATAACGGATATCTTTTTTCATAACGATATCGTAAGCCCTCCACCAATTAGCGTTCCCATCGGACACTCTATACCTGTGGATTTAGAGGATACTCTTTTAGATAGTGCAAAAACAGAAATTCAGAAAGCTGTTCAATGTTTGCAAATAGATAATACTGTTGCAAATGTAGACCTAATGCTAGTTAAAGGGGCTGTTTATATCTTAGAGGTAGGAGCTCGTATAGGTGCGACTTGTATACCTGAAAATATAACGATATATACTGGCAGTAATGTCTATAATTATCTCATTGATATATCTGCTGGTAGAGATACAGGATTCAATGCAAATGCAAATGCAAATACACCTAATGCTGCATTATTATTATTATCAGATACATCAGGGATTGTTGAATCTATAAATATTCCTAAGCATATCTTAGAGGATGAAGATTTAATTGAACTAAAATTAGACATTAAAGTTGGCGATGAAGTAAGTAAATTTAAAGTCGGTTCAGACAGAGTTGGTCACTTAATTGTAAAGGGAGCAACAGCGGTTAGTGCTGAGCAAAAGTGTTTACGATTTAAAAATGAAATTTCAATTGTAGTCTGTCAAAGTAATGAACAATAAAGTACACAATACCGCAAAGACTTATAAAAATGCAACAATTGAGTGCTCTTTTCTCGGAGCCTGTTCAATTGTCGGTGATAACTCTAAGGTAATAAAGTCAAAGTTGGGTGCACATGTAAAGCTCAATAGAAATAACTTTATCGATAACGTTTCATTAGACCGATTCTCATACACTGGCATGAATACGGTAATTATGCATACAAATGTTGGCGCGTTTACATCAATATCTTGGAATGTATCGATAGGTGGTGCTGATCATGACTATTCTCGTATGACACAACACTCTTTTTTATATAATGCAGTTGATGAAATTCGGCCTAACAATATAAAAGCAGCCTATGATCGTTTTGATAAGCCTGTAAAAGTTGGTAATGATGTATGGATTGCTGCAGGGGCTGTAATAACTCGTGGCGTTACTATTGGTGATGGAGCTGTTATTGGTGCTAATGCAGTTGTTACAAAAGATATTCCCCCCTATGCTATTGCGGTTGGCTCTCCTGCAAAAATTATTAAATACCGCTTCTGTACAGAGGTGATTTCACTTTTATTACAGTTAAAGTGGTGGGAGTGGAGTGAAGAGAAATTAAAACAGTATTATAATGTCGTGTCTCAGGCTCCTGATACAAAAACACTAAAATTATTATTATCTGAGGATAAAGATGATACCTTTTAATACCCCACTGTGCTTAGGTAACGAAAAAGAATACGTAATATCAGCAATTGAAAGTGGTAAATTATGTGGTGATGGACCTTTTGGTAAAAAGTGCCAGAGCTGGTTCGAGAGCCAATTAGGCGCTATTAAAACTCTTCTAACTCCATCTTGTACCCATGCTTTAGAGCTAGCTGCAATATTAATAGATATTCAGCCGGGTGATGAAGTCATTATGCCCAGTTACACATTTGTTAGTACTGCGAATCCTTTTGTTTTAAGAGGCGCTAAGGTTATATTTGTCGATATTAGGGAAGATACAATGAATATCGATGAGGGAAAAGTAGAAGCCGCCATAACAAATAAAACCAAAGCCATTGTTCCTGTGCATTATGCAGGTGTTAGCTGCGATATGGATAAAATAATGTCGTTAGCTAATAAATATGAGCTGTGGGTCATTGAAGACGCAGCTCAAGGAATGATGTCTTCCTATAAAGGAAAAGCATTAGGCACAATTGGGCATCTTGGTGCTTTTAGCTTTCATGAAACAAAAAATTACACAAGTGGTGGCGAAGGTGGTCTATTAATTATAAATGACGAAAAGCTGATGCAGCGTGCTGAGGTTGTTCGTGAAAAAGGAACAAATAGAAGCCAGTTTTTCAGAGGTATGGTAGATAAGTATTCGTGGGTAGATGTCGGTAGTAGTTATTTACCCAGTGAATTACAGGCTGCTTACCTATATGCTCAATTACAAAAAGCGCATGCAGTTAATCAAGTACGATTGACAGCGTGGGAGCATTATTACAAATGTTTATCAAGTACTACGCTCGCTACAAAGATTACTTTACCCACCATCCCTAAAGATTGTGGGCATAATGCTCATATGTTTTATATCAAGGTTCAAAACCTTGAAGAGCGTTCAAAGTTAATTTCCTACCTAAAAGAAAATAACGTTATGAGTGTATTTCATTATATACCACTTCACTCTGCGGTTTATGGGCTATCAAATACTTTTTTCCACGGTATTGACGCAGTGACAACTAAGGATAGTGAAAGACTGTTACGTTTGCCTATGTGGTATGGTATTACTGTAGAAGAGATAGCTAAAATCTCGACTTTAATTCATGAGTTTTATGAATGCAGGTAAAAAAATTACTTGAATTTGCTATAGGTCCAGTATTTGGATCTTTAATAGGATTAATTACTTTACCATTAATTTCATGGTACTTTGCAGTTGACGATGTTGGCAGAATAGCAATGCTTAACGCTGTTATAGGCTTAGCTCCGCTAATACTAACAGCGGGGTTAGATCAGTCTTATGTTAGAGAGTATAGTGAGTCTGATAATAAGTTAGCGCTTTTTAATTTATGTATATTGCCTAGCATTGCGATTACACTAATTTGTATGTGGCTTATCGTAAGTCATGTATCACTTTCGCAGCTCTTATTTGGTGTTGATAATTATTTATATTCAGTTTTAGTGCTGCTTGCTATCTTTTTCTGTGTAGTCAAACGGTATCAGGTTTTAGAATTGAGAATGCAACAAAAAGGGTTGGCTTTTTCAATGACCATTCTTTTAACTAAAGTCACAGTACCTCTTATACTTTTTATGTATTTTATTTTTGAATTATCTAATTCATTTAAGTTACTCCTTATCGCTTATTTTTTGTCACATGCAGTAGTCTTTGTATGGCTACTACCACGTACTTTGACTACTCTGCTTACTTTTAGCGCGAATGCTTTTGAACCTTCAAAACTTAAAAAAATGATCAGCTTTGGCTTTCCTGTTGCAATTGGTGCTGGAGCATTTTGGGGAATGAGTACTGTGGACAAACTCTTCTTACGCTCTTATTCAGGGTTTAAAGAACTTGCTGTTTTTTCAATGGCTGTCAGTTTTGCATCAGCTGCTACTGTGCTGCAGAGTGTTTTCTCTTCTGTTTGGAGTCCTTTAGTTTACCAATGGCGCAAAGAAGAAGGTGATGATTCTTGTTTAATAAAAGTTGAGTCGGTTAATAGGTGTATTTTTTTTATAGCTATGTTGCTCTTTTGTTTTACTGGGGCTTTTTCCTGGGTTGTGAATTACTTTATTCCTGAGGTTTATAGTGACGTCCCAAGATTGCTATTACTTTGTCTACTTTCACCAATAATATTTACTCTGTCATTAATTTCGTCTGTTGGGCTAGGAATTAAAAGAGCTGCAAAGTTAACATTACTCTCATCTATTGTTGCTCTCGGTATAAATATAATAGCTAATTACTATTTAGTACCGCTGTATGCAGCTAAAGGTGCAGCTTGCGCGACTGTTATTTCTTTTTTGGTTTTTTATTTTTTAAAAAGTGAATTATCAAAGTTTGTTTGGCTCCCTATAAATTTATACAAAAATTATTGTATGTTATTAATAATTACTTCACTTGCGGCTATTTTTTTATTTGTTAGTGAAGAGTATATTCGCTTAATGAATGTGTTATGGTTGGTATGTGGTATTGCCTTATGTTTATTTAATAAAAAGCAAATAATAGTAATTTTTAAATATATAAGGAATGCCTAAATTGGATAAGTATAATTTTAGAGACTATGTTGAGTCTGATTTTAATATTAACTTTAAAAATAAAAAAATGAGTGTTCTTTTTTTTATTAAAAATAAAAAGTTCAGGTTTTTGTATCTATATAGACTATCAGCAAAATTACATCGCTTAAATAACAAAGGTTTTATTTTTAAGGTTGTGAGAAAGCTAGTCGCTATGTATTACGGTTCACTTCAACATGACTTCTGTTGTGAAATCCCTCAAAGTACTAACGTCGGGAAAGGCTTAAATTTACCACATCCTTACGGTATTATTATTAATCATAGTACAATTATTGGTGATAATTGTACTATTTTACAATTTGTTACTTTTGGGAATAACTCCAACAAAGGTAATAATAATTTACCCGTTATAGGGAATGATGTTGTTATAGGTGCTGGAGCAAAAATTATTGGCCCATGTAACATTGGAAACAATGTGAAAATAGGCGCAAACGCAGTTGTTGTGTCTGATATCAGTAGTTCTTGTATCGCTGCAGGTGTGCCAGCTAAGGTTATAAGGTAAACTAAAATGCTTAAAACGATATATTGGAAATTACTATTATTCTTTCTGCGTTACTTGAATTTATTCATTAAAGATGAAGGTTTAAAAAATAAAATTGCTAAGAAACAGTATGAAGGAATGCGTTACAAATTATCTAAACAGAATGTAGAACTTGGCGAAAATTCAATTGTTTATAACACTAAATTCTCTTTTAGTAGTAAAGGCGATCGCTTTTACATTGGTAGTAATACAACTATAACAGGCGCCACCTTATTGGGGCATGATGCTTCTCCTTGTGTCTTTTTAAACGACTTGGTTACTAAGTCCAATGTGTGGGCTGTGGGATCTAGAAAGTCATTTCGAGATCCTATTAATGTAGGTAATAATGTATTTATTGGTCACGGGTGTATTGTTTTACCTGGAGTAACTATTGGAGATAATACAATCGTCGCAGCTGGAAGTGTAGTAACAAAAAACCTGGAAAGTAACTCTGTCTATGCTGGAAATCCAGCGAGGAAAGTAAAAGATATTCATAGTTACATAGAAAAATATAAGAGTATTCTCAGTGAATTCCCAGAAAAGTTTTAATATAAAAACTCTTGTAGTATATGTGTTAGCGCTGCTGGGACCTCTATCCGCTACTTTCCTAGATAAACCTAATCTAGTATTTTTTATTGGGTTATATTTTAGCTCTTTTTTGTTGTTACTTTTGAATCAAAGGGTTTTCTTTTGTGATTCACTAGTAAAGATCATACTGATTTCTTACCTGCTAATACTTTTAGTTTCAACTATTGGTGGGTTTACGGTATCCGGATTATATGCGAATGATGAGCAATTGGGAAAAACATTATCACGAAGTGTGACTATGTGTTTAGGGCTGATTATTCTTCTAGTTGTGGGTGATTGGGCTGAAACTAGAGATAATGAAGGTAGTCTAAAACTATTTCTCAAGATCTCATTTATATCTACAGTTATTTTTGCTTTACTCGGAGTGTATCAAATTGTAGCCGATAAATTCTCCCTCCCATTTCTAGAGACTAGATCGCTAGTGTATGGTACGGAGTACTCAATAAGAGAAAGTTTAGGGTTTAGATTAACATCTATAGCTAGGGAGCCAAATTTTTATTCTCCTATTCTATTTGAATCATTGTGTATAGCTTTTGCTTATTTAAATAGAACTAAATTTATAGTATTTTTACTATTAACTTTATTTTTAATGTTTAAAACTTTATCTACTGGCGTGTATATGCATGCTATCTTATTTTTCTTTGCCATCTTTGTGTTTTCTAAAATTAATCCAGTATATAAACTAGGTGTATCAATAACCTTCGCAGTAGTGTTTGTAGCATTTATAATTATTAATTTTGACTCTTTATGGTTTCAATATTTTCTCTCTAAGTTAGATGCGGAGGCTTCAGGGGCATCTTTGAGAAGTAATGTATATGGGGCTGTATTTAGTGTCTTTACAAATGCTTCACTTCCAAATTTGCTTTTTGGTCATGGGCTTAACTCACTGAGTAGTTTTAATGATTTTTCTTCTGAATTTCAGAATTTAAATTTTGCTATTTCCAATAACTTATACATTGATTTTTTATGGGATTCAGGAATCGTTGGGCTTGGTAGCTATCTTGTTTGTATGTTGTTTGTATTTAGATCTTTAAGCTTAGTTCGAGGTGTTAACAAGTATGGATTTAGTGCATTTATGATGTTTGTAAGTTTACTAATTTCATCATTATATCGTTCTGAATATACAACGACTCATTTTTATTGGGTTTTATCAAATATTGTTATTCTATTTTATTTATCAAACAGGGAGTCTAAAAATGACGTTTGATATGTTATTTTCGACCTTTGGAAGTCGAATTATCGAACTAGTTAAAAATTTACCTAAGGTGAATGATAATGTAGCAATTATAATATGCCATCAAACAAATGTAGAGTTGCCATTAGAGATAAAAGAAATTTTAGATTTAAGAAAAGACATTAAATATTTTTCATTAGATTCTAAAGGCGTTACGAAAAGTCGAAACTTTGCTATAAGTAAATCAAATGCAGATATTATACTATTTTGTGATGACGATGTTACTTATCCTGAAAACCTCTATAATATAGTTTGTCAAGCTTATATGAAAAATAAGGACCAAGACTTTATAACATTTAGTTATATTAAAACAGGCCTTGGGTTGCATAAGTTTGGGAGTGAAAGATACTCGCATAACCTTAAATCGATATTGAATGTTGGGACTATTGAGGTAACTTGCAGAAGGGATAAGCTAGACCTTGTTGATAAATGGTTTCCGGAAGATATGGGGGCCGGTAGTCAATATTACTTATGTGATGAACCTGTTTTTTTATCTAGACTGTTAAAATCAGGGTTAGTAGGTTGCTATGAACCTGTAGTTATAGGTGAACATCCCCCTGAGTCAAGCGGTATTGAGTTTGTAGATATTAACTCTTTAATTTCTCGGTTGTATTGTTTTGTTAGAATATTTGGCAGCTTAGCCGGACGTACTATATATTCTCTATTTATAATTAAAAATTACTCTAGATTTAAAAACTCTACATTATTTTATAAAAGCTTAACTGTAGTATTTAAAAAAGTTGACCGAGAATGAGTAAGAAAATTTTACTTACAAACACATCGTTTTATCCGAATGTTGGTGGAGTAGAGAATTCACTGAGAAGTTTAACTGATGAGTATAGAAAACAAGGGCATGAAGTCACTGTTGTGACTAGTAATAATGGTAAATTACCTAAAAAAGAAACACAGTTCGGAGCTGATGTATATAGATATAGACATATTCCGCTATTTGGTTATCTATTCTCTATGTTTTTTTTATTCTTTAAATTAAAAGTCTCTAATTATGACTTAGTAATATCTCGACACTTTTCAACAACATTTGTCTTGTTGTTTTTATGTAAGAAGAAAGTAAAATATATTGTCCCTGGAGTTTATAAGTACCAGAATAAAGGTCTTAAAAGAAACTTCATTGGCAATTTAAAATATTTCATTAACTGTTCTTTAGAAAGTTATGTTTTAAAAAATACTCCTGAGGTATTTGTATTTAGTGGCACAATGGAAGCTCAGGTGAACGAATTTAGAAAACTAGGTGTGAAGAGAATATTTCCTGGTGTAGACTCTAAGAGATTTCATAAATTAAATCCAGTAGACAAAGAGCTTATCAAGCGTAGCGAAGGGCTCCCTCTAGATAAACAAATTATTTTTACTATCGGACGCCATGTAGATGTTAAAAACTTCTCTTTAGCGATTGATTCGCTCAGGCATCTAAACGAAAATATCGTATTACTACTTGTTGGGGCTGGTCCTCTAACTGCTAGCTTAAAAAAGCAAGTTAGTGAATTGAAAGTTGAGCATCGTGTAATTTTTAAAAACTCAACTCCTACACCAGAGAAGTATTTTAAAATTGCTGATGCTTTTTTACTTACTTCTACATATGAGCCATTTGGGCAAGTGCTCTTAGAGGCAACAGCTAGCAGCCTCCCAGTTATCGCGCTTGATAGCTCAAATAAAGGAGTTCAAACTGCCACTAAAGAAATTTATAATGGGTTTTATTCTTTAGTCTACTTTAGCAAGTCGCTTAAGTCAGAGGAGTTTTCTCGGACTATAGAGGATGCGCTAGAGAGTGATTTAAAAAAAATACATTTAGATTTGTTTATAGAGAGATATTCATGGGCGAATATCGCATCAAAACTTTTACCGTAGCCTATTAAATACTAAAAAGGATTATTATGAAAATTGCAGTGGTAGGTACAGGCTATGTAGGCCTCTCGAACGCTATGCTTTTGTCTCAACACAATGAAGTAGTTGCACTTGATATAGACGAGCAAAAAATAGCGTTATTAAACAATAAGCAGTCACCTATTGTTGATACCGAAATAAGTGAGTTTTTAACGCGTGATGATTTAAACTTTACGGCCACTACCGACAAAGTAGCCGCTTATAAAGATGCTGATTACGTAATTATAGCCACACCAACCGATTACGACGTTGAAACAAACTACTTTAATACCAGCTCGGTTGAAGCTGTAATTAAAGATACTATGGCGTATAACCCTAATGCGGTTATGGTGATTAAGTCGACTATTCCGGTTGGCTTTACGGCCGATATTAAAAAGCAATTAAACGCTGAAAACTTGATATTCTCTCCTGAGTTTTTACGTGAAGGCAAAGCCCTTTACGATAACTTACACCCATCACGTATTGTTGTAGGTGAGCAAAGCGAGCGCGCCACTGTTTTTGCAAACTTACTTAAGCAAGGTGCAATTAAGCAAGATGTTGACGTGCTATTTACTGACTCAACAGAAGCTGAAGCAATTAAGCTATTTTCTAACACTTACCTTGCAATGCGTGTTGCTTATTTTAATGAGCTTGACAGCTACGCAGAAGCACACGGTTTAAATTCTAAGCAAATTATACAAGGTGTAGGGTTAGACCCTCGTATTGGTAACCACTACAACAACCCATCGTTTGGTTACGGTGGCTACTGTTTACCAAAAGATACCAAGCAGCTACGAGCTAATTACCAAGACGTACCAAACAACATTATTGGCGCGATTGTAGATGCAAACACCACTCGTAAGGACTTTATTGCTGATTCAATTATTAAGCGTAACCCTAAAGTGGTAGGTGTGTACCGTTTAGTAATGAAAACAGGGTCTGATAACTTTAGAGCCTCTGCTATTCAGGGCATTATGAAGCGTATTAAAGCCAAAGGTATTGAGGTTGTTGTATTTGAGCCAGTGCTTGAAGAAAACGAGTTTTATCACTCACGTGTAATAAAAGACTTAAATGAGTTTAAGCAGATATCGGATGTAGTAGTTTCTAACCGTATGGTTGAAGAGCTTAGCGACATTGCAGATAAAGTGTATACACGTGATTTATTTGGTAGTGATTAATAAACAAAGGTTAAAGACTGAAGGTTAAAGACTGAAGGTTAAAGACTGAAGGTTAAAGACTGAAGGTTAAAGGCTAAAGGTTAAAGACAGAAGGTTAAAAACCTAAGGTTAAAGACTGAAGGTTAAAGACTTGAGGTTAAAGACTTAAGGTTAAAGAGTTAAGGTTAAAGACTGAAGGTTAAAGACTGAAGGTTAAAGACTGAAGGTTAAAGACTGAAGGTTAAAGGCTAAAGGTTAAAGACAGAAGGTTAAAAACCTAAGGTTAAAGACTGAAGGTTAAAGACTTGAGGTTAAAGACTTAAGGTTAAAGAGTTAAGGTTAAAGACTGAAGGTTAAAGACTGAAGGTTAAAGACTGAAGGTTAAAGACTGAAGGTTAAAGGCTAAAGGTTAAAGACAGAAGGTTAAAAACCTAAGGTTAAAGACTGAAGGTTAAAGACTTGAGGTTAAAGACTTAAGGTTAAAGAGTTAAGGTTAAAGAGTTAAGGTTAAAGACTTAAGGTTAAAGACTTAAGGTTAAAGACTGAAGGTTAAAGACTGAAGGTTAAAGACTGAAGGTTAAAGACTGAAGGTTAAAGACTGAAGGTTAAAGACTGAAGGTTAAAGACTGAAGGTTAAAGACTGAAGGTTAAAGGTTTAAGGTTAAAGGTTTAAGGTTAAAAACCTAAGGTTAAAGGCTTGAGATTAAAGGCTTGAGATTAAAGGCTTGAGATTAAAGGCTGAAGGTTAAAGGCTGAAGGTTAAAGATTTAAGGTTAAAGGCTTGAGGTTAAAGACTTGAGGTTAAAGACTTGAGGTTAAAGACTTGAGGTTAAAGGCTTGAGGTTAAAGGCTTGAGGTTAAAGACTTAAGGTTAAAGGCTTGAGATTAAAGGCCGAAGGTTAAAGATTTAAGGTTAGAGGTTAATTTATAGTAGGGGGCGTTGTGCAATTTGAAGATTTAAACGTTTGGCAACGCTCTGCTGACTTAGCTTGTGAAGTTTTTATTTATTTTAAGACTAGTAAGCAATTTGGGCTAAAAGATCAAATTACACGATCTGCATTATCAATTTCATCAAATATTGCAGAGGGCTATGAAAGGAAAACTGCTAAAGACTACTGTCGTTTTCTCTCTTACTCTAAAGGTAGCTGTGGAGAGCTTCGTTCACAGCTATATATTGCCTTAAAAATAGGTGAAATTGATACAAAAACAGCAGAAGCTTGGATAGAAGAATCTAAGCAGCTATCAAAAATGATATCTTCTTTAATGAAAACGATTGAAGCTTGGGATTAGGTTTTTTAGTTTTGACCTTTGACCTTTGACCTTTGACCTTTGACCTTTGACCTATGACCTTTGACCTATGACCTTTGACCTTTGAACTATAACCTTTGAACTATAACCTTTGAACTTTCACCTTTGGACTTTAATCTTTCACCTTTTTTACTTTCACCTTTCCCAAACTTAGGAATTTTATGAAGTATTTAGTTACAGGTGCGGCGGGCTTTATTGGTGCTGCAACGTGCCAAAAATTATTGGCTGCAGGCCATGTAGTTGTTGGTATAGATAATCTAAACGATTATTACGATGTAAATTTAAAACTAGCTCGTTTAGCGCAGTTTGAAAACCATGATAACTTTACATTTATTAAGCTTGATATAAGCGAACGTGCAGCAATGAGTGAGTTATTTGCTGCAGAGCAGTTTGACAAAGTAATACATTTAGCTGCGCAAGCGGGTGTACGCTATTCAATAGAAAACCCAGATGCCTATGCCGACTCTAATTTAGTAGGGCATTTAAATGTGCTAGAAGGGTGTAGGCATAACCATGTTAAGCACCTAGTTTATGCATCATCTAGCTCTGTTTATGGCCTAAACGAAAAAACGCCGTTTGAAACAACCGATAGTGTTGACCATCCTGTTTCGTTTTATGCGGCAACTAAAAAAGCAAATGAGCTAATGGCACACAGCTATTCGCATTTATATAGTTTACCGACCACTGGACTGCGCTTTTTTACGGTTTATGGCCCGTGGGGTCGCCCAGACATGGCACCGTATATTTTTACTAAAAAAATACTCGACGGCGATACCATTGATATAAACAACAATGGCGATATGTGGCGTGACTTTACTTACATAGACGATATTGTAGAAGGTGTTGTACGCGCTGCTGATGTTATACCTACAGCAAACCCAGATTGGCGAGTAGAAAGCGGATCGCCTGCTACAAGCTCTGCACCTTATGCTGTTTATAATATTGGCCACGGCAGCCCAATAAACCTAATGAAGTTTATTGAAGCAATTGAGACCGAGCTTGGTACTGAAGCAAATAAAAACTTCCGCGAAATGCAAGCGGGCGATGTTTATAAAACATATGCCGACACGCAAGATTTATTTAATGCGACTGGTTATAAAGCTCAAGTAGACGTTAAACAAGGCGTTAGCGAGCTAATTAAATGGTATAAAAACTTTTATAAGTAAGCTTTATAGCGAAATAAACACTGCTTTTTTAAAAAGCAGTGTTTACTCTTTGATAGCTAAAAGCTAAAAGCTAAAAGCTAAAAGCTAAAAGCTAAAAGCTAAAAGCTAAAAGCTAAAAGCTAAAAGCTAAAAGTTAAAAGTTAAAAGCTAAAAATTAAAAGCTAAAAGCTAAAAGCTAAAAGTTAAAAGCTAAAAGTTAAAAGCTAAAAGCTAAAAGTTAAAAACTAAAAGTTAAAAGCTAAAAGTTAAAAGCTAAAAGTTAAAAGCTAAAAGTTAAAAGCTGAAAGTTAAAAGCTGAAAGTTAAAAGCTGAAAGTTAAAAGCTAAAAGTTAAAAGTTAAAAGCTAAAAGTTAAAAGATTTCCATTCAGCTCCCATCTACATTTAACCTGCTAAGTTAAAAATAATTAATTTATAAATAAAGGACTACCCATGAAAGCTGTTATCCCTGTTGCTGGCCTTGGTACGCGTATGCTGCCTATGACTAAAGCAATTCCTAAAGAAATGCTACCGATTGTAGATAAGCCACTTATTCAATACATAGTGAGTGAGTGTGTAGCTGCAGGCGTTAAAGACATTGTACTTGTAACACATAGCTCTAAAAACGCTATAGAAAACCATTTTGATACTAGCTACGAGCTTGAAGCAACGCTTGAAAAACGCGTAAAGCGTGCTCTGCTTGAAGAAGTACGCTCTATTTGCCCTACCGATGTAACGGTTATGAGTGTGCGCCAGGGTGAAGCTAAAGGCCTAGGCCACGCTATTTTATGTGCAAAACCAATTGTAGGTAACGACGATTTTATTGTACTGCTGCCAGATGTAATACTTGATGCATACACAGCAGATCAAAAAACTGAAAACCTAGCAGCTATGATCAAACGCTTTAACGAAACTAAAGCAAGTCAAATTATGCTTGAGCCAGTAGCACAAGAAGATGTAAGTAAATACGGTATTGCTGATATAAACGGCGTGCAATTAACGCCAGGCAATAGTGCTGCAATTAAGACCATGGTTGAAAAGCCAGATGCTGATAAAGCGCCTTCAAACCTTGCTGTGGTAGGGCGTTACGTATTAAGCAAAAATATTTGGCCATTACTTGCTAAAACACCTGTAGGTGCTGGTGGTGAAATACAGTTGACCGATTCAATCGATGAGCTAATGAAACAAGAAACCGTAGAAGCGTTTCACATGAGTGGTCGCTCGCACGATTGTGGCGATAAGTTAGGTTACTTAAAAGCAATTGTTGAATACGGCATGCGCGATGCTAAGTTGGGTGAGGATTTTGGCCAATACTTAACGTCGTTAGTTAACGATGAGCCGGCTGCGCAATCTGATAATGTTGTAAATTTATAATATTGCAGAGCGTAACCTATATTATTTGTAAGCGCGGCTATATGCCGCGCTTTTTTGTGGGTGTATGTATTTTAGCTGACAGCCAGCTATTGTGCTCTGCGTGAGCAAGCTTCACGCCTACAAAGAATTTAAAGCATTCCTTCACAAAGAGGTTAGGAGACGCTGCGCTATAGAGAAGTTAAAACACATAATTGCTTGTACTTAATGTTTTCTCATTTACTCCTCATTTTCTTCTCTTTGTGCAATAGGGGGTTTAGTTATTTAT
>Ga0209452_1000137_pt1 | contig 22923 bp, 17 predicted proteins | sample WorMetimpBELIZE1_FD_187388 | JGI IMG/M metagenome (GOLD analysis project Ga0209452, IMG submission 187388) | Marine gutless worms symbiont microbial communities from Max Planck institute for Marine Microbiology, Germany - Olavius imperfectus... | ecosystem: Host-associated > Annelida > Digestive... | reverse complement strand
ACCTAATACAGAACCAATCACCGTACCGCCTGCATCCGCGACAAGTGCTGAACGTGCGTTTGGCACTTTGCCATCTTTATCAATGATGCCCGCATCACGACCAACACCAACAATCGTGCTTAAACCATCAAAGAAATCGACGATTAAGAAGATGACTACAATAAACAGCAAGTCGAACATCTTATCGGCAGTAATACCTGACAAGTCAAATACCGCACCAAAGCTGCCTGCCATGCTTGGCGGCGCTGAAATAAATTGGTCTGGAATCGGCGCATTGTTGGTGCCCAAGAACATATCCGCTAGAACAGTCAGCACAATCGCAGAAACGAAAGAGATGAACGTTGCCAGTTTAATATCACGCACCATACAACCCAGCGCAACAAAGATACTGATGTAAGCAATAATCACTTTAGGGTCAGCGATATTACCCATGCTTACCAAGATGATTGGGTTAGAAACGATAATGCCAGCGTTCTTCAAACCCAAGAAGGCGATAAACAAACCGAGCGACACGGTAATCGCTAGTTTTAAATCTTCCGGAATCGACTCAATCATCGCTTTACGAATGTTGGTCATCGAGAGAATCAGATACAGCACACCAGAAAGGAAGATACCGAAAAGTGCTTCGTGCCATACCAAAGCCACCGAGCCACTCAACAGCATGCCTTTAAAGAAGCCGTTCATGCTCATGCCCGGTGCAAGCATCACTGGGTAGTTACCCCAAATACCCATAATCAGCGTCGCAATCGCCGCAGAAATAGCAGTCGCAGTAAACACTGCGCCCTTGTCCATGCCCGGAATGCCACCCAAGATAGCAGGGTTAACGGCCAAAATGTAAGTCATGGCTAGGAAGGTAATAAAGCCAGCATACAATTCAGTACTGACTGTGGTTTTTCGTTCTGAGATCTTAAAGACCGACTCTAGAACGCCAGAAGATTTCTGAGCTTTAAGGGTTGATTCGAGACTCACAATGTAACCTTTACAACTTGATAGATGGTTGACGGATACACGTGCAGACAGGCAAAGAGAAAGGCTCTTAGCAAGAAGTTACTGTAGTCATCAAGATAGGCTTGATGGTAGAAACGACTAGACCATAACTCTAGACATATACAGCACGTAAACGTTTGCGCGGATTGTATAGATCTAGAGTAAAACTTCAACGATTTTCGTTCTTACCAAGAAAAATAGAACTAACTGCACCGAAAAAACGCTATCTTCGGTTTAATTACATATTCAGCCAGTTACTTATTGTGCTTATCTAGTTGTGACAAGCGCGATCCTACGTCGTTTTACTTGTTTAGATCCTTAAGATCGTGATACTCTTCGGCTCCATTTTTCTGACCTAAAAATCACCATTTCGTGTAACTTCTTGGTCAGTGCTATCTTTAAACGGTCGACTCTTCTTATCGGCAACCATCCAACCAAATGTGGAACTGTACATATGGGCAAAGGTACTCTTTATATTGTTTCTGCACCTAGCGGCGCAGGAAAATCTAGTCTGATCTCAGCGATGTTGGAAAAGAACCCAACTTACGCAATGAAGGTATCTGTATCGCACACTACGCGCGGCATGCGCCCTGGTGAGCAAGATGGTGTGCACTACCACTTTGTGCAAAAAGAGCATTTTGAAGAGTTGATTGAGAAAGGTGAGTTCCTAGAGTACGCAGAAGTATTCGGTAACTACTACGGCACTTCTCGCGTTTGGATTGAACAGATGCTAGAAAAAGGGATCGACGTATTCCTTGATATCGATTGGCAAGGCGCGCGTCAAATCCGCGAGCAAATGCCTTTAGCTCAAAGCATCTTCATTCTACCACCGTCAAACGGCGAACTAGAACGTCGCCTAACCGCGCGTGGTCAAGATAGCGACTCTGTTATTGCCAAGCGCATGGCAGAAGCTAAATCAGAGATTTCTCACTATAACGAGTATGACTACGTTATCGTGAACGATGACTTCGATACTGCATTGATGGACTTTAAAGCCATCATTCGTGCAGAAAGATTGAAGCAAGACAAGCAAACTGCTAAATATAAAGGCATGCTTGATGCTCTATTGGCGGAATAAGGTCTAACCTTAATTTAGCCTTTACACCGATGAGTGCAGTTCGCCGCTAGTATATAGTGGCCGAAGCCTGTATAATTTCTCGTCATTCAAAATTTTAGTTAACTAATTTGGAGTCCTCATGGCACGCGTAACTGTTCAAGACGCTGTTGAAAAAGTTGGCAACCGTTTCGACCTAGTACTGATTGCGGCTCGCCGCGCACGTCAAATGCAATCTGGCGGTAAAGATTCACTAGTGCCAGAAGAGAACGATAAGCCAACGGTTATCGCTCTACGCGAAATCGAAGAAGGTTTGATCACTAAAGAGATCCTTGATGCACGTGAGCGTCAAGAGCAACAAGAGCAAGAAGCAGCAGAGCTAGCAGCAGTAAGCAGCATCGCTCACACTCGCTAATCTGATCTTCTCCACAACAATCTTTTTCGGGCCTAAAGTTTGTATCTATTCGATAGCCTAAAAGACGTTGCCCAAGAATACCTCCCAGAGCCTCAAGTTGAGGCTCTGCGTCAATCTTATGTGGTAGCGAAAGACGCCCATGAAGGGCAAACCCGCTCAAGCGGGGAACCTTATATTATCCACCCTGTAGCTGTTGCTCGTATTTTGGCGGAAATGCGCCTTGATATTGAGACCTTGCAAGCAGCCCTTCTTCATGACGTGATTGAAGACACTGAAGTCACTAAAGAAGAACTCGAAGAGCAATTTGGCACAACTGTAGCTGAATTGGTGGATGGTGTTTCTAAGCTGGATAAGCTTAAATTTCGTGATCGCAAAGAAGCTCAAGCAGAGAACTTTCGTAAGATGGTCCTTGCCATGGTGCAAGACATCCGCGTTATCCTGATCAAGCTGGCTGACCGAACTCACAACATGCGTACGCTAGGCGCTCTCCGCCCAGACAAAAAACGTCGCATTGCCCGTGAAACCCTAGAAATTTACTCTCCTTTGGCACACCGCCTTGGTATCCACAACATCAAAACAGAGCTAGAAGAGCTGGGTTTTGAAGCCTTATATCCAAATCGCTATCGCGTACTCAAAGAAGTGGTACGTGCGGCGCGTGGTAATCGCAAAGAGATGATCCAGCGTATTCATAGCGAGATTGAAGGCCGCTTAGAAGAAGTCGGCTTAAAGGCACGTGTGGTCGGACGCGAAAAGAACCTGTTTTCTATCTACAACAAGATGAAAACCAAGGAACAACGCTTCCACACCATCATGGATATCTACGCGTTCCGTGTCATCGTTGAAGAACCTGATACCTGTTATCGCGTGCTTGGCCAAGTACACAGTTTGTATAAGCCACGTCCGGGCCGAGTAAAAGACTACATTGCGGTACCAAAAGCCAACGGCTATCAATCTATCCATACTTCAATGGTTGGCCCTCATGGCGTACCAGTTGAAGTGCAGATCCGTACAGAAGATATGGATCAAATGGCGGATAAAGGTGTCGCGGCGCATTGGTCTTACAAAGGCAATGGCGAGCGCACAGGTACCACCGCACAAGTCAAAGCTCAGCGTTGGATGCAAAGCCTGTTAGAGCTGCAACAAAGTGCCGGTAACTCATTTGAATTCATCGAAAACGTAAAATCAGATCTATTCCCAGATGAGATTTACGTCTTCACGCCAAAAGGTCGTATCGTTGAGCTGCCTGTTGGCGCGACTGCGGTAGACTTCGCTTACGCAGTTCACACTGATGTGGGTAACACTTGTGTTGGTGCTCGTGTTGATCGTAACCCTTACCCATTAAGTAAGGCGCTGAAAAACGGTCAAACCATCGAGATTATCTCAGCACCAGGTGCTCGACCAAATGCTGCATGGCTAAACTATGTGGTGACTTCTCGCGCTCGCACTAAGATTCGTCAAGTGCTGAAAACCATGCGCCGTGAAGAGTCGATTACCCTAGGTCGTCGCCTGCTAAACCATGCATTGGGTGAGCAGAACCTTGGTGACATCAACCAAGAAAACGTCGATTACGTGCTGAGCGAACTAAAGATCGCCACGGTTGAAGACCTATTAGCGGATATTGGCCTTGGCGAGCTTATGAGCATCGTTATTGCACGTCGCCTATTAGGTGATGCTGACGAGCTAACTGAAGTAAGCGAAGCGGAATCAGATAAGCCGAAGAAGAAGCTACCTATCCGTGGCGCGGAAGGCATTTTGCTAACTTTCGCTAACTGTTGTCACCCAATTCCAGATGATCACATCATCGCTCACGTATCTCCAGGGCGTGGCCTAGTGGTTCACCGTGAAACCTGTCCGAACGTACGTGGTTATCAGAAAGAACCTGATAAATACATGGCGGTCGAATGGTCTGACGATTACGAACAAGATTTCAGCACTGAGCTGAAGGTCGATGTTCAAAACCGTCAAGGTGCACTGGCTGAACTGACTAACGTGATTTCTAAGACAGGCTCGAATATTCATGGCCTATCAACAGAAGAGCGTGATGGTCGTTTGTACACAGTGACTGTGCTGCTCACAACCAAAGATCGTGTTCATTTGGCTGGCATCATGCGCCGCATCAAAGCAATGCCGCATACCCTGAAAGTTCGTCGTCGTAAGAACTAATCCAGTGCCGAACAAAACTAGCCCTTGAACCTGCTTCAAGGGCTTTTCTTTTTAGCTAGCCTTCAAAGATTAAAGAAAGACTCCAATGAATTTAGAACGTTACCATCGCATTCAACAGGTGCTAAAAGCGCGCCAAACCGACCTGACTTTTTGTCTAGAAGAAGTTCATAAACCTAACAACGTTTCTGCGGTTATCCGTACTGCCGATGCGACTGGCATCCATAAGATTCACGCCGTATGGCCAAACGAAATGCGCACTCTAGGTCACACATCGGCAGGTGCTCGCAACTGGGTTGAGGTCGATACGCACGACACGATTGAAGAAGCGATTGGCGAACTCAAAGCACAAGGCATGCAGGTATTGGTGACCAACTTATCGGATACCGCCGTCGATTTTCGCGAGATTGATTACACCAAGCCAACCGCCATCATTCTTGGTAGCGAAAAGATTGGCGCATCTGAAAAAGCCAAACAACTGGCCGATCAAGACATCGTCATCCCGATGATTGGTATGGTGCAATCCTTGAACGTTTCCGTTGCTAGCGCCGTCATCATGTATGAAGCGCAGCGCCAGCGTGAAGCAGCGGGCATGTACGACAAAGAGCAGAGCTCGATTCCAGAAGAATCAATCCATCGCGTTCTGTTCGAACGTGGCCATCCTGTGTTAGCCAAAGTGGCTAAACGCAAAGGACTAGCTTATCCACCACTGGATGACCAAGGCCAAATAGTGGCTGACGAATCTTGGTGGCAAGAGATGCAGAAGAAATAGAGCGAATATCAAGGGCTAGCATAATGTGCTAGCCCTTTTTCATCCTTAACCTAACGTAGTTAACCCAAAAGGTTGAATCAACGGAATTTGCTGTACAAAAACACAGCCCAATGGTTAACTATCTAGATTCGAGATAAACCAACATGCTGGGCTAAACCACTATGTCACAACTACTTTCTGCTATTCCTCTCACTTCACTGACTGGCGTTGGTGCAAAAGTCGCGGAAAAACTGGCAAAAGTAGGCCTCAATAACGTCCAAGATTTACTGTTTCACCTTCCGCTGCGCTATGAAGATCGCACCCGAATTTACCCTATCGTAAAACTGCACGCTGGCTTATGGGCAGCAGTGCAAGGCAAAGTCATGAGCGTGGATACCATTTTCGGTAAACGTAAAATGCTGGCGGTGAAGATCAGTGATGGTAATGGCACCATTACCCTGCGTTTTTTCAACTTTACTGCGGCGATGAAAAACAATTTTGCTCAAGGCAAAACGGTGCATGCCTATGGTGAAATCAAACGTGGTGGCATCGGTTTAGAAATCATTCATCCAGACTACAAGTTTTACTCTCCAGAACAAAAGCCTGATACGGAACAAACCTTAACGCCGGTCTATCCAACCACCGATGGCCTAAGGCAAATCACCTTACGTAACCTAACCGAGCAGGCATTGCAGCTTCTCGACAAATCGGCAGTGCAAGAGTTATTACCTAGTGGTTTGTACGATCACCAAATCACCCTTGGTCAGGCACTACACACCATTCATCGTCCACCACCAAGTTTGGATATGGAACAGTTCGATGAAGGTAAGCATCCGGCGCAGATCCGCTTGATCATGGAAGAGTTGCTCGCGCAAAACCTGTCAATGTTAGCGGTGCGCAGTAAAGGCCAATTAGACAACGCCTTACCACTTGCCGAGGTAGACTCGCTTAAACAGCAACTTTTAGCGCAACTGCCTTTCTCACCCACCAATGCACAAGCCAGAGTGGTAAAAGAGATAGAGCAAGACCTTGTTAAGCCTCACCCGATGATGCGCCTAGTACAAGGGGATGTCGGCTCTGGTAAAACCTTAGTCGCCGCTTTAGCCGCAGTACGCGCCATCGAGCATGGCTATCAAGTGGCGCTAATGGCGCCAACTGAATTATTAGCTGAGCAGCACGCTATTAACTTTGCTAACTGGTTTGAAAAGATGGGTATTCAAGTGGGTTGGCTAGCAGGCAAGCTCAAAGGTAAAGCCAAAGAGGCAGAACTGGCACGCATTGCCAGTGGTGAAGCGAAAATGGTGGTGGGCACTCACGCTTTATTCCAAGAACATGTTGAATTTCATAATCTCGCCCTTGTGATCATCGATGAACAACACCGCTTTGGTGTCCATCAGCGTTTAGAACTGAGAGAAAAAGGCGCCAAACAAGGCGCATACCCACATCAGTTAATCATGACAGCGACGCCGATTCCACGCACCTTGGCTATGACCGCCTATGCCGATCTCGAAACCTCAGTGATTGATGAACTGCCACCGGGGCGAACGCCGATTCAAACGGTCGCCATTCCAGATACCAAGCGAGACGATATTGTCGAGCGAGTGCGTAATGCCTGCCTCAATGAAGGCAAACAAGCCTATTGGGTGTGTACCTTAATTGATGAATCAGAAGTACTTGAGGCGCAAGCCGCCGCCGACACCGCCGAAGAGCTGCAACGCATTTTGCCGGATGTCAAAATCGGCTTAGTGCATGGCCGAATGAAACCGGCAGAGAAACAAGCCGTGATGAAGGATTTCAAAGACAACAAACTGCACTTGTTAGTCGCGACTACCGTGATTGAGGTGGGTGTTGATGTGCCTAATGCCAGTTTAATGATCATTGAAAACCCAGAACGCCTTGGCCTTGCTCAACTACACCAATTAAGAGGCCGTGTAGGCCGCGGTAGCGTGGCAAGCCACTGTGTGCTGCTGTATCACTCTCCCCTATCGAAAACTGCTCAGAAGCGCTTAGGCGTGCTGCGTGAAAGTAATGATGGCTTCGTGATTGCCCAGCGTGACTTAGAAATTCGTGGCCCGGGTGAACTACTCGGCACCAAACAAACCGGTATTGCCGACTTTAAGATTGCTGACTTAGTCCGCGATCAGCGCCTTATCCCCGAAGTTCAGCGCATAGCACGCTACATTCACGACAATTACCCATCCAATGCGGCATCAATTATCGATCGTTGGCTGGGTGAGCGCGACGTTTACTCCAAAGCTTAGTCCAGCGATCAATTCGTGAATCGAACTTCCCGTTCAAAGCAGTTCATCAATCAAAACAAAAAAGACCCAGCGATTAAGCTGGGTCTTTCGTTTCAATCTTAGCCGTTTGGCAGTGGTAAGATTATTTAACTGATGTTACTCGGCTGGCTTTTTCACCGCTTGCAGAGATAGAGCGAATGAACACTTCACCAACGATGGTCGGACGCTTGTCATCTGAGTAAGTTGACCAGTTTTCACCATCCACTGAGTATTGCAGTTCTACCCCAGGGAATGCGCTGTTCATCGCCAATTGGCCATTTTCAACTTTCGCCCCCGGTACTGGTAGGCGGTAATCAATGCCCGCTTTTTCCAGTTTCGCCAACTCACGTTGACCAAGGATGTTCGCAAAGCGGTTGTAGTCTTGGCTTAGAGCAGCTTTATCGACTAGGTTCGTCTCTAATGAGTATTCAACACCTGCTTTGTACTCGTTTTCCCAGCTTGCTTCGTGCCATGCACGCTCTGCTGCGGCTAACACACGTGGGAATACCATGTACTCATATTGCTCGTCAGTACGAACCGTTTCAGACCAAAGCTGCGCTGATAGGCCGTAGAATGGTTTCGCTTCAACTTCACCTTTGCCAGTAAAGCCATTACCGTCGCGGTCTACCGATGTTTCAGCGTTCTGCGGCATGTTCTCTGGTGCAAAGCCAAACATCTTACGAGTATCTGTTGCACGAGTTGCCCAGTAGTAGCCACGCTCTTTCGGGTCAACTTCGTAAGGCATATCCATGTAAACGTAATCAGGGTTAGATACCACTACGTCATAGCCTTTCTTCGCCCACTCGTATACTGAACCTGTACCGCCCCAGTAAAGAACATCCCAGAAGTTCACGCGAGTCGTTTCAGAAGCGAATGTTTCTGCACCGCCCTCGATGTATTTCAAACCATCCTGCCATGCTTGGAAGTGAGGGATGCCGTTCTTAACCGCAATCTTCGAAACTTCTTGAGCAAAGTAACCTGGCAGCTGACCAAAGTCGTTCACCGTGCCGTTAGCCACTAGAGCCTGACATTGTGGCGATTTTGCAAATGGCTTGTCTTGCTTGCTTAGGTCGATGTTACCTTTCCACGCCACTGGGTCAGCAGCATTGTTGTCTTGGAAACCCGCACCTAGTTTGATGTTCTTCGCTTCATCACCACCGAAGTGCCAAGTTGTTAGTGGCATACCTGCTTCATTGTGCATCGCTGCTACTTCAGAAATCACTTTATCAACAAAGCGAGACGATGATTCCTGACATGGGTTTACAAAGCTGTGCTTATCGTAGAACTGAATCGTGGTTACGTTTGACGTATCTTGTGGGTCAGTCAGGCGGTACTCGTTCGCACCCGCTTCATCACCCGCCGCCATTAGGCGATCGTAACGCGCTTCCATCGAGATGATTGCTGCACGAGCATGCGCAGGCATATCGATTTCTGGAATGACTTCAATATGGCGAGCTTTAGCGTATTTTAGGATTTCAACGTAATCCGTTTTGCTAAAGTAGCCTGAACCGAAGTTGTCAGTAGATGGACCAGAGCCTAACTGAGGTAGCAGACAGTTTTGTTCATCAAGGTCAAAACAACGCTGGCCGCCGACGTCTGTTAACTCAGGTAAGCCTGGAATTTCTAAACGCCAACCTTCATCATCCGTCAGGTGAAGGTGTAGCTTGTTCATTTTGTACGCTGCCATTTGGTCTAGCGTTGCTAAAATTGCATCTTTGGTGTGGAAGTTCCGTGCTACGTCTACCATCACACCGCGGTAATCAAAGCGTGGAGCATCAACAATCAGAATTTCTGGTAGTGTTTCGTCTTCACCCATTAGGCCAAACACAGATTGTACTGCGTAAAAAAGACCTGCTTGGTCGTAGCCTTTAATGTCGATGCCTTGCTGAGTAATTCTCAGCTCGTAAGCACCTGCTTTACCAAGTTCTGCAGGGAACTCAGAAGGAACAATCGCAGTGTTTACTTTAATCGTACCGTTAAGGTTGATATCCAATACATCTGCACGAGTGTTTAGCGCGGTTAACTGTTCAGCAGTGAAGAGCTCGCTTGGTAATGCAAAACCTTGAGATGCCGATACTTTACCTTGACCGGCTTCAACGTGTAGCGGCGTTGGAACTAGCGCCGTTGATACGTCTTGCTTAGCCAGATCAGCATTTTTCTCAAAACGAGTGATCGCAGTCGCGAATACGTTGTTGTCATCTGGAGTACGTTTTAGTTTCTCGCCCTCAAGACCTGATACCACAGACGCCATATCTTGCACATCCAACGAAGCAATCATCTTAGGCTCTGCGTCAGGTGCAGTAACAAATGCGCCTGGCATGAAGTCAGTTTCAAATAACTGCCAGTATTCGCCAATCAGTGGAATTTCAACTTTTTCACCCGCCGCAAAACCATCAAACTTTTCGGTTGGTTCAAGTTTATGTAGGTCGCCCGTTACGCGAGTAATTTTGAACTGGTCGTTGTCCACATCAAGAATCAGACGAATACTGTGGAAGTAGATAGCCCAATCTTTACTGTTCACCGCTTCGCCTTGGTTTTCTAGCGTCATCAGAACTTTATTACATGATGCCCATTCCGCACCAAGATCCTGACACGCTAAACCTTCGTTAGCGCCATGGTTCGTTAATACCTCGTAATTCACATCCAAATTGTCTGCGAGTGTATTAACCACTTGTTGAGAGTTTTGAATAGAAGAGCAACCGGCCAAAGTTGCTAGAACAGAAACAGCGATCAAACTTGGTTTCAACATCTTACTTACCCTTAAAAACACTTACCTAGTCATCAGCAAAAAAAGCGCTGAACTAAAAATCAAACTTCAATGACGTCAAAATATAAGTAGTTATTTTTGAGCGTAAAATTAATCAGCAAAAATCAGTGATCTGGTTCAAATCGGAGGGTAAACACAAAAATATAAAAACCTTAAAAACAAACACTTAGGGTTAACGTTAAAATCTAAAAACTTTTTTTAACGTTATTGTTGCGATCTAGGTCACTCTCTATAGAGGGTCAATCAAGCACTTAGTGTTAAAAGCTCGGCTATAAAAGGTAAGGCAAATCGTCGTAGGTAAATAATTATCGACAAAAACGTGAATATGATCTCGATTTCGCTGACGTCAACACTCGTTAAAAATTTAGGTTTTGACGATTTTTCCAGAATAGAAAAACAAGTCAGACACTTTTGCCCATTATCAACGGTGGTGAGAAAAGAGCACAATGAGATCGAATCAACCAGATAGCAGATATAAAAAAACCAGCAATAATGCTGGTTTTGCTCTGCACTCCAAAACGTAACGACTTAATCTTTTATCTGCAGAATATCGCTCCACGGCAATTGCTCATCACCCAGAACGATAAAGTTTGGGTTTTCTAGAGTTTCACGTTCATTGTAAGAGAGCGGCTCTAGCTGAGTGCTTAAAATTCGGCCACCCGCTTCTTCGACAATACATTGCGTGGCGGCAGTATCCCACTCACCTGTCGGGCCTAAACGCAGATAACAGTCCACCGCACCTTCGGCGACTAAACACGCTTTGAGAGCAGCAGAGCCCAATGGCACTAAATCGTAGTTCCATGCGGTACTCATGCGGCGAGTAATACGGTTAATATCTTGGCGGCGACTGATGGCGATCGCTATTGGATGCTGCTGACCTTGATGCTGATGAGTAGTAATGCGCACACTCTCACTCATATCAGGAATCTTCCAAGCCCCCTTACCTTGGTAAGCATAGTAAGTCACCCCTGATACAGGGCCATACACCACGCCCATCACTGGCTTATGATTTTCAATCAGCGCAATGATGGTAGCAAAGTCACCACTGCGGGCGATGAACTCTTGCGTGCCGTCTAGCGGGTCAACCAACCAGTAGCGATCCCATTGTGCGCGCTTGTCTAAGCTAATGTCTGCGGCCTCTTCTGACAAAACGGGGATGTCAGGGGTCAACTCAGACAGCTTTTCCATGATGAACTTGTGCGCGGCAAGATCGGCACTGGTCACCGGCGTTTCATCACTCTTAGTAAACTCTTCGTACTCTTTCTTTTGGTAAATATCCAAAATCAATTGCCCCGCCGAACGGGCAATCTCTATCACTGCTGGTAAATGATGAGATAAATCTTTAGTTATTGGCATAATGGTTCCTTGAGGACTCGGCTCTCGTTATGATTTTAGGTGTCGTAGAGCGAGTAACAGTGCGGTTATACTCCGCGCTTCATTAAAATCGAGATGGGTAAGCAGCTCTTCAGCTTGCGCTAACGGCCAACGCACAATCTCTAGGGGTTCAGGCTCATCCCCTTCCAGTTGTTCGGGATACAAATCTTGAGCAACAAACAGTGTCATTTTGCTTGAGAAGTAAGAAGGCGCAAGTACCACTTGTTTTAACGGCGTTAATTGTTGCGCACCAAAGCCAATCTCTTCTTTCAACTCCCGGTTCGCTGCTTGTTCTGGTGTTTCACCTTCATCAATTAAGCCTTTCGGAAAACCAAGCTCGTACTGCTCTGTACCCGCGGCATATTCTTTAACAAGCAGAATATCACCTTGCTCAGTAACAGGAACCATCATCACCGCATGACGACCACTTGGGCGCATGCGCTCATAAGTGCGCAGCTCACCATTACTAAAGCGTAAATCAATCGCTTCAATGGCAAACAAACGTGATTGAGCAACCGTATTTTTATCCAGAATTTCTGGTGGTGTTTTGTTGGTCACTGTTGGCTCCTACTTAGCTATAGATTCATTTAATATATGAAAAAAAAGCCGCGATTGAAAAGCAAACCTCGTGGCGAAGTGGCAAAACGAGATATAAAAAAGGGCTGACCTAAGCCAACCCTGATTAAAATTCGTTTTTGATTAGTAGTAAGAGTGGTCACCGCGGTCATGCTCAGTGGCATCACGAACCGCTGTTAACTCACCTTCAAACTGCTGAAGAAGCTCTTTTTCGATGCCTTCTTTCAGTGTTACATCAACCATTGAACAACCATTACAACCGCCACCAAATGATACGATAGCTTCACCCGCTTCAGTGATTTCCACTAGGTTTACGTGACCACCGTGGCTTGCAAGCTGAGGGTTAACTTGGGTTTGGATTGCGTACTCAACACGCTCAAGTAGCGGCGCATCGTCAGCCACTTTACGCATTTTCGCGTTTGGCGCTTTCAATGTTAGTTGAGAACCCATTTTATCCGTCACGTAGTCGATTTCTGCATCTTCCAAAAATGGTAAGCTCAACTCATCTACGTATGCAGAGAATGCTGTGAACGCAAGCTCTGTATCGGTCGCTTCAACCGCTTCAGGTGGACAGTAAGAAACGCCACACTCAGCGTTTTGTGTTCCTGGGTTTACCACAAACACACGAATATTAGTGCCTTCCGGTTGCTGAGCTAGCAACTTGGCAAAGTGTTCTTGGGCGCTTTCAGTAATAATAATTGTATTTGACACGACGAATACCTGAGTAAATTTGTAGGCTATTTGTTCACCATTCTACTCCTGAAAATTCTGAGATCTAGTTCTTTAGGCAGAATTCATCATTTTGATGCCGTATGAATTAGGTCAGGAGTGCGGCATATGCAGTAAATATCGACGCTTTTTACGCCAGCATCAAGCAGTAATTTACATAAATGATGCACAGTGCTGCCTGTGGTCACCACATCATCGACTATCGCAACACGCTCTACCTCCGGCGGAATCTTCAGCTCAAAAGCATCGCGCATGTTCATTTGCCGCTGACGACGATTAAGTCCTTGCTGAGCAAGTGTTGATCGCGTGCGGCGAAACACACCTTTGCAAGGTACATTCAATGATTGCGCTACATAACGCGCCAACCATTCGCTTTGATTAAACCCGCGCCATAGTTGCCGTCGCCAGTGTAATGGCACCCAGGTGATCAGTTGGCAATCAGCGTCTACTTGCGGCATCAACCAATCCACCAGCCAGCGCGCTTGCTGAATTTGTCTGCCGTGTTTTAAGCCATGTATACAACTCGACAGTGGCGGCTGGTAGTCACCCACGCAATACAAAGCGCGCCATAATGGCGGGGTTTGTAAACACTCACCACACTGCTCAACAGATTTAACGGAAGGTAAGCCGCACCGAAGACACCTCAAGGTTTCAGTGATCTGTGCGTAACACGCCTTGCACACATGCCAAGGCATCTCATTATTGGCTCCTCTTGGCTCTATCGGTTGATGACACACCTGACAGGTATGAACAATCAGTCTTTGCCTGTTTTTCTGCCACCATTGCGCTAACATGTTTGACCTAATGATTGAGTTTGCTTCATTGTGTGGAGCATTCGGCAGATGAAAGGATGATTTAAGTGGTAGAGAGTGGGACAACGCAAACAAGCTTATATTGGCAAACATTAGAAACCAAAACATCACAATCCGATTTAGTGCTGATTCATGGCTGGGGAATGAACGGAGCAGTGTGGCAACAAAGTGCGGAAATCTTAAGCCAGCACTATCGCGTCCATATCGTTGATCTGCCGGGTTTTGGTCATAGTCACCAGCACAGTTTTGCCAATCTCGAACATCTCGCTCAGCAAGTGCTTGCTCACGCGCCGGATAAAGCCACTTGGCTTGGTTGGTCTTTGGGTGGTCTGGTTGCTTCGCATATTGCACTTCATCATCCAGAACGCGTTAATGGCCTGATTACCGTAGCAAGCTCACCTTGTTTTGCCGCGCAAAAACCATGGCGTGGTATCCAACCACAAGTATTAAAAGCCTTCACGTCGCAATTGGTTGAAGACTTTCAACTGACCATAGAACGCTTTATGGCACTGCAAGCTATGGGTAGCCCTTCAGCTCGCCAAGATGTAAAGATACTCAAAAAAGCGGTGCTCTCTCGCCCGATTCCAAATCAAGACGCTCTGCTTGCTGGGCTCAATTTATTGGCGGATGTGGATCTTCGCCAGCAGCTAAACTCCGTAGCTGCACCAACCCTACGCTTATATGGCCGACTCGATGGTCTAGTCCCTATTAAAGTGGCTGACGATGTGAATACTTTGATGCCAGCGAGCACTCAACACATTTTCCAAAACTCTTCTCATGCTCCCTTCATGACTGAATTAGAAGGATTTTGTCAGCAAGTGATCGAGTTTAGAAATAAGCATTAACAAATTATTTGCATAAAGCGCTAAATTTTTGACCACCTCAGTCGATAATTAAATCAACTGACAATGGGACGGTTTAACACTAAACACCCCCTATATTAGCCATGTCAGTGGGCGATGCTGAGGAGGTCTCGGTTATGATCGTGTCACCCACCAATGTGAGTGTGCCACTTATCGCCCCATCGGTTAATGTGCAAACGGAGCAAGCAGCGCGCGACAACAAAGTTCGCGAGCCTATTGTCCCCGCGGTCGCACTAGCCAAAAGCAATGCTGAACGTAAGATCAACGCAGACGATAAAAGGCGGAAGAATGCCGCGTGGGACCCGTCTGAGCATCCAAGTTATGGCGACGACGATGAGCACGCAGTCCATGCTTCTCAACATGACCCGCCGCAAAACCAACTGGATCGGTTGTTCGAGCTGTTGTCGTTAGACAGCTATAGCGAACAGCAAGGAAAAGGCTACGCAATGCGGTTCCGTTTACCCAAGCGCGTAATCGATGCAGCGATAACAGAAGGCCAAATGGCAAAGCGGCGGATCGTGATTAAGTTCCACTATGGTCATGCCACTGCACCTAATACGCCTTCAGAAGTCATTGCGGTGTTGTAGTCGCCCTTTGCACAGCAAGCATGATGCAAAGCAAAAGGTGAATATCCAATAAAGACAAAGCCCCACTCAATGGAGCGGGGCTTTTTATTTATAGCGGTTCAAACCGCTTCAACGATGACGAAAAGTTAGCGTTTCGCTTTGGCAAAAGCGGCGGCAAAGGCACCGCCCATGGCATTATTTGACGCATCATCTCTGCGGCGCTGTTGGCCTTGGGCACGAGACGGACGATCGCTGTTTCGGCTTTGTGTTTGACCACGTTGCGAGCGGTTATCTTGTCCCGGCTCATCTTTTAGACGCATGGATAAAGCAATACGCTTGCGCTGCACATCCACTTCCATCACTTTCACTTTGACGATATCGCCGGCTTTCACCACGTCACGAGGGTCAGAAACAAAGCGATCGGTCAGCGCTGAAATATGCACTAGGCCATCTTGGTGAACACCAATATCAACAAACGCACCAAAGTTCGCCACGTTAGACACCACACCTTCTAAAACCATGCCTACTTCAAGGTCGCTGACTTTATTTACGCCATCGGCAAACGTTGCAGTTTTAAATTCAGGACGAGGGTCACGGCCCGGTTTGTCTAGCTCTTTGATGATGTCAGTAACCGTTGGCACACCAAAGTTCTCATCGGTGTAATCGACGGCATGCAAACCATTTAGGAAAGTAGAGTCGCCAATCAGAGCTTTCACCGGTTTGCCACTTTTCTCAGCAATCGCTTTAACCACAGGGTAAGCCTCTGGGTGAACTGAAGAAGCATCCAATGGGTTTTTGCCATCCATAATACGTAGGAAGCCAGCACACTGTTCGTAAGCTTTTGGCCCTAATCGCGCGACTTTCTTCAACGTAGTACGTGATTCAAAACGACCATTGTCATCGCGGTAAGCGACAATGTTTTGCGCAATAGTGGTTGATAGACCCGCTACACGAGTCAATAACGCTGGCGACGCAGTATTTACATCCACACCGACGGCGTTTACACAATCTTCAACAACTGCATCTAAACGTTTAGCCAACATAGATTGGCTAACATCATGTTGGTACTGACCGACACCGATGGATTTCGGGTCAATTTTCACTAACTCAGCCAATGGGTCTTGTAGGCGACGAGCAATAGAAACCGCACCACGCAATGATACGTCTAGATTAGGGAACTCATTTGCAGCCAACTCCGAGGCTGAATAGACCGATGCGCCCGCCTCGCTGACCATGATTTTCTGCGCTTTTAGATTGCCACGCTTGATCACATCAGCGACAAAGCTATCTGTCTCACGTGAAGCGGTGCCGTTACCAATCGCAATTAAATCGACGTTGTACTTACGCACCATCTGCTCAACCACTTGAGCTGATTTGTCGTATTGATTTTGCGGAGGGTGTGGGTAGATAGTCTCTGTGGCGAGAAGTTTACCTGTCGAGTCCACCACGGCGATTTTAGAACCCGTACGTAAGCCCGGGTCAAGGCCTAGAGTTGCACGAGGGCCAGCAGGCGCCGCCATCAACAAATCTTTTAGGTTGGTTGCAAAGACTTCAATGGCTTCAATTTCCGCGCGCTCTTTCATTGCGCCCATCAACTCTGTTTCCATGTGCATCGACACTTTAATCCGCCATGCCCAACTGATCACTTGCTTGCGCCAACCATCGGCAGGAGCTTGGCTTAGTGAAATACCGTAGTGATCGGCAATCAATGTTTCACAGTAAGACTGGCGAACACCCTCTGCTTGCTCTGGGTCAGCATTCATAGCCAAAGTCAGGAAGCCTTCGTTACGACCACGCAACATAGCCAACGCACGGTGAGAAGGCACTTTGCTTAATGCTTCATTGTGTTCAAAATAGTCTTTGAACTTCTCACCCGCTTGCTCTTGGCCTGCGACAACGCTCGATACCAATTCAGCGTTACGGGTTAAGTAACGACGAATCTTCTCTAGTAAGTTAGCATCTTCGGCAATACGCTCCATCACAATCGCGCGCGCGCCATCTAAAGCGGCTTTACTGTCGGCTACACCTTTATCGGCATCAATGTATTGCGCTGCTTCACTTTCTGGCTCAGTTTGAGGCTCATTCCATAACTTATCCGCTAGTGGTTCAAGGCCTGCTTCAATCGCAATTTGGCCTTTAGTGCGGCGCTTAGGCTTATATGGCAAGTAGAGATCTTCTAGACGAGTTTTGCTATCGGCTTGCTGAATTTCTTGTTCAAGCTCGGCAGTCAATTTACCTTGGTCTTGAATCGATTTAAGGATGGTTTGGCGACGGTCATCAAGCTCACGCAGGTATGATAAGCGGCTATCAAGATTACGCAGTTGCGTGTCGTCTAAGCCACCGGTTACTTCTTTACGGTAACGGGCAATAAATGGCACTGTGTTGCCATCATCAATTAGGTTTACAGCAGCAGTCACCTGCTCTGCACGCACATTCAGTTCCTGTGCGATTAATTTACAGATAGCTTGGCTCATCCGATGAATCTCTTATTTAAGTCAATGCCCCATACATGGGGTTAGATAAGCAATTTTTCTACCTTTAAATCGCTATTTCTTCTCTTCGTGACCACGATCTCTTTGTGCTACATCCGCTTTGTGAGTCCCCTCTTTCATAGGGGGACAAATGTCCTCCTATCTAACGATTACTGCTGATTACAATTCAATCAATAAATATAACGAACAAAAACATCACATGTTTAATGGCTTTCAGCCTAATACCGTGAACCTACCCCCAGGAAACTACACATGAATATTTTGGTGATAGACGGCCACCCAGACCTAACCAAGTCGGTAGCCAACTCAACCATTCTTAACCAACTTTCTGCGCAAACGAATTGGACAATCAAACACGCAGCGCAGTTTGATGGCGAGCTAACACAACAACACTCTGCACTGCTCGATGCTGATGCGATAGTCATTCAGTTCCCCCTATACTGGAGCACCTATCCTGCGGTGTTAAAGCACTGGGTAGATGAAGTATTTACCTATGGTTTTGCTTTTGGCCCTCAAGGCAGCCAGCTAAAAGATAAACCTGTTCTGTTCTCCATTACTGCTGGAGCAACAGAAGAATCGTACAGCGAAACAGGCTTTAACTTTTTGCCTTTCTCGGCTTATCAAGCGGCTTACGAACATCCATTCAAAGCGGCCGAAATGAACATTGTCGATACCATTATTACCTTTGAGATGAACTCAACTCCAGAAGAAGGAGGAGATAAGTCTTTGGTGCTCGACCTATCCAAACAGCATGCAAATCAAATCATCCAAGCCGTTAATCAATTAGCCGAGGTTGCACAATGATTCAATCACTTCTTGGTATTTTCGTTCTATTGGGTGTCGGTTTTGCTTGCTCAGAAAACCGCAGCCAAATCAGTTGGCGTGCTGTAGGCGGTGCGTTCGTAGTCATCCTATCTGTTGCAGGTTTTGTATTGGCAACCGAAGTCGGTGGTGGCGTTTTGCTTTCTGTGTCTGGTGCGGTAGGTAAAGTATTTGGCTATGGCGTTGAAGGCATTCGCTTTGCGTTCGGTAGCTTAGTTAACTTTAGTGTGGAAGGCATTGGTTTTATCTGGGCACTCCAAGTTCTGCCGCAAATCATTTTCACCGCATCTCTTACTTCATTACTGTATTACATGGGCATTATGCAGTGGTTTGTGCGCATTATTGGTGGCAGCTTACAACGTATCCTTGGTACTTCTCGCGCTGAATCTATGAATGCAGCAGGTAATATTGTACTAGGCCAAACCGAAGCTCCTTTGCTTGTTAAGCCATACCACCGAGTACTGACTCGCTCACAGATCTTTGCCGTCATGGTCGGTGGTCTCTCTTCTATCGCAGGCTCTATCCTTGCTGGTCTCGCTGGTATGGGCGTAGAACTTAATTACCTAATCATGGCTTGTTTTATGTCAGCTCCAGCCGGTTTGATGTTTGCCAAACTGCTAATTCCTGAAACTGAAGAAACGATCGACGAAGTACCAGAGCTTCCTGATGATGAAAAGCCAAGCAGCTTCATTGATGCTGTCGCTAAAGGCGCGATTGCAGGTGTAGGTATCGCAGCCATCGTAGGTGCGGTAATCATTTCATGTATCGGCCTAATGGCGATGCTTAATGGCTGTTTGGGCGTTATTGGCGAGTGGTTTGGTAAGCCTGAACTTACAGTTGATGTCATCCTTGGCACACTCTTTTCACCTGTAGCATGGTTACTAGGAATTCCTTGGGAAGAAGCCGGAATTGCGGGTTCATTCTTAGGTCAAAAGATCGCTCTCAATGAATTTGTCGCTTTTGCAAGTATGGGTAATGTAGAAATGTCCCCACGCTCAACCGCTATCATGACCATTGCATTATGTGGCTTTGCCAACATTGGCTCTGTCGCGATGGTGTGCGGCGCACTCAGTAAGATGATTCCACAACGCGCAGGAGTGATTGGCAAGCTAGGTATGAAAGTATTATTAGCAGCAACTCTTGCCAACTTAATGAACGCAGCAATTGTTGGTTTGTTCGTTTAAATTAAGAACAAATTCAGATAGCAAAGCAAAAGAGCTGCGATAATTCGCAGCTCTTTTTGTTTATTCTTGCGTATAACGAATCGAGTTAACAAACCATTCTTTGTAACCTTCAGGGGTTTTTACGCTGAACTCATCATCAATTTCTTTTTTCAATAAGGCGCGCGCCATTGGCGAGTCGATAGATATGTAGCCTTTTGCGTCGCCGTAAATTTCATCCGGCCCAACAATACGAAATGACTTGGTGTCACCCTGCTCGTTTTCTATTTCAACCCAAGCACCAAAGAACACTTTACCTTCTTGCTGTGGTGAGTAATCGACAACCGTCACTTGCTCTAAGCGCTTACGTAAATAACGCACGCGGCGGTCAATCTCTCGCAGGCGTTTCTTGTTGTATTGATAGTCTGCGTTTTCACTGCGGTCACCTAAGCTTGCTGCCCACGTCACTTTCTTGGTGACTTCAGGGCGATCTTCTTTCCATAGGTAATCGAGCTCTTTCTTTAAGCGGTCGTAGCCTTCACGAGTTATTAGGTTAGTTTTCACGCTTTTGTTCCATTATTGCTTTGTATTCGGTTCGCTCTGACAATTTGACACAAAAAAGCGCCCTGTAAAAGGGCGCTTAAGTCTTATGACATCACTCTTACATATTAACTAATTTATGTAGGGTATCGATGTTGCTGTCAATCATCGTCATCTCTTCTTGTGCGCTGCGAGCTTGCTCCACACCGCCTTGCGCGATATGAGCAGAGCTATTCGCGGCCGAAGTCAGTTCTTCCAATTGACCACTTAACTCTGTCGATTGCTCGATAATGAGTGAAATTACTTGGTTAACGTCTTCTATCGATTCTTCAATTTCACCAATCGATGAAGAGACGTTATCAATGGTTTCGCCCGTCTCGTTTAAGCTTTTTTGCGTGTTCAATGACAGTGCACGCACTTCATCGGCAACCACAGCAAAACCGCGCCCAGCATCGCCAGCACGAGCTGCTTCAATTGCCGCATTCAGTGCCAGCAAGTTGGTTTGCTCTGCAATGCCAGAGATGGCGTTTAAGATCGCAACCACTTTTTCTGAGCTTTGCTGCAACGTGGTGATACGGCGATTAAGACGGTCACGATGCTCAGCTTGCTGATCGACTTGAGTGGTAAATGAAGCAAATTGCTGCTGAATCTCTGTCAGTTGCTGCGCTGAATGTTGCGCTTGAGAACCAATGCTCTCAAGTTGCGCACTCGACTCTTGCACCATAGGACGATAGTGCTGAAGCTGGTCAATCAGAGATTGCTGAATCTTCTCGATACACTCAGCACTATTGATTCGACGCGCCATGAAATGCTCGCGGTAGTGCGAGTAGTTCACTGGGTAATGATCTGCGATTGCATCGCTAAACGAGTCACCCAGATCCACTTTAAAGAATGCCAAAGCGGTCAGGGTTTCGTTCATGTGAACGCCAAGCAACTCACCGAAAGTTGAGAAGCCTGAGATATCAATACCATCAAAACAACGCACATCATTTAAATGTGCTCCGTTATTCAGACGACGTAAAATACAGTCGTTAGCGATCATGGCGACAGGTTTGGTCGATTTACCCTGCATGAATCGGTCGAAATCACGTGAAGTAGCTTGGGCAATATTTTCACTGCCCAGTAGATGCAGTTCATCACCAAACGCCATATCACAGAAGAAGGTAATCGCTCCGCTGTCGGTATCAATCGCGGCAATCGAACGAATGAACATCTCATTGTTGATTGGTACACCGAACGAGTGACCCGCCAAATATTTTTGCAGTTGGTCTGGCTCACAACGGAAGTGCTGACACAGTGCTTCAACTGGCGTGACCAGCGCTTTGCTGACTGGGTTATATAAGCTTCGCAATACGCGGGTGTTAGCGTCAAACTCAGCGACGGTTAACTTAAACTTACTTTGGGTGAAGTTGTGGGTACGGAACACACCATAGCGATATTCAGGCGCGAGTGACACAAAAGCAATCAAGGCCTTATTCTCAAGCACGGTGCCATTATAAGCCACTTTCGCGGAAGCAAAATCTAACTTACCACCTGCACTGCCGCCGACAAAATAACAAGGGAATTGCTCGTTTTTATACAGCGCCTGCATGAAAAAGTTTTCACTGGCAGAAAGGCCGTCAAAATAGGTCAGTGCAATAGTATCAAAGTAGTTTGGTGCTCGGCGCGGCATCACCTTACGAAGTTCTGATGAAATTGCTTCAATGCGTTGTTCTGGCGTTAAGCGCGGCGAACCCGATTTAATGTCTTCACAATGCAGCGCTACGGTATGCACGTCCACATCGGCAAACATCTGCTTAGAAAACGCGTGCAGTACAATATTGTCCCACGAACCGTCCGCTGGCTGATAAAAGCGTGAACCACCTAGCTCACCCGCGGTTTGAATGGTCACCAAATGATCAACGCTAGAAAGATGAGATTTTAAACTGCGGCTAATTTGATCAAATGTTAAATGAGGAGAAATATACGCGATAACAAGGCTTGCTTCGCCTTGAAGTGTAAGCGGCGCTAGCGTTTCTGCTGAGATGTCGCGGCTCGAAATTTGAACCACTTGGCTGGGTCGCGCTTGTTGCTGCACGTCTGATTGACGATTAAATAAACCTTTGAACATAGTACTTACCTGTAAAATAAACCTTTTTATTATGTGGTTATTTAACCATACGAACCCCGCTTTAACTGAATAAAAAAACAACGGCATAGCAAGGTTGTGACACCGCTTGCAGTTCAACTACAAACTGTGAATCGCATTTAGCAGTGCAAAGTCGATAAATTCAGGAAAGAGTCTTATTGCCAATCGAAAATCGGCAATGTAAGGATGAAACAGAGCTTTCGCTTAATAGCGGATAAAATGTAAAGAAGTGAATAAAACTCACTAGGTTTCGCGATAAAAACAGGGCCTAGATAAAAAGAGTAACAATTTGGTCAAGCGCAAGGGCACAAACAGTGATACATTTTTGCTAAATGCTTTTTTTATAAGGTGTGGCAATGCAAGAAAATCATAAAATTCTGGTGGTCGATGACGACGCTCGTTTAAGAGCGCTGTTAGAGCGTTACCTTTCAGAGCAAGGGTTCCAAGC
>Ga0209452_1000136_pt1 | contig 23108 bp, 24 predicted proteins | sample WorMetimpBELIZE1_FD_187388 | JGI IMG/M metagenome (GOLD analysis project Ga0209452, IMG submission 187388) | Marine gutless worms symbiont microbial communities from Max Planck institute for Marine Microbiology, Germany - Olavius imperfectus... | ecosystem: Host-associated > Annelida > Digestive... | reverse complement strand
AACTGAGCTAGTGCCGTTTTATAAGTACTGCAATTTCTTTTGGTGAGAAATTGGAGCGGCACACGAGGCTCGAACTCGTGACCTCGACCTTGGCAAGGTCGCGCTCTACCAACTGAGCTAGTGCCGCTTTATAGTTAGTCAGTAATTTGGCCGTTGGTGCGCGACAGGTCGCGTCCTACGTTCTGGCAACTGACCTAGTGCCGTTTCATAGTTAGTCAGTAATTTTTCCGTTGGTGCGCGACAGGTCGCGTCCAACATTCCAGCAACTGAGCTAGTGCCGTTTTATAAGTACTGCAATTTCTTTTGGTGAGAAATTGGAGCGGCACACGAGGCTCGAACTCGTGACCTCGACCTTGGCAAGGTCGCGCTCTACCAACTGAGCTAGTGCCGCCTTATAGTTAGTCAGTAATTTTTCCGTTGGTGCGCGACAGGTCGCGTCCAACATTCCGGCAACTGAGCTAGTGCCGCTTTATAACTTGCTCAAACACATTAACCCCGCATGGGTTATCGTCTTGAGCGGGGCAGGATTCTACAATAATCCGATGTGTTTGCAAGTGTTTTTTACAAATTAAAGAATTTTTCTCTATAGACCTTTAATTCCATAATAGAATCTTTAATATCATCAAGCGCAAGATGAGACCCTTTTTTATTCACCTGTGCTAACACTTCAGGCTTCCAACGTCGGGCAAGCTCTTTAATTGTACTTACGTCTAAATTACGGTAATGAAAAAAGTCTTCGAGCTCACGCATGTACTTATTCATAAATCGGCGGTCTTGTCCTATAGAGTTGCCACACATTGGTGATTTTCCTGCCGGCACCCACTGCTTTAAAAAATTGAGCGTTTGTTCTACGGCATAGGCTTCATCATGTGTACTCGCTTTGCAGCGCGCCGTTAAACCCGACTTACCATGTTGTGTCGTACACCACTCATCCATACCATCTAACAGCTCATCACTTTGATGAATTGCTATAGTAGGCCCTTCTGCGAGTATATTTAAATCAGCATCAGTCACTACCGTTGCAATTTCGAGTATTTTATCTGTTGCAGGCTCAAGTCCGGTCATTTCCAGATCAAGCCAAATTAAATTAGATTCATTAATAGTCATAGTAACCTTAAACAGTGCTTTTCTTTAGATCCAACGCATTTCGATATATCATATTAGCATCAACCGTTGAGCTAAAGCTTTTTTTATACCGTTTTGGTTAATTAAGTAATCTATTTCGAGGTAGTAAAACCTTGTCGATAGCAAGGCAAAAATTTTGTTATTTAGTTGTTCTAAATGAGAAATTTTTAACGTAGCTAGCGTCAGGTTTAGCCACTCAAAATGGTTAAGTATTACCAACTGGTATTAACGCAAAGCCAACATTTAAACCAAGGTTATAGGCCAAAAGTGGCAAAACAGAAAAAATTAAGTAAAGGCCAATCTCGCAGGATCAAGGCTAATCATCAAAAGCGCCTAAATAACGCCGATACAAAATCAGCAAAAGGTGGCGCACAAGAGTGGCAAACAGATAATTTAGGCGCAACCGAAAACGCAGTGGTGATCAGCCGCTTTGGTCAACATGCCGATGTAGAAACACAAGAAGGTGACGTATTACGCTGTAATATTCGCCGCACCGTTACTAACTTAGTGTGTGGTGACGAAGTTTTGTTTCGTCGTGCTAAAGTAAGTGAAGGTGATTTAGCAGGCGTTATTGAAGCAACTCAGGAGCGTCGCTCGCAGCTAACACGCCCAGATTTTTACGATGGCGTCAAAGTTATTGCGGCCAATATAGACCAAATATTAATGGTCTCAGCTGTGTTACCAGAATTCACGCCCAACATTATCGACCGATATTTAATTGCTTGTGAAGATATGGGCATAGAGCCTATTTTAGTGCTTAATAAAATCGATTTAATCGACGACGAAGGACTGAGTGAAATTCAAAAAATACTCGATATATATCGAGGTCTAGGTTATCAGGTACTCCTTGTCAGTAGTGTAACTGGTGAAGGTATTGATGATTTAAAAAACGTTTTGGTTGGCAAAAACAATATTTTTGTTGGCCAAAGTGGCGTAGGTAAATCAACCTTAGTTAATACTGTACTCCCTGAGGCCGAAATATTAACGCAAGAAGTTTCACAAAACAGTGGGCTTGGGCAACATACCACCACTGTATCGCGCTTACATCACCTACCTAGTGGTGGTAACCTAATTGACTCACCTGGGATACGTGAGTTTGGTTTGTGGCACTTAGAGGTGGAACGCGTTACTTGGTGTTTTAAAGAATTTAGAGAATTTATAGGCGGATGTCGTTTTAGAGACTGTAAACATTTAAACGATCCTGGCTGTATAATTCAACAAGCGGTAGCCGATGGCGAAATTTCGCAATTGCGGTTCGAAAGCTACCACCGTATTTTAGAAACAATGGCCGATGGCCGTGCTGGTGCACGCGCTCCTCGCGTTTAATTTAGGAAACAATCTGTGAGTTTAGACAAATTTAAAATTGCAATGCAGTACGCAATGCCAAAGCACTTTATTTCACGCGTAGTAGGTAAGTTAGCAGCAGCTAAAGCAGGTGCATTAACTACAACGCTAATCAAATTGTTTATCAAACAATATAAAATAGACATGAGTGAAGCAAAATACTCAGACCCTGCCCATTACAAAACATTTAATGAGTTTTTTACTCGCCCATTAAAAGACGGCGTGCGCCCTATGGCTGAGGGTGACAACATTATTACCCACCCTGTAGATGGCGCAATTAGCCAGTTAGGCGATATTGTAGATGGACAGCTAATACAAGCAAAAGGTCACGACTACAGCTTACAAGCGCTACTAGGTGGCTCTGAGGACGATACCACGCCATTTTTAGGCGGTAAGTTTGCAACAATTTATTTAGCGCCTAAAGACTACCATCGTATTCATATGCCTATTGACGGTACGCTAAGTAAAATGATTTATGTACCGGGCGACTTATTTTCAGTAAATCCACTCACAGCGCAAAATGTACCCAATTTATTTGCTCGTAACGAGCGTGTAGTCGCTATTTTTGAAACCGAAATTGGCCCACTGGCCATGGTACTTGTAGGCGCAACGATTGTTGCTAGCATAGAAACCGTTTGGGCAGGCACAGTAACACCACCCGCAGGTAGCGATGTGTTTAGCTGGAACTACCCAACGAAAGGTGACAATGCTATTACCCTTAAAAAAGGTGAAGAAATGGGCCGCTTTAAACTAGGCTCAACAGTGGTACTAGCATGGGGTGCAGATAAAGCAGATATTTTAGACGATCAGCTCCCAGAAACAGTAACACGCTTAAATACTGCGTTTGCTACAATTAAAGAAAGTGAAGAGCTGTAAGCATATAAAGCAGTTGTTTCACTATGCCCTGTGCTCAAAGCATAACTGCCTTGAGCACAGGGCAATATTAACTTTACTATAATGTAGCGTTTCTTATTTTTTAAAGTAGCTTAATATAGTTGAGCTCACGCCCAAAATATACTTAGGACGTAAGAAGCTGATGTAGCTGAATCAGTTTGAATTTATTAAGCTCACCCATCTGTTCGCTATTACTAAGTGCATAAATAACCCCTTCGAATTCAGCGCAGTCTATATCGTCGCGAGAATCAATAACATTAGCCCATAGCTCTAAATCATCTATCTCAATTTCGTGCTCTATACAGCGTGTTAGCACGTCAATCAAAACTGATTTTGAAAGTGTATAAATCGGCGCACCTTCATCTATAGCTGATGAAGTCATCACACTGATGGCTGCTTCTCTTTGCTCACCAAAAGTAATAAATTCGGCCAACGCTTTTTGTATATTCATAATATTTGTTATTCTTGCTGCTCTATTGCTGATAAGAATTAAAATGACGAGATTAAACTGCTCACAATGTAACACTGAACTCAACTGTAGAGTAAGCAATATAAGTGATTGTTGGTGTAACCAATTACCTGCTATTTTACCGCTTGATGAGTCGACAACAAGCTGTTTATGCCAGCAGTGTACGCTAATTAAAATAAATGCTTACCTAGCCAATATTTACACTCAACCAATAAAATCACAAATTGAATTTGCTAGGCCATTTAGAGGAAATGACAATTTAATCGAAGGACTTGATTACACCATGCAAAATGGCTACATGGTGTTTAGTAAGTGGTTTTTTTTAAAGCGAGGTACATGTTGTAAAAATGGTTGTAAGAACTGTCCATACAAATAATTTATAACGTTTAAGCATTCAATACCCTGTTAAATAGACTGACTGTTATTAAATTGTGCAAATTTATCCGCATTTTTAAAACGTAATTCAATTGCTTTTATATGCTCGTCTTCTGTGTGCTTCCACACACCCGGCACACTGTAAACATGTTTTAAGTAGCAAAAAAATTTATCGCGTAACTGCGAATTAAATTGCCACCCTTTAGCGACATCTGCGATTTGTGCACTCAGTTGCTCACTCGTATCCGCGTGTTTAACTAATCCTTCAATGTTGTAACAGGCCTGCCCTACTGTAATGACACGTTTATTTAATAATAGTGCTTCTAAACCGACCGTAGAATTGATAGTAATAACCGCTTCTGCACATTCAATTAGTTCACAGGTTTTATTGCCGTTTGCAAATAATGCAATAGGGTCCTTATTGTATAAATGAGTGTAATGCTTATGCCATGATGGATGCTCTTTAAAAACAACCTTTAAGCTAGGATCATTTAATAATTTCACAGCCTTTACAACTTCGTTGTATAGCATTTCCATAGAATCAATCCATGGTGAAAAACTTGCTAATTGCGTATCATGAGGGACTTGAAAAGGCACAAAAATGTAGCGTTCAGGTATGTTTTCAGCTGAAAATTCGCAGCGTTTTTTGTGATTTGCTCGAGGTATCAGATCCGGTGCATCAAAATTTAATGTGTTGTTGCGATTAAAGTTTAAATAAAATTCAGGGTCGCGACTTAGCGACGCGTGATAATTAATCCCTTGAGGATCTAGACTAGTTGTGCCTGGTAGTAAGCCATTCTCATAATAAAATTGTTTAATCCCTAATGCTTTAGCTGCCATAGCAACCGTTGTATTAGGGAGCTTATTACCATTCCATATTACTATTGCTTCTGGGTTAGTTTCAGTTAATAAAGCTAAGTATTTTGCGTAACGTAAACGCTCAAAAAAGCGCAATGCCGCTTTGTATAAAGTCGATAATAGTGAGTTATTCCAAAGGTTATTGCGAGCACATTTACGCTTTAATTGAGTGCTGATCACATCACTAAAATCAACCTTAAATGCTGCACTTAAATAGTTTAAAGCTGTAAGCTTAGGCGCCCCCATTACGTGCAATTGGCAATCCATATTCAGTTTTTTTATGATTTTTTTATAGTACTTTGCGTGTACGTTTTTACGGGATATAAATAGGTAAGACATACGAGCTGTGCGCGCCAATTATTGTTTTTTGAAAAAGAGTACTAAGTGGACACTATAACAAAAGTAAGGTTCACTACTAAGACTAAATAATTTGAAGGTGTTATTTAAATTCTTATTATTTTACTTCGCAGCGGTGCCATTCTGAATAGGATCTCGTTTTGTATACTATGGCTAATATTTTGTTCTTCCATGGCGTTAACAAGCAAGTCCACAACATGATTAAAGTCTTTTTCAGTTATGTGCATACCTGTGTGAATATCTACCATAGAATCACCTTTGTACTCACAGGGGCCATCAACAAGTGCACACATGTGCACGATAAAACCTTCTCTGAAGTGATCAATATTGCTGTGCTCAAAATAATGCAATACCTGATCGTCATTACCTATTTGGTAAATAAAACTATCTACAATACGCGCAAGCCCAGCACGACCATCAAGCTGTTGATAAAGCGATAAGTTGGTTGAGCTGGCGCATCCATTCAGCACAGCTAAACTCAAGCATAAAATAACAACGTTTTTCATTACCAATACCCTGTTACAGATAAATACCACCCTGTTTGATCGCTCGCACCAGCAATGCTGCCTAAATCTAAATATGCGGCAGTAACACTTACATGCTTGTTTGGCATCCAGGCAACAAATAAATCTTTCCAGTCTTGCTCACCTAAATTAAGGTTATTCGACTTTTGCCTATATTCTAAACCTACAGCAACACTTCGGCTTAAAAATAAAGCAGTGCTGCCCTCAAATAAAATTTTTGCGTCATCATTTGCGCCACCATAGCCAAGCAAACCAAGTTGATTAGCCTCACTGTAGCGAGTTGTGACGTTCCAAAACCAGTTAAGCCCACCAACAGCACCTAAATGAAGCTTACTTGCTGCAAGGTAGTAATCAGTGCCGCTCGTATCCTTTGCCCCTACAAGCGTTGCAACAGCGCCATCATCAAGGGATTTATGCTGAACCCCTAAGCTCAATTGCGGCCATTTGCTATATACTATATCGCCGTATAAACGAATTTTAGCGCCCGTGATAGATTGCTCTATTTCGGTATCTAGGGCAGGCACGTCAAAGCGCTGTTGTGCATAGCTAAGCTCTACTCGATTAAATAGATTAACTTGTGCTCCACATACGTCTAACGTGTAATCTGTAACATCGGCATGGCTACAAAAACCATTTACCGAGAACTCGTCTTCACTGGCATACCCCGCAAGTTGTGCCCACGGCACAATACCACCACCGCCGCTACCCTCTATTTGCGATACCCCGGGCGTTGCTAATAATTTCCCATCGCTTGCTAAACTAGAAAAGCTCGAACTAAACAATAACCCTAGCAATAAACACTTAACTTTTTTCATAATATTCCTTTAGCCACTGCTCTAATAACTCTGCTTTTAAAGGCCGGCTCAGGTAGTAACCCTGAGCATGGTCGCAATGCATCAGTTTAAGTAAGTCTAATGAATCCCTGTTTTCAACACCCTCTGCAACGACACTAAACCCTAACTGATGCCCAAGAGTAATAGTCGATTGAACTATGTGTTGATCTTTGCGCGACTCATCTAGCGTTAAAATAAAACACTTATCTAACTTTAGTTCATCAATAGGCAGCATTTTTAATCTCCCCAATGACGTTTGTCCTACGCCATAATCATCCAGTGAAATCTTTACGCCAATCGTTTTTAAATTCTGTAACGCCTTTATCCCTTTTTCTTCATTTTCAATCATGTCACGTTCTGTGAGTTCAACAGTAATAAGGGTTGGATCAACAGTATACTTTTTTAGAGTGCGCACAAGCGCAGAGTGAAACGTTGGTGAAGCAATATCTTGTGCCGATACATTGATTGCAGCCTGCATTTCAATACCTTTGGCTTGCCACTGAGCCACCTGAGAAACCACAGTATCAATAACCCACGACGTAAGCTCTACAATAAGTCCTGACTGCTCAGCTAAATCAATAAATAGTTCTGGGTTTACCCAACTGCCATCTTTGCGTTGCCAGCGGATGAGTGATTCGACTTTATTTATTTTTTGTGTTTGTAAATGCAATTTGGGCTGATAGGTCATAAATAGTTGCCCATCGTCATCGTTAATGGCTTGTTTAAGCTCATCTAACATTTTAAGGCGATCTAAATGCGCTTCGTCTTCCCCATTTTGATAATAATGAATGCTCTCAGGGCTATCTGTTGCACTATCAACGGCAATAAGTACGCGACGCATTAAGTCGTCGCTAGCAAGCCCTTGCGTTGGGTACTCTACAACGCCTGCGCTAAAGCGTAAGTTAATTTTTAACGTTTTAATGGTATAGCACGCTAAAAGTTGAGCCATTAAGCCCACTATCCCACTTTTTCTCTCTCTGGCTGCAGCGCTTGGAAACACTGTTAAAAACTCATCGCCGCCAATACGTGCATGAAAGCCACCCAGCTCATCCGAAAAAGCACTTATTCGATTAGCCACCGCCTTTAAGCATTCATCGCCTACACGAGGCCCAAGTTTATCATTTATATGTCGCAAGCCTTTTATATCAATTGCAACTAAGGTGTACCTTGTAGAGGGACCAAGCTCATCATCGAGCACCTCAAGCATCGCCGAGCGGTTATAAAAACCAGTGAGTGAATCATGGCGTGCCTGAAAACTAATTTTTTGTTCACGCTCGTTAATATCGTTACCCATGTTATCAAAAGCGTTAGCAAGGGTTGCTATTTCAGTACTTTGTTTAGCTGCATTAAATTCGAATGCGTAATTACCCTGTGCAAACTGCCTTGCAATAACTGCAAGCTGCGATAATGGCGTTGTTAAGTTGTTAGCGAGCAAACTGCTGGTAATAACCCCCACCAGCATCGTTAAAATGGCCATAATAATTAGCGTCAATAATAAATTTTCAAAATCGTTATAGCTTTGCGTTAAATCAGCGCTTAGCAAAATACTTACCGTATCCCCTTGCAAAGACGGCAGCATAATGTCTCGGTTTTTATATACAGGATAATCACCAAATAAACGCGTTGTAGAGGCGGTATTAAAATAGTTTTTCGGTACAAAAACATCTGGTCGCTTAAGCAAAGAACTCCTTACAAAGTTGTCTTTCTCAGCAATAAAGCTAACATCCATTCCTGTTAGGTTTTTAAGCTCTAGGGCGACTTCGTCATCAATTTTAAAGCCCACTAAGCTGTATGCAACCGTTCTAGGCGCTCTTACGGGCAATAAAATAACTTGATATAGCTGCTTGTTAAGCACTACAAAGCTCGATTGCTCTGGCGAAGTTAATAACTCATCCAGGAGCGACTTTAAATTTTGAGGGTATAAATCTGCATTAGTATTGGCTGAAATTAATTTACCCGATAAATCAATCAGTAGCATAAGCTCTGCATCAATACGCTGACTGTGATTAAACAGTACACTGCTTATGGTGCCGGCATCGCGAGTGGCAACCGCTTGCTTAAAACCAAAGTCGGCAGTGAGCACTTTGGCAGCAGTAAGCAATAGGTTTTCTTTAGCGCTCAAATACTGTTTATATACATTTTGGGCTACGCTAATATCTTGATTTACTTTTTCTTCTTGAAATTTACTGGTAGACCACCAAAAACTGGCAATACTTACCAGCGTAGTGAGTAACACTAAACCTACACATAAAACAATAATGCGGTTTTTTAAACTATTAGTCATTACCGCCCTTAAACTTACTGCCAAAGGTATTACGTGGCGGTGGAGCGGACGTATTAACTTCAATCAGTAATTTATTATTATCATTAATCATTATCATTTTCTTATTTTCTAATGGGGCAGTTTGCAGCGGATGCCACACGCTCAGCGTCGTTGGTAACGATGTTATATCTAGACTTAGCTTACCCATACGACTGGTTTTATATACGTGTTCGCTGTTTGCCACGTAAATATAACCCACCATAGAGTCATGAATATTACAACCTAGTACAACGACACCTTGCTGATCAAACGTAACGGGCTCTTTGGGTTGGCCCGAATAAAGCTTAAGCTGAAAAGGCTTGGCCTGAGAAAAAGAGTAAACATGATGGCGAATATTATCGCTATTAGGAAAGTTGACTTGCTGGCCTTTTTGCACCACGAGTAAATTAGGCACAAACGCTTTATTTACTTGATCCATAACCCCAATAGGTAATTTAGTCTGTTTTTGCGTTGCTGCCTTGTTGAGCTCAATAACGGCATTTTGTAGTGGCTGACCATGTTGATCTTGAACAACTAGCTCAACATTCTCACCCAGTACACTTTGGCTAAAAAATAAAGTCGCGGCGAGTAAATAACCTTTTTTATTAAAAACTTGCTGCATTTGCCTAAACATACCAACACCTAAAAATTAATCCTAGATTAAGTTAATTAGAGACCGGCGCTAATTGCAAGAAATATAGCCCAGTAACTAAAAATAAAGACTGGGCTTCGTTTAATTTAATACTTTAGTAGTACTATTTTACGATGAGGCCGTAATCACTATCTAAAATATTAATAACTTCTTGGCGAGGATCTTCTGGAATTACAATCTCTTTGCCAATAATTTTACTCGCTATACTCACATACGTATTAGATACTTCAAGCATCACTGATTCAGGTAAAATAAAGTCTTTAGCGAGCTGCTCACGTTCATCCATACGGTCTTTATTTAACAATACGTCACTTTCTGGCACATTAGAAATTAGTAACTGACGAAACCCTTCTTTAGAATTTTCGACTATTTTACCATCGCGGTAAGCCGCACCATCCCATATGCGCGAAGAATCCGGAGTACCTACTTCATCAATATAAATAAGCTGCTGGTTACCGTCTAAATCCTCTACATAACCAAACTCAAATTTTGTATCTACAAATATTTGATCAAGTTTTGCCAGCTCATCACTAATTAACTTAAAGCCTTCAACCAACAGTTTTTCGTATTTAGTCACATCCTCTGCCGATTTAAAATTAAATACATCTAAATTATCAGTGATGTTAACGCGCGTAATATTCACATCATCAACAGCTGGAATATCAGCCACGCCTTCGATAACCCCTTTTGTAGAAGGCGTTATGAGTACATTTTCTAGCTTTTGGTTTGCCTGCAAACCTTCAGGTAAATCGATACCACAAAAGTTACGAACTCCTTTGCTATAATCGCGCCACATGCTGCCAGTGATATATTGACGCGCAATCGCTTCTACTTTAACGGTACTTGCTTTACGTACAATCCATACGTAGGGATGCGGAATATCAACAATGTGGTTACCCGCAAGGCCCGCTTCATCAAATAACTTAAACCAATGAGATGCAACAGAGTTAAGCGCAATACCTTTTCCTGGTACGCCATTTAAACCATTTTCGCCTTGCCAAATACAGTCAAAAGCAGAAATACGGTCTGAAATAACCATAATTGCCAACTCAGTTCCTTGCGGAACTTTATAGTTTTTTTCTTCAATAAGGCGTGCGCTGTCTTTATCTGTTAGCCAGTAAACAGAACGAACTTTACCGCTGTGTACGGCACCTTTAGTGCGAATGGGTAAGTCATCGTTTACGTCTAAAACTTTATAGCTAGTCATGCTATCTCCGGGGTTAGGGATGCTCAAAGAGCAAAGTATGGTATGGGGTTATAAGCGCTATATAATAAATCAGCCTACCCTAAAGCTCAATCAACCCTTAAAACTAAATAACCACGCAATATTTATATGGCTGTAATAATGCGGTAAACTTAGCGTGCTAACTAGAGGAGTACCGCTTGAACTACCTAACCGCGACCGCAAATAAAAAATACCTAATGTATATTTCGCAAAATTATTCATACGCTATTTTAAGGCCGCTTCAGGCGCAAATATTAGCCCATGGCGGAGAGGTTCGGTGGTTTTTGGCAGGAAGTGAGGTAAATCCCGATTTTTTAAAAGAGGATGAGCAGCGTTTAAACTCAATTCCCGCTACCCAAAAATGGAATCCAGATTTAGTTTTTATTCCTGGTAATATTGTTCCAAGTTTTATCCCTGGTAAAAAAGTAGCTGTTTTTCATGGGTTTAATTCTGAAAAGCGAAGCTCTGAAGGGAACAGAGGCCATTTTACCATTAGGGGCTGCTACGATTTATATTGCACTCAAGGCCCTAATACTACTGAGCGCTTTAAAGAGCTTGCACAACAACATGGTTTTTTTAAAGTAACAGAAACAGGTTGGCCTACTCTTGACCCTTTGTTTAACGAGTCACAAAGCAATCCATACCAAAGTAACGACCCACGCCCTACTTTACTTATTTGTTCAACCTTCTCTCGTAAGTTGTCACTAGCACCCAAATTATATGAGCAAATAAAGCGTTTTAGTGAACAAGGTAAATGGCGAATCCTAATGCAGTTTCATCCTAAAATGCCAACCGAGTGGGTAAATAAGTACAAAGCACTAAGCAATAAAAATTTAACCTTTATTGAAACCGATAATGTGTTACCCCTGCTAAAAGCAGCTGATGTAATGCTCTGTGATACCTCATCGGTTTTACTGATGTTTTTGTTACTTCGCAAACCTGTAGTTACCTTTTGTAATCAAAAGCCTATGCCCCATTTACTTAACGTTACCAACGCAAATGAAGTTGAGCCTGCAATTGAGCGTGCATTAACGAAGCCTAATGACTTAATGCAATATATTGAAGACTATTGCCAAGAGCTGCACCCTTATACGGATGGAAAATCTAGCCAACGAGTGCTTAATGCTGCAAATGAATTTTTGCATAAAAACGAAAAGCTAAAATCTAAGCCTCTTAACCTATTTCGAAATCTTAAAATGCGAAAAGAATTCAACTTTTGGGGTTGGTAAAAATGATAAGCCTAAAGAACGTAACCTTTAAATGGCATAAAAATGATGCCAATCCAACGCTTAATATTCCTAGCCTTAGTATTAATAAAGGTGAGCATGTTTTTTTACATGGTCCAAGTGGCTCTGGTAAATCAACCCTACTTTCGCTATTGGCAGGTATAAACACACCAAGCAGTGGTAGCATACGTATTTTAAATGGCGATTTAAATACACTTAGCAATACGCAAAGAGATGTATTTAGAGCGGAGAATATTGGCTATATTTTTCAAAACTTTAATTTACTACCTTATTTAACCCCCATTGAGAATGTCACGCTTGGCTGTGAATTTTCAAAAAGCAGAAAACAAAAAGCCTTACAGCAAACAATAGAGTCTAAACCAAGCTTACAAAAAGAGGCAATTCGTTTATTAACAGCATTAGGCTTAAGTGAGTCTTATCATAGTAAAGATGTGGCCTCACTTAGCATTGGCCAGCAACAACGCGTGGCTGCCGCTCGCGCATTTATTGGCAGCCCGGAGCTAATAATTGCTGATGAGCCTACCTCGGCACTTGATACCGCAAATAGAGAAAGCTTTATAAAGCTATTGTTCGAACAAGCAAAGCACGCTAACAGTACACTTGTTTTTGTAAGTCATGATGAAACATTAAAACCACTATTTAATCGCACTATTAGCTTGGTAGATTTACAGGAGCAATTATGATCCTGACTAAATTGGCATACAAAAGCTTATTAAACCGCAAAGCCAGTGTATTACTCACGCTGTTTACCATTGCTATTAGCGTCATGCTGTTACTCAGTATTGAGCGAATACGCGTTGATGCCAAAACCAGCTTTAGCAATACAATTTCTGGCACTGACTTAATTGTTGGTGCCCGTACTGGCGACATCCAGCTTCTGCTTTCGTCTGTATTTAGAATAGGCCATGCTAACAATGGCATTAGCTGGCAAAGTTATCAGTACATAACGGCCCAGCGCGGTGTTAAGTGGAGTATTCCCATTAGTTTAGGCGACAGCCATAAAGGCCAAGCAGTCATCGGCACTACCCGCGATTATTTTACTCATTATCGGTTTGGTAAAAAGCAAACGTTAAGCTTTCAGCAAGGCCATGCGTTTGAGTATATAAACCAAGTGGTACTTGGCAGCGACGTAGCCAGCCGTTTAGGGTACACGCTAGGTGATAGCATAGTGATCTCACACGGAATGGGGAGCACGAGCTTTCATCATCATAAAGATAACCCGTTTATTGTCACCGGTATTTTAAGCCCCACCGGCACGCCTGTAGATAAAACCTTGCATATCCCCCTTGCTGCTATTGATTTAATTCATGGCGGTTTACACACAACCCACAGTGAACATGGTGAACATGGTGAACATGGTGAACATGGTGAACATGGTGAACATGGTGAACATGACAACCTAATCGGTGAGCCTAGTCAAATTACTGCGTTTTTAATGGGGTTCGATTCGCCTTTATACACTTTACAAGTTAGGCGTAATATCAATCAATACAAAAAAGAAGCCCTTTTAGCCATTATGCCCACGGTTACCTTAAAGGAGCTGTGGCAAATGCTCGCCATCGTCGAAAAAGTCCTCTTACTGTTCTCTGGCGTTGTTATATTGGTCAGTTTGTTAGGTATGTTGACCACACTGCTAGCTAGCTTAAATCAACGACGCAGAGAGCTTGCTATACTACGCTCAGTTGGGGCTAGGCCATGGCAGTTATTTACACTGATCAGCATAGAGTCGTTGTTTACAACATTATTAGGCTGTCTCGTTGGCTGTGGTTTGTACTATGGCGTTATGCTTATCAGTAGCCACTATTTACAAAGCCACGCAGGAATAAGCGTTAATATTGCCATGCTGTCTTACTATGAACTCACTTTAATAGGCGTTATTATGGCTGCTGGATTTATAATCGGCTTAATACCAGCCACCCGCGCTTACTTTTATTCGCTAAGCGATGGTATGAGTATAAAAACTTAACTTTAGGAATTTCATGAGACTTTTTAAATCTGCATCTTATTACAGCATGCTTATAGGCTGCATCATTATTAGCTTTTTCAGCAGCGCGAATCCGCCAAAAGAAATTTTTTGGGAAGACTTGATCCCACAGGGACATGTACAAATAGACACCCAAGCACAAGCTAACCACGAGGGCAGCGAACAAAATTGGGTGCAACCAGAGCTAGATGCCCCCGTAGTTGAAGAGTTAAATGGCCAGTCAGTAAGCTTACCCGGCTTTGTTGTGCCGCTTGAGGGCGACAGCGAAGTGATCACTGAGTTTTTGCTCGTGCCGTACTTTGGTGCGTGTATTCACGTACCGCCGCCACCGCCAAATCAAATTGTTCATGTAACAGTAAAAGGCGGTGTTCCCATACAAAGCCTGTATGATGCCATTGTTGTTACCGGCGTTATTAGCACCGAAACCTGGTCTGGTGAAATAGCCCAAGTGGGCTACAAAATGAAAGCCGTCGGTGTCGCACCGTTTGAGCTATAACACGGCTATTTTTGGCAGTGCTTACAAAACACTGTACTGCGCTGCCCTAGCCTAATTTCTTCAAGTGGCGTTTTACACGTTACGCACGCCTCACCTTTTCGCCCATATACGAGTAACTGCTGTGCAAAATAGCCCGGCTTACCATCACTTTGGGCAAAATCTTTTAGCGTTGTGCCTCCTTGTGTAATAGCTGCAGCTAAGGTGTCTTTAATAATAGGTATGAGAGTTTGATAACGCTTTAATGACACTTTACCTGCTTCGCGCTTAGGGTGTATGCCTGCTTTAAATAACGACTCATTAGCATAAATATTACCCACACCTACCACCACCGCGTTATCCATAATAAATTGCTTAACGGGTACTTTTTTGTTCCGCGATTGCTCATACACCCGTTTTGCAAAAAAATCATCGGTTAGCGGCTCAGGGCCAAGTTTTGAAAGTAACTTATGAACATCCCCCGGCGCTTGCCACAAACAGCAACCAAACCGGCGAGGGTCGTTTAATCGCAGTGCCTTATCATTTGCAAACACAAACTCCACATGGTCGTGTTTTTTAAGTGGCTCGCGTTTATCCACAACGCGTAAATTCCCCGACATCCCTAAATGTAAAATTGCGCTACCTAATTCACAGTGCAATAACAGGTATTTAGCACGCCGCTCAATACTTGTTACCATTAGGCCTTCAAGCTGATACACATCGTCAGGTACAGGCCAGCGCATGCTAGCATTGTAAATATTAACTTTATGTACAACTTGGTTTTCAATATGTGGGGTTATCCCCATCCGGCTTACTTCTACCTCTGGTAATTCAGGCATTAATGCAACTCACTTTTTGAAAAATCAACACTTGGAAATAACTGCTTTGCAGTTGCTAAGTCGAGCGCCATGACTCGTTGGCTATTTTTTTCGAGCAAATAATACTGACCACTCCCTTTGTAAAGTAAATAAACCCAAGGTAAGTTCTCACCTGCTAGCTCAAAGGTTGCAACATAAAGTGGTGAGTTTGGATTAAATACAACAGATTCATTAACTTCCAATAACGCAGCCGTTTGCCACTGATTAACTAACTCAGCTAGTTGTTGCTCCGACGCATCCCATCTCACAGGTGAGTTTGCTTGTAGCATGGTTGTACGCCAACTTGTACCAATGCGCTCAATTTTTTGATCAACAAAGCTCAGTGTTAACACAAAGCTCTGTACTGGTAGTATTGGCTGCAAACTCGGTTCATCATCACTACCTAAAAACTGCTTATGCCAGCCATTTAAAAAGAAGATCATGATCAACATCGAAAAAATAATAACGTTGTTCCACCCTTTGCGGCCCAGTCGCATATTTATACACCCAATAAATTCAAGATTTTAAAGTGTAACGAAAACTTAATTGCACTGTCTATATGTTAAAGGGCACAGACTTTGGTAGAATATCGGCAAATTTAAAGGAGTTCCGTCAATGTCTATGTATGTAGTGGGCCATAAAATCCCAGATTCAGATTCTATTTGTGGTGCAATTGCACTGGCTTATTTAAAAAACCAAATTGATGAGCCAGCAATTCCAACACGCCTTGGTGAAGTGTCACCAGAAACACAATTTATCCTAGATAAATTTGGCTTCGAAGCACCAGAGCTTAAACTAAGCTACGCTGGCGAAGATGTATATATTGTTGATCATACCGAAAAAACACAAGCGCCAGATGATATCGACCAAGCACGTGTTGTTGGTGTAGTTGATCACCATAAACTAGGCGATTTAACATCTTCTACACCGCTTGAGTGTTGGATCCGCCCAGTTGGCTGTTCAAACACCATTATTAAAATGATGTATGACTTCTACAATGTAGAAATCCCTAAGGATATCGCAGGTATCATGCTGTGTGCGATTTTAAGCGATACGGTTATTTTTAAATCACCAACGTGTACAACGGCTGATATTAAGTGCGTAGAAGCGCTAGCAGAAATTGCCGGTATTGAAGACTATAAAGAGCTAGGCATGGATATGTTCCGTGTTAAATCGTCTGTAGACGGCACGCCAGTACGTGACTTAGTAATGCGTGACTTTAAAGACTTCAACATGAACGACAACCTAGTAGGCATTGGCCAACTAGAGGTAATCGACCTGGCCGTATTTGACGAAATCAAAGCTGACCTTGAAGCAGATATCGCAAAACTAAAAGCCGAAGGCAACCGCCACTCAGTCTTTTTACTACTTACCGATATCATGAAAGAAGGCTCACAAATGTTAATCGCATCAGATGATGCAACACTTGTAGAGCAAGCTTATGGTGAAAAACCAAGCGAAGGTAAAGTATGGCTAGACGGCGTACTAAGCCGCAAAAAGCAAGTAGTGCCACCACTGCAAGACGTGTTTGCCAAGCTGTAAGCTGTTAGTAAGCTAAATATTAAGCACCGCGTTTACAATAAACGCGGTGCTTTTTTATTGGTAGGCGTGAAGCTTGCTCACGCAATTGAAACATCTATACCATGCAGCAAGACGCCTACAATAAATTTAGCTTCAGAGCTTATTTGGGCTGTAGACGTAGAGCTTGCTCACGTTAGAAGCGAAGCTTCTCATGGCTTTAAAATATAATAACCACTGTAAAAGCACTACCTTTAAACTCCAGCAAGCAAGGCGCCTACAATACTCCCCTCTAAAGCGCAGCGTCTCTTAACCTCTTTGTGAATAAATCACTTAATATTTTGCACAATGAGAAGTGAAAGAGGAGTAAATGAGAAAACATACATGTAGCAGCGAGTTTACCTCGCGTTTAAATTTATTATTCCAACGCTGTATAAAGCCTAAGTGCGCCAGCAAGCAAGGCGCCTACAATACTCCCCTCTATAGCGCAGCGCTTCCTAACCTCTTTGTAAATAAATCACTTAAAATCTGATTGCACAAAGAGAAACAAAAGAGGAGTAAATGAGAAAACACACAAGTAGCAGCGAGTTTACCTCGCGTCTGGCATTTAATACAAAATACGCGGCATAAAGCCACGGCTACAACATGACCCTCTAAAGCGCAGCGTCTCTTATTCTCTTTGTGAATAAGTTACTTAAAACCCTATTGCACAAAGAGAAGAAAAAGAGGAGTAAATGAGAAAACACACAAGTAGCAGCGAGTTTCTCGTGTCAGACGTTTTGCATTAATAAATGCACCATTAATTCCAAATGCGCCAGCAAGCAAGGCGCCTACGGTAAAAACACAATGTCGTAGGCGTGAAGCTTGCTCACGCAAAACTGCTAACCTCTTTGTGAATAAATCACTTAATATTTTGCACAAAGAGAATAAAAAGAGCAGTAAATGAGAAAACATGTAAGTAGCAGCGAGTTTACCTCGCGTTTAAATTTATTATTCCAACGCTGTATAAAGCCTAAGTGCGCCAGCAAGCAAGGCGCCTACAATACTCCCCTCTAAAGCGCAGCGCCTCTAAACCTCTTTGTGAATTAATGCTTTAAATTTTTTGGATGGATAACCACGCCTACAGGTAAAGCATTACGCCCTATCTACATCAAACGCGATGACTTCTTTTATTGTCTCTTTTTCTGTAGCTAGCATTACTAGCCTGTCTATTCCCATAGCAACGCCTGCGCATTGCGGTAAGCCGTGCTCAAGCGCAGCAATTAAACGTTTATCCATAGGTACATGATTTAACCCATTGGCAGCGCGATAAGCGTTATCTTCATCAAAACGTTTTGCCTGCTCTTTGGCATTAGTTAGCTCGTTAAAGCCGTTCGCTAATTCCATATTTTTATAATAAAGCTCAAAACGCCCTGCTACGCGGTTATCGTGCTCGCAAATTTGTGCCAGTGCCGCTTGCGATGCCGGAAAGTGATACACAAAGCACGGTTTAGTTTGCCCAATAGTTGGCTCTATTTTCATACAAAATAGTAGCTGCAATAAGGTGTCTTTGTTTGTCTCGTTTTTGGCTATATCGGCAAAACCATGATCGCAGGCAAGTGCTTGTAATTGCGAGAGCGTCGCTGTTAATGGGTCAAGTGATAACACTTGCTCAAATGCTTGTTGGTAAGTTAGGCGCTCAGCAGGCATTACATTTAAAATAAGCTGCATTAGCTCATCCATCTCATCCATTAATGCAAACTCATCAAACCCAGGGCGATACCACTCAAGCATAGTAAATTCGGGATTATGTTGACTCCCCGCTTCTTCGTTTCTAAATGCCTTACAAAGCTGGAATATTGCCCCAGAGCCTGCGGCTAACAAACGCTTCATGGCAAATTCGGGCGATGTTTGTAAATAAAGTGGCAAACCACCAGCGTGACCAGGGCCTACAAACTGCGTACTAAAACTTGCTAAATGCACATCGGTTACACTGGCGCTGCTTAGGCTCGGTGTTTCTACTTCCATTACATTACGCGTATAAAAAAACTCGCGAATGGTTCGCAGTATAGCTGCACGTTGCTTAAGGGTATTTATACTTGCACTAGGTGCCCAAAGTGTTGCTGACATATTTTCTCCAAAAAAAATCCCAGCTTAAGCCGGGATTTTATAAACCGTACTCATACTTACTTTACACGGCCTACGTATTCACCACTACGGGTGTCTACTTTAATAACTTCACCAATTTGTACGAATAATGGAACGCGTACTACAGCACCGGTGCTAAGCGTTGCAGGTTTACCACCTGTGCCCGCTGTATCACCTTTTAGGCCAGGATCAGTGTCAGTGATCTCAAGCTCAACAAAGTTAGGTGGTGTAACCGCAATTGGGCTGCCGTTCCATAACGTAATAGTACATACGTCGTTTTCAACTAGCCATTTGCCAGCATCGCCAAGTGCTTTTTCGTCAGCGGCAATTTGCTCAAATGTTTCGTTGTTCATGAAATGCCAAAACTCACCGTCGGTGTAAAGGTACGCTAAGTCGGTATCCATTACATCGGCACCTTCAACTGATTCACCCGATTTAAAGGTTTTTTCAAGTACCTTGCCAGAAATAAGCTTACGGATACGAACACGGTTAAACGCTTGGCCCTTGCCCGGTTTTACCATTTCATTTTCTAAAATGCTGCAAGGTTCGCCGTCCATCATAATTTTTAGGCCGCCCTTGAACTCGTTGGTGCTATAATTCGCCATCGTTTCCTCTATTTAATTTTTTTCGAGTAATCTACGTGCCAATGATACAAAGAAATGAAGCAAATTTGCATAAAAACTGGCAAAAAGAATTAGCAAATGTAGTTACCTGCCCAAAAACCTTGCTTGAAATGGTCGGTTTATCGAGCCAAGCCCATGAAAACGACCTAAAAGCCCGCAGTTTATTTCCGGTACGCGTGCCAGTCCCATTTATAAAAAAAATACGCAAGGGCGATGCAAACGACCCTTTATTGCTACAAGTTATGCCGCGCCACCAAGAGTTTTTAATTAAAACTGGTTTTAATAAAGACCCGCTGCTTGAGCAAGACAACACTCAACCTGGGCTTTTACATAAATATAAGTCCCGTGTTTTAATTATGTTTAAAACCGGCTGTGCAGTAAATTGCCGTTACTGCTTTAGACGCCACTTCCCGTATCAAGAAAACCAGCTTAATAAAAAAAGCCTGCTTGATGCGCTGAGCTACATAAAATCAGACCCCAATATAAACGAAGTGATTTTAAGTGGCGGCGACCCACTTATGGCCAAAGACGATGCCATCAGCTGGTTTTTAGATGAGCTTGAACAATTACCGCAAATTAAACGCATGCGAATACACAGCCGTTTGCCGGTTGTAATACCTGCGCGTATTACCGATGAGTTATGTGCTAGATTGCAGCAATCACCGCTCAAAATTGTGTTTATAAACCATATTAACCACGCCAACGAAATAGACGATGAGTTTAAAGCCGCCATGCAAAAGTTAAAACAAGCAGGCGTAACGCTATTAAACCAAGCGGTTATTTTAAAAGAGGTGAACGATACCGTTGAGGCACAAATAAATTTAAGTGAGGCGTTATTTGATGCAGACGTACTGCCATACTATTTATATTTGCTAGATAAGGTTGAAGGCGCAAGCCACTTTGATATAGAAGAGCCCCAAGCAATAAAAATAATGGCAGAACTATTAAAAGCCCTGCCCGGATTTTTAGTGCCCAAATTGGTAAGAGAAATAGGCGGTCAAAAAAGCAAAACGCCTATCGACCTTAGGTTAGGGCGTGTTAACCTTTGATGGTTGAATTTGCAGCAGTATGTTTGGTGTTTAGGCAAGGCAGCGCCTATGTAGTGTGGTTATTCCCCATAAATAGGCGATAACGCAGCATAAATGCCAAACAGGCGCTGCCCTTTGGGTTCTGCCTAGGGGCGATAAACTCTTTGTTGCCTACATGGATATAGGTAAGGGGCGTGAGCAGGACGCGGAAGCTTTGCTCGGTTTTTACTTATTCTAACATGGATGTAAGTCATTAGAATAACGCAGGAGCAGTTATCGAGCCCACTAGGTTACAAACCTCGCGCCGCGATTTAATCGCCCCTAGATTGAACAAATTTCAATCCGCAAAGGTCAACACGCCCTAGTTAAACGTATATATTTACATTATTCCCAAGTGTAGCAGTGACCGACTGAGCCGGTGATTGCGCACTTGTGGCTTGCGCAGCACCTTCAATAAGAGCAAGTGCTGCTGCGCCATCGGCTAATTGCTGCTTTTTAGACAAAGCAGCGGTATATACCTCACCACCTTGGCCCGAGCTAGTCATAGCGGGTAGATTTCCACCTGATATATTCATGTTATAAACCTTAATCACCTGACATTTAAATGTAATCCAAGTACTATATCGGCAATGCAGTACAAAGCTTTAGGAAAACCATGGATTCTATAATTGAACAACTCAACGCTAACTTAAAAATTGTTTATCGCCAAGCACTTGATGCCGACAAAAGACTAGATGAACTACAGCAACAAGGCCACGGTAAATTTAAAGCCCTATTTGCTGAAGACGCTGGCTTTGACTTTGAAGCAAAACGTTTTAAGCCTTACGTGCTTGATGTAGCCGCCGATGTAGAAAATTTAAGCAGTAATGGCATGGACGAAGAGAAGCTGAAAAAAGCGGTGCTAAAACTACAAAGTTTACTTACACTTTTAGCAACGTTTAAAAAATAGCGGTTAGCGGTTAGCGGTTAGCGGTTAGCGGTTAGCCAGAATAAATTATTAAGTACTGTGTTTACAATAAACACGGTGTTTTTTAATTGTAGGCGTGAAGCTTGCTCACGCAAAAAATAAAACACCTATATTTAACGAAGCGCCAGCAAGCAAGGCGTTTACAATTAGTTATTACTCCTTCACTTCTCTGTGTTCTCTGTGGTGATAATAATTTCTTAATTACTTATGCACTAGAACAAAACGCTTACCACCGAGAACACCGAGGCACTAAGCGCTGCACAGAGGAAACACACAAGTAGCAGCGAGTTTATCTCGCGTTTGAACTCATTGTTTTAACGCGGCATAAAGCCTGTGTGCGCCAGCAAGCAAGGCGCCTACAATGTTACCCTCTAAAGCACAGCGCCCTCTTAACCTCTTTGTGGATTAATGATCTAAATTTTTCTAGATGTAGAGCCTGCTCACACACTGCCTAATCTAAATTTGCTAAAATTTGCTCGCCAAACCATTCGGTCATTAAGCGCTTTTCATAAAAAAATGGCTCGTCGCGCCCCATCTTAATTTTATCCATAAAGCCCATATCTTTAAGCTCTACACCGTTTGCTTGGCTAACTACGCTCCCTTTATTATCACTTAGCGAGTAATTGAGTTTAATGCGAGGAAAATAGATAGGTTTTACTACGCGTATTTCATTAATACCACCGTAGCGTACATCGCCAGCTAAATCGATATCGGTTATTTCTAGAGCGAGCTTGTAGCCTTTTGGCAACTGCTCTGCAAGTTTAGAAAAGTGTTCTTCAAACTGTGTGGCTATTTGTTTATGGTACGATGCTTTACCTTGGTTTGAGGCGCGCACATCGCGGTAATCTTTAAAATCTTGCCACTTAACTACAGATTCTCCAGCGTGTGCAAATGCAGGTAATGTAATACACATTGCCATAGCGATTGTTTTAACTGAATTCATAACATTCTCCAAAGGGGCATGTACTAACTATTTAGACTTAGCCCAGTAATGTAACTAATAAGCTTAGCAGTAATTGATTAACTATAACTTAATACAGTGTTTAACTTGTTATTTAAATTGCTTTATATGTAATTGTAGTTAATCACACTAATTATATGACCCTCTCTCAATCATAAAAGTTACAAATAAAGCATGTAAATTATAAAAATATATGGTGAAATTAGGGCCTGTTGACCTTTCAGGATTAAAATTTGTTCAATCTAGGGGCCATTTAATCGCGGCGCGAGGTTTGTAACCTAGTGGGCTAAGTAAAAACCGAGCAACAAAGAGTAAATGCCCCCTAGACAGAACCCTTCGGGCAGCGCCTGTTTGGCATTTATGCTA